>Ga0256846_1000202_pt1 | contig 25923 bp, 23 predicted proteins | sample TevniametaG_FD_189098 | JGI IMG/M metagenome (GOLD analysis project Ga0256846, IMG submission 189098) | Tube worm associated microbial communities from hydrothermal vent at the East Pacific Rise, Pacific Ocean - Tevnia | ecosystem: Host-associated > Annelida > Integument > Unclassified ...
GGATTGAGGACCGTCCCCCACAAAGTCGGGTTCAGTTGTATATCCAAGACCTGTCTCATCCACAATATCTCCAAGTCCGGACATCAGATTATCAAGGGCAGCTGCAAACCCATTTTCAGCAAAAGTCGACATTGCTGCTGCTTTAATCCGGGCAAACTGGTCAGGTAAATATCCCAGCATATCCTCAATTGCACTGGCTACAGCATCAAAGGACTCTGCTGCGGTTTGTGCAGGGGTTGCCTGTCCTGAAGACAAATGCGAATCAAAAAATTCCTTTGCCACATTTTCCATCTGATCAATAAAAGTATTAATATCTGTCATAATCAACCTCTCTATCTATGAACCCGATTCCACGAGCCTTCCCATTGCACGGAAAAGAGAATATGTATGGATGATAATATCAGCTTCTGCCGAGGCAGCTTCTTTTCTTGCTTCAATGAGAACGGTTTCCCCGTTTAACACATCAAGCAGGGTTCTTCTGCCAAGTTTACGCTCTTTACGTGCAAGTTTGAGAAACTCTTCTGCTATATCTTCCTGGGAACGTAAAAGCCTGGAATTCTCATCCGCAGTTAAAATATTCTGCCATGCATTACGTACTTGTTCCAGAACCTTTTTTGTTATGTTAAGTTTCTGTTCCTTTGCAGCATTGAGTTCTGCTTTTGCAGCATTTGCTTTATTTATCTGAGATAATCCAAGATTAAACTTCCAGGAAAGCTCAAGTTTTGCTGTGGTGTCATGTCTTTTTTCCCGGATACCACCGACATCCTCACGCCAGTCACTTTCAAGAACACCGTTTAATTTTGGAAGAGTGCTGGACTTTGTATATTTCAACCCTTGTTCAGCAACTTTGACTGCAAATTCAGCAGCCTTTATTTCCGGGCTGTATTGTAAAGCAATCTTTTCTGCCTCTTTAAGTGAAGGTGGCATATCAGAAGAAATAAATAAGCCAGTATCCTTTAAATCAGACACTTCATCGGCAGATCGGTTAAAAACTTTTTCCACCCGATTTTCTGCACCTTTAAAAGTACCATTGGCTTTAATAAGCGCTGCACCTGCCTTAAGAAGCTGGGCCTTTGCCTGGAGCACATCTGTTGAATAACCACGGCCCTTACTGATTCTTGCACTTTCCATATTGGTCTGTTTTTTAATATTATTAAATGTCTGACGTGCATATTTGACCAGGGCTTGTGCCTGCTTCAATTTATAAAAGGCAGTAAACGCCTCAAGTATTACTTCCTGTCTGATATATTCTTCAATTGCAAGTTCTTTAAAATACGTAAAATCTGCATTTTTATAATTGGCATGGGTTGTACCAAAGTCGAACAGAACCTGGACAAGCCTTATATTGGTTCTTCTGGAATGCAAAGTATAGTCATCAACATTTTCCCATCTATACCGGGTATCCCCATAGGCACCAGACAACTCAAAATCAGGATAAAACAGGGCAAAAGCAGCTTTTTTCCTCTGGCTTGCCGAATCCACATCAAAGTTTGATGCTTTCAGACGGTTATCGGTTTTAAGTATCATGGCAACCGCATCATTTAAATCTTCAGCATTGGCCGACGGAACTCCTGCCAGCGGAGCACATAGCGATATGACCAGAAAAAATGCAATTAATAATTGTTTCACAAACAAATCCCTCCCTGCCTCTTTATATGTTGTGATCGTGATTAAAATTCCCTTAAGCCTCTAGTCTAGTTGTATATTTTTTGTGCACCCTATCAGCTAATAAATTATAGATCGACCGGATAAATAAAAAATATTCAATGATTTTATTTTTATCAATACAGGTTTCCGGACCATTAAAACCGAATGGATTGATCGTAAAAACAAATGCTTATATAAAAATACCTTTACAACAAATCTATTTTACAAATTTTGAATATTTAGTTATTATTCAAAAAAATAAGAAAGGGGTGATCATTGGAAACATTTTTTGGCAGGAAAAAAGAGATTAACAAACTTTTAACAGCTTTTAACCAGGCAAAAAAACATACCAGAAAAAATATCCTTATTTCCGGCTATGCAGGGGAAGGCAAGACAGCTCTTGTAAACAACTTTGCCCTGAACGCTGAAAGCAAAGGAGCGGTTTTTGTCTATGGTAAAGCAAATGCCACCCATGGCAGCACCCCCTACTCAGCAATAACTCAAGCTTTAGGCATGCTTATTAAAAAAATGATTGCTGAAAATCCTGATGGAATTATTAAAATCAAGGTGCTGATTCAAAAAAGGCTTGCAGCATCATTGAATTATGCCTTGACCCTTGTCCCTGAACTCAAGTATTTTTTTGAAGAGATATCAGACCCTGAAGAATTCTATGCAAAGAGTGGTAAACATCATGCAAACATCCTACTGCTCTCTTTACTTGAAATTTTTACTGGTGCAAGGCCTCCCCTTATTTTTTTCCTTGACGACCTCCAATGGCTGGATACTGCATCCTATGAGTTCCTGCAATATATTGCAATTAACGATTCACTAAAAAATTTTATGCTCATCATGGCCTTCAGGAGCAATATCAATCAAAAAAACAATTTTTTTAAAACCACCCTTAAAAGATACCGGGATCAGGACAACAGTATCAGCATTGTGCTCAAAGGATTAACCAGAAACGAAATCAAACGCTATCTGAAAAACCGTTTTAAAAGTTCCCGGGATCTTACTCCCCTCAGTGATGCGTGTCACAATAAAACAGCAGGCAATCCATTTTACATGACCAGGCTTGTGGATGACCTGGTTGAAAAAGGTGCTATTAAAAATAATGACGGAGACTGGACCTATGATATCTCTTTTATCAGCAGGCTGAGTTTTTCTGAAAATGTAGCAGACCTGATCATAGCCAAACTGAAACGTCTTGCAGATGATTCTGTCATGGTGTTAAAGCATGGGACATGCATGAAGGAAGGCATATCCATTGAACTGCTTATGGCAAGCTCCGGATTTGAAGCTGAAAAAATAGATACATTATTATGGAAGCCTTTACAGCTTAATTTCCTTAATAAAACAAGTGACTGTTACCACTTCTCCCATGATAGAATCCTTGAAAGTGTTGAAACATTGATATCAGAAAAAGAAAAAATTTCAATACATAAAAAACTTGTGCAGTTCTATCTGGCAAAAGATCACCATGGAGTGCTTGCAAATGACATCTTCACCCTTCTGCATCACTACTCATTTTATCAGAATACAATTACAGATCCGGAAACAAAGGAAAAAATGTCCAGACTCTATTTCAGAGCAGGGACAAGGGCAGGCAGGCAATCAGCAAATGACCTGGCCCTCAGCTACTATATTTCCGGAAAAGAACACTTCCCGGGAAATATATGGCAGAAGGATTATGATCTTGCATTAAATTTCTGCAATAACGCTGCCAGATGCGCCTACCTTGCAAGTGACTTTTCAACAGCGGAAAAAATTTTTCAGGAGGTGGATTTAAATGTCACTTCAGTCAGGGACAGCCTGGAAATTGAACTTGTAAAAATCCCGTGCTACCAGGCCACTGAAAATCCAAGAAAGGCACTGGGCACCGGGCTTACAGCCTTACAATCCCTGGGTGTTAAACTCTCTGCCAATCCCTTCAGATTAACGATCCTTTATCATATTCTAAAAACCTGGCTCAAACTCATTCTTACCCGGTCTCTATCCCGAAAACAAAAAAACATGGCTAAAGACTCAACCCAATACTATATAGTAAAAATTATTGCGGCCATGGGACCTTCAATGTTCTTTTTTTCGCCCCGTAAAATCCTTCCCATAGCCTTATCCATTGGTCTTGATTATAACCTCAAATATGGCTGCATGGAAGATACGTCATCCTATTATATTCTGTTCGGCATGCTGCTTAACAACCTGACTGATTCCATCAGACATGGCAGGAAACTCAGGAAATCAGCCAGGAAAATCAGCCGGGAATTCAGCAATGACGAACTCAAAGGCAAAGAGATGTTCCTTGCCACAGTTTTCATGGACCACTGGGATACATCTATGATGGGAACGGTTACAGCTTTTGAAGCTGGAGAGGCCTTCTGTCTGCGCCATGAAGAACATGATTATTACGCTTTTAACGCGGTTTTTTGTATGAATTGCCTGTTTATCAGCGGCACCTGCCTTAAAACTGTACTTGACCAGTTTCTTATTAAAAAAAAAATATTAACCAGACTGGATCATAAATATGCCCTGACATTAACCGGTGTAATGGCACTTGGTATGGAAAATCTTTTAAAAGGCAGTATGCGGCCATGGATAATAAAAGAGGATTTCTTTACTGAAAGCCTTCTTGAGCCAATGGAAAAAGAGATATTATTTGATGTTCACTTCTATAAACTCTGCATTGCTTTTTTTTGCGGCAGAATGGATACAGCATCTGAAATCAAGGAAAATTTAGAACCATATGTTGAAGCAGAATATGGTCAGCCAACCTATTACTATTTTCACTTTTTAGAAGCTCTCATTAATATTTATCAACACCAGAACCGGAAAAAAATTAAAGCAGGCCTTGGCAGACTTAAAAAATATGCCGGGTACAACCCTTTAGTTTATAAAAGTAAATACCTCATTGCCATGGCTGAACATATGAGGACCAAAGGTAATCTCCGGGCATCTGCAAAATTATATGATGAATCACTGCAAGTATCCGAAAAATTTAACAATCTGTTTGAACAAGCCTTTGCCCTTGAGAAACTTGGTCTAATTGAACAGCAAAGGGGAAAAGACGATGCTGCAAAAGACTGCTTTCAAAAAGCTGTTAATCTATATAAGGAATGGGGCCTGAAATGGAGACACAATCTCTTTGATTTCAACCCTGAAAAAAACAAACCGTTTAAAAACATACCGCCCGGCAGGGATAATCAGAGGATAAAGAATCATTCTCTTGTTAAAATGATTGACAGGGATCTCTGGCTGATAAAAAAAACAAGTGGTGCTGACAATATACATATTGCAATAAAGATGTCAGGAAAATGGAAGAGTATTGTGAATATTCTGGACAATGAAATAAACCAGCCCGTAACCTTTGTTGAGCTGCCTGAAAAAATTCTTACCTTTGCCTGTGCAACAGAAGAGATCCTTATCATAAATAAAGAAAATATAAAAACACAATTTTTTGATACATTTTACCTGGAAAAATACAGGCCTTTATCCTGCATGGTTATTCCAGAAGGGAAAACCAGGGCAGTTTATATTGAAAATCATTCTGAAAACATGGAAATGGAGGCATTAACCAGGCTAAGCAGGCAGATATTCCAGAAGGTTAAAACAGACAAAACTCCCAGGCCCGGACCCTCTTATAAAGATAAAACCGCTATGCACCGACTTCAGGAATGCTGCAGAGAACTCCAGGAATATATGAAGGATAAAAAAGCTTATCAAAACATGGAATTGAACCTGGCATCCCTTGCAAAGGAGACCAGTATATCACAAAGGATGATCACAAACTCCATAAACACAATCCTTAACCAGAATTTCCATACATTTATTAACAATTATCGTATTGAAGAGGTAAAAAAGGAATTACGCGAACCTTTAAACAGCAAAAAAAGTATTCTGGATATTGCCTTTGCAGCAGGTTTCAGTTCAAAATCCACATTTAATGATATTTTTAAAAAAAGTGTGGGCATGACACCTTCCAAATTCAGAAAGGCAGACATGGAATAATTATATACTGAAATTTTCATATCAATAAAGGTTTATTCCGGGTTTAAAGATCAATGCATTTGCCAAGGATTGTGTTCCAGATACCGTCGGGGCAGGTGTGTTCAATTATTTTCACAGGCTTTTTTACAAGGGATTTTAATATTATTTTTGCCTGGGTTCTTAAAAGTCCTGAAAGTATAAACCATTTTTTTGTTAAAAACCCTTTCTGTTCTATTATATCTTTCATGACATCAAAGTGGATATTTGCAACAACAACATGGGCGTTCAGGTTTATAAACTCTTCACCCCTTGCCCGGGCAACAAGGATTTTTTCTTCACAAAAGTTAAGTTGAACATTCTTAAGTGTTGTTTCTGCTGCAAGAAAATTAAAATCACATGCCAGTACTGTTTCTGCGCCCAGCATTACAGCTCCTACTGATAAAAGGCCTGTACCCGAGCCAATGTCCATGACCCTTAATTTTTTATTGGTTTTTAACAGTCTTTTAAGCATTGAAAAGCACTCTTCTGTTGTGGTGTGTTTCCCGGTTCCAAACACAACACCTGGATCAAGGATAAGATGTTTTTGATCAGTGCTGTTCATCAGAGGCTTTTCCCATGGAGGCGATATTAAAATATCTTCAATAACATAGGGTTTGATCTTATCTCCATGCCATTGAGCATAGGTCATCTCATAGCGTTCCATGAATTCTATGTTTTTGTTTTTTAAAAGAGTTGTCTTTACAAGCTTGTCAGCAGGTCTGGAAAAAAACAGAAAAGAACTGTCCTGTTCAATCCAGTTGCCAAGAAAGTTGGGGGTATTACTGAACTGTATGCCTTCAGGATCAACTATACCTTCAAAATAATATATATAAAGATTGTCCGATGGTTTGATCTGTTCTGCCATGTTTTGCCTTATTATTAAAAGTCTGATAAATATCAGATTTACATTTAAAAGGTAAATATATTATGAAATGGCTGCATATTAAAGCAATATTTGAATCAGAGAATATTGACCTTGCAGGAGAACTTGTTGCAGAGATTTTTTTCTCCATTGGATTAAATGGTGTTGAGTGCAATATCCCGATTCCAGGCTCTTGTTTTAATAAAAACATCAAGGAAAATTACATTGCAGCCTATATCCCCGCAACTGATCTGTCCGGTGAAAAATTAAAAAAAATCAAGACAAAGGCATTGCTGCTTAAAAACCAGGCCATTAATGTAAAAATAACAACCAGCATTGTTGACGAACAAGAGTGGGCAGAATCATGGAAGGAATTTTTCCATGTTACAAGAATTACTGACAGGATAGTTGTTAAACCGGAATGGAGAGAGTATGCCGCAGAAAACAATGAAATTGTGATTAACATTGACCCTGGCATGGCATTTGGGACAGGGACCCATCCCACAACAGCACTGTGCCTTCAAATGATGGAACAATATATAAAAAAAGGATGCTCTTTTCTGGATGTGGGTACAGGTTCGGGCATTCTGATGATTGCAGGAGCAAGGCTAGGTGCAGAGTATGGAACCGGGATTGACAATGACGAAATTGCAGTGAAAATTGCAAAGGAAAATTTGAGAAAAAACAATATCGACTCTGAAAGATTTAAGATAGAATTAAATACCATTACAACGCCTGAAGGGGCTTTCAAGAGTTCAAGGTTTGATATTATATGTGTCAATATCCTTGCCCATATAATTATTGATATCATGCCTTTTATATTCAGACTGCTTAATCCCGGAGGAATGGCCATTCTTTCCGGGATTATTAAAGAAAAAGAAAAGCCTGTTCTCAATTGTATACAGGAGAACAGGCTTAAGATAGTTGATATTATACCCAAAGAGGAGTGGGTTGCAATTTCGGTAAAATCACCATTACCCTGAAACTTTTGCAGTTAATGTTGATGCCGGCACAAGCTGAACCCTCTTTTTTATCCAGGAGATATTCTTTCTAAGGGTTTCTGCTGTTGCTCCGTATGGATGTGCAATACCTATGGCTGCACCATGCTTCTTTGCTTTTCTTATCAGCTGCCGTATCTGCCCCATGATATATTCTGACTCCTGGATATTGTCTATGAATATATCACGCTGGCCAAAATCCAGCCGTAAAAGAGATGCAGAAGAAGCGCATTTGGTTCTGCCCGAAGTTATACTGTCAATGAAAAAAAGATCACGCTTTTTTAATATTGTAAACACCTGGTTCATCTTTGCAGACATGGGAGTCAGCCTTGATCCCATATGATTATTAACCCCGACAATAAAAGGCACTGCATCAAGGTCTTTCCTTAACTGCTCAAGGAGCTGATCAGGTGTCATGGCAGAAAGAAGGCTTCCCGGGCCCGGGTTCACCTTTGGATACTCCACTGGCTCCATGGGAAGATGCAGCATTATCTGATGCCCGCTGTTATGGAGTTCAACAGCAAGTTCCCTTCCGTGGGGCGAGAAGGGCAGAACCGAAAAAGTGATATTATTATCAAGCTTTGCAAGGGTTCTTGCGTTTCTTCTGTGGTATCCTATGTCATCAATAATGATTGCTACCAGGGGAAGTCCGTTCTTCTTGATCACAGGCTTAACTACAACAGGTTTTTTTATCTTTGCTGCAGAAGGGATTGAAGATACGTCATCATCAAACACCTCAAACCTGACCTTGTGTTCATCAGGGGTGCTCTCCGGCTTTTTTTCAGGTTTTGCAGGAACGCTTTTTTCAGGTTTTGGCTGTTGTGGTTTAACTGCCTTATGTGCCGGCTTTTTCTCTTTAATCTGTTCTGTTTTTTTATTATCATGGACCTGATTGATATAAATATCAGCAACCATGGCAATGGTTACTGCTATGAAAACCAGGATGATTATTCCCAATACTATTTTTTTAAGCTCTTTAATTACTGAATTATTCTTTTTCCGGGCTGTTTTTCTCTTTTTTGCCGGTTTCTTCTTTTTTGCCATTTAATTTATTAAAAACTCCATAACTGATTAAAATATCAAGCGCTCTATTTATCTGAATATCTTTTTTCAATCTTTTCAGATTAAGCAGACCATGTCCTTTTTTTCTTTTGTTTTGTTTAACCTTTTTATCTTTTTTCTTTTCAGGTTCCAGGTGGTTTACCAGGTTTTTCTCCTTTACCAGTCTGTCAAATGCGATCTCCTCTTTATCCATGATCTTCGGCATTATCCCTGCCGGAACCACAATGTCAGGTTCAATACCCTTTGCCTGGATAGACCGGCCACTGGGTGTATAATACCTTGCAATTGTATATTTAATTCCATAGCCGTTTTCAAGTGGCATAACAGTCTGAACAGATGCCTTGCCAAAGGAAGTTGTTCCCAGAATTAATGCTCTGCCATTATCCTGGAGTGCACCTGCAACAATCTCCGACGCGCTGGCACTGCCTCCATTGATCAGCACTATAATGGGTTGATTCCGGTGTAAAACAACATTAGGCGTGGCATTGAACACCTCTTTGTCCTGTTTGCGCCTGCCCTTTGTAATGAGTATTTTGCCATGGTCAAGAAAAAGATCAGAAACCTTGATTGCCTGGTCAAGAAGCCCGCCCGGATTATGCCTTAAATCCAGTATAAGTCCATTTAATGAATCATCCTTTTTACCACTAAAATTTTTAATGGCCTTTTTAACATCATCAGCTGTATTTTTCCTGAAATTTGTTATCCTGATATAACCGTATCCAGGTTTCAAACTTGTACTTTTAACGCTGTTCATGGGTATGGTATCCCGTTTAAGGTGCAGTACAATGGGTTCTGGTGCACCAGCCCTTACCAGGGTAATGTCAATTTTTCTGCCCCTGGGGCCCCTCATGAGTTTGACTGCTTCCCAGAGAGCCATGCCCCTTGTGGATTTATCATCGATCTTAATTATGATATCTCCTGCCTGGATTCCTGCTGCATAGGCAGGTGTACCCTCAATTGGCGAAATTACTGTGAGCAAACCCTTTTCCAGACTGATAACTATGCCGATGCCGCTGAATTTACCCCGGGTGTCATCCTGGAGTTTTTCAAATGCTTCCGGCGGCATAAATGTTGAATGGGGATCAAGGTTTTCGACCATGCCTTTTATAGCGTTGTGCACCAGCTTTTCCGTGTCAACCTCATCAACATAATTGTTTTCAAGCTCTTCTAAAATTTCAGTGAAGAGTTTAATGGATTTATAACTTTTATCACTCTCTGCTGCCAGAGGGGGTAAAATGCATATGGCTATAAAGAAAACAAGCACTGTCACCTTTACAAATAAATATGAACAACATTTTCTGGCCATTACCATCCTAAGCTCCTTTCTTCAACCACTTCAGAGGGTTAACAGGCTTACCATGGTGTCTGATTTCAAAATGAAGCATCAAACCCTTGATTGATCCTGTATCGCCTGCAATTGATATTACTTCTCCCTTTTCAACTGTATCACCCTGTTTTTTTAACAGCTCTTTATTGTGGGCATAAAGTGAATAATAGCTGTCACCATGGTCAACAATCATCAGGTTCCCATACCCCCGGAACCACTTTGCAAAAATGACTTTACCATAAAAGATTGTTTTAACATATGCATCTTTCTCAGGTCTTATATCAATTCCGCTCTGAAAAGTGAATGTTTTATTGTCTGCTGACTGTCCTGTTCCGAATTTTGAAATAATCTTTCCTTTTACCGGCATGGGAAGCCGTCCCTTATATGCCGGAAATGAGTTCAAGCTGCCTTTGCTGACTTCTGCCTTTTTTTTCTGCTCCATCTGCCTGATTTCCCGGTCAAGTTCCCGGGCCGCTTTTTTAAGAGATTTAACAGCTGCAAGGGTAAGTTTTTTCTCAGTTTTTATCTTACTTAAAATCTCTTTTTTTCTTTTACTTTTTGTCTCTGCAATCAGTATCTGCCTGTTCAGCTCCCGTTCCAGATCAAGCTTTTTTTTTCTTTTCTGCTTAAGCTCCTTTTCAAGGGCATCATACCTTTGCATGGTGGTGATCTGTTCATCCAGTATTTTAAGGTCAGAATCAATGATTACTCCCAATGCCTTCTGCTGGATAATAAAATCAAACAGGGATTCAGGCTCGGAAACAATTTCAAACTTACCAAGCATGCGCATCCTGTACAGTGCGTTCAATCTGGTTCCGGAATATATTCTGTTCTGATCATACTCCTCACTTATTTTTTCTTTTTCTTTGACAATATATCTGATTCTGCTGTTTAACTCTTTAAGATTCTTTGAAATGTGGGAGACCTTAACCTTTGCTTTATTTAAAGTTGAATCGATCTCATTGAGGCCTTCAATTATGATTTTCTCTTTTTTGGAAAAATGGATTATTTTTTCCTGTTCCTGTTTGATCTTTGTCTCAAGGCTCTGCTTTTTCCTGTTTTTTTTAGACGGATTTTCAGGCTTTTTTTCAGCAGCTGCCGTACCTCCAGAGTGTGTCGGTCTGCCTGCTGCAAGTTTGATATAGTGGGACCGGTTCCGCACATAGCCCTTTTGATCCTCAAACTGAATCAGGACCCATGAGCCGGCCTTTCCAAGATCACCATGGATTTTAATCTCTGCACCCTCCTTAAGCACAAAATAGACCTTGCTGTCACTTGAAGGTTTTGTTCTCACGTTGAGTCTATAGGCTACTACATAGCCGTCCCTGACTGCTTTTTCTGCAGCAGTTCCATTACCTGCAAAGCATATCAGTTGAAATGCAAGCAGGGATGGAATAATTATTTTAGTAATTGCTTTAACGAAATATAACATCCAAACCAACCTAAGAAAGTACTGCCTGCAATAATCAGTAAAATATATTTAAATGATAAAAAATGAATATCAACAAATGTATATGCTGCAACAGCATCACTTATACCAGATGACAGACTTATATATGATATTAAAAGCATTAACAGGCCTGCAAGGCCGCCAACTGCTCCCTGGAACATGCCTTCCAGATAAAACGGAGTTTTAATAAACCCGTCGGTTGCCCCCACAAGATGCATGATATTTATCTCTTCTTTTTTTGAAAAAAAAGCTAATCTGACTGTATTTGCTGTTATGAAAAGAGCTATCAGAAAAAAGAGGCTGCTGATTGACCAGCCTGCTATTTTAAACAATCCATAGATTTTTAAAAATTTCTCAAGCCAGCTTTTACCATACTCCACCTCACTGACCATGGGTATTTTTTCTATCTTTTTTGCAAACCCTGCAACTTCATTAAAGTTGGAAACTCCGCTCATTCGCACATCAAATGCATCTGGCAAAGGGTTTTCGCTCAATGTTTCAAAATAGACACTGTCAGCATTAAGATCTTTTTTAAGGTTATTTAATGCCACATCCTTTGAAATGAAAAACACCTGTTTTGTCTCTTTTAAATTCCTGAGTTTTGCATTTATCTCAGGAATCATGTCAGCTGTAAATGTATCATCAAGGTAAACCATGACCCTGCCGCCACGGTTCCAGGTCTCCACAATATTACTTATATTCTGGAAAAAAAGCATAAAAGTGCTTACAACAAGAATTGAAAGAGCAATTGTGATAATGGTTATTAAATTCAAAAACTTATTGAGTTTAATATCCACCAGAGCTCTTTTTACATAACGATTCATCCTTCCTCCACTGAATTCAATCCTCTGCTACAGCATGGTTGCAGTCTGTTGAAGTTCACCTTCCTTTAGCAATATACTCCTTGCATTCACAGTCCTGCTGATTAGCTGGATATCATGGCTTGCAATGATAATGGTCGCACCTTTTTCATGATATTTCATTATGAAATCCATTGTTGCCTGGGCTGCGTCTGCATCCAGGCTTCCTGTTGGTTCATCAGCAAGGATTATGGAAGGGTTCCCTGCCATGGCCCTTGCAACAGCAACCCTCTGCTGCTCTCCCCCTGACAGCATAGGGGGGAAAGCATGCACTTTTTTATCCATATTAGTTGTCCTTAACACATGCATCACCTTTTTCCGGATATAGCCGGGTTTTTCACCGGCAGCTTCCAATACCAGTGCCACATTATCAAACACGGTTCTATTGGGTATGAGTTTATAATCCTGGAAAATCATCCCAAACCTCCGCCTGAGCAAAGCAAGCTTTGGTCTTGATATCCGTGCAAGATTCATTCCATTGACAATAATCTGCCCCCGGGATACTGTTTCTGCAAGGTAAAGCAGCTTTAACAGTGTTGATTTTCCGGCACCAGTGGGTCCGTTTAAAAAGACAAACTCCCCTTTTTTAATATCAAGGGAGACATTCCTCAGGGCATACTTTGCCCCATATCTTTTACTTACATTGAAAAGTCTTATGATTGAGCTGCCGCTTTCCATGGTTGATCTTTCTTCCTGTAAATTTTATCCAAAATTGACTGTTATAAAATTTACTGTTATAAATCAATTGTGTCAAGGAGTGCTGTAAAACAGTTTTTCTTACATCTGCCCCCACTGTAATCCGTAATACGGCTTCTTCCAAGCAGCGGGGGCTTTATACGCTGTATTACAGGCATTATTAACAAAACTTAAGGAGTTGTTAAAATATTAAAAAAGATGAAACTATTTGACAGCCATTCACACATAGATGATTTATGTTATAAAAAAGATTTTAATGAGATGCTTGCAAGGGCCAGGGAATATTCTGTGCATGGGATTATGATTGTCGGCACAAATGAAAAAAGCTCCATAAGGGCAGTCAGGCTTGCAGAGAATCATAAAAATTTTATAACCTCGGTGGGTGTGCACCCCCATGATACTGAAAAATGCTCTGACAAAGTAATTAAAGCTTTAAAAACCCTTGCCCGGGAAAATTCCTGTGTCCGGGCCTGGGGAGAGACAGGTCTTGACTTCAACAGGATGCACTCGCCAAAAGATATACAGGAAAAATGGTTTGAAGAGCAGATGTATGCAGCTTACAGCCTTGATCTGCCCATGATATTCCATGAACGTGACTCAGGGGGAAGGTTTCTTGAAATGCTCAAGTCAGCCGGTTTAAATAAACGAAAAGGAGTTGTCCACTGTTTCTCAGGCACAAGGGAGGAGATGTTTCAATACCTTGATCTGGGTTATTATATCGGGATTACGGGTATACTCACAATAATGCAGCGTGGGGCAGTACTCCGGGAACTCTGTCTGCTCATCCCTGACAATAGAATTTTAATCGAGACTGATGCACCATACCTGACCCCTGCACCCATAAAAAACAAGGTGCGGAGGAATGAACCAGGGTTTGTCAAATTTGTACTTCAAAGGCTTGCAGAAATTAAGAACCAGGATATGGAAGAACTTGGTGCAGTTATATGGCAGAACACAATAGATCTTTACGGGGAAATCTGACCTGATAAACTTTCCATGGAGCCATGTTATCTCCTGTTATCCCTGGTTATTTATTCAAGGCATAACAATCAGCTCTTTTTCATAAGAGTTTCCACAGCCTGTTCAAGCCCGTCCAGTGAGAGCTCAAACATGGGAAAGATTTTGGAAATCGCTGAAATTGTATGGGTATAACCCCACATTCTCTCGGATACCGGATTCAGCCATACGGAATTCGGGAAAGTATCCTGTATGAATTTAAGCCTCTCAATGCTGGGTTTTCCACTTCTTTCACTGATATTTATTGTGCCGTCCTGGGCCATCAGCTCATAGGGTGCCATGCTTGCATCACCCACTATAATAAAACGTGTATCAGGGTCAGCCTTGACAAAGTCATCCACTTTGACAGGTTTTCTGTATCTTGCCGGATCTTCCCACACATAATCATAGATCGTGTTGTGAAAAAAATATGTCTTTATCTCTTTAAACTGTGATTTTGCATAATCAAAAAGAGTTTGAACCATGGATATATACGGGTCCATTGACCAGCCCCCATTGTCTATGGCAAGGACTATCTTTAATCTGTCTTTTAAGGACCTGTCAAAGAGCAGTTCAATCTCTCCACCGTTCTTCATGGTTGCCCTGATGGTTTCGTCAATATTGATCTGATCCTTTGGACCGGCCGGCACCATATTTCTGAGCCGTTTTAATGCTTCTCCCATGTTTGCCCTGGTCAGGGGGCCGCTTGTGGAATAGTCCTTATACCGGCGTTCATTTGCAACTTTTACAGCAGATTTATTCCTTGACTCTCCGCCCACACGCATTCCACCGGGATGATAACCTGAATGCCCCACCGGAGAAGTCCCGCCTGTACCGATCCATTTATGGCCGCCATGGTGCTGACCGTCCTGATCCTTAAGGCGCTCTTTAAAATATTCAATAAGCTCTTCCGGTGTAAGATTTTTCAGTTTTGATTCGTCAATCCCAAGGGCACTTGCGAGCTGGCGCGGATTCTTAAGCCATTCATCAAGCATTGCCCTTGCTATCTCATCAACCTCAAATCCATCATTCTCCGGCAGGGGTACCCCCTCAAAATAGTATGAGAAGACCTGGTCATAGAGATCAAAATACCTCTCGCTTTTTACAAGGATTGCCCGTGCATCTGTATAAAAATCATCCAGGGTAAGTATCAGATTTTTCTCTAATGCTTTCTGCAATGTTAAAAAGGAAGTAGGTGTGACAGGTATACCCACCTGTTTCAATTTATAAAAAAACTGAATAAACATAAATACCCCTTTAAAAAAGCCTGCGCCGTGATACTATTTCCTTTGCCCGCTTATAATCCGGGCTTTTCTTGAAAAGCACGCCAAGGTAGGGAATCTTACCTTTGATTATATCCTTGGCCCGGAAATCAGGATCAGCATCCAGTGCCCTTATCCAGTTTATAAGTTCCCTTGTTGCAGGTTTTTTCTCAATACCATCAATGTTACGCATGGTATAAAAAGCCTCTATTGCACCTTCTGCAAGTTTTTTATCAAGTCCGGGAAAATGGACATTTATTACCTTGCGCATCATTTTAGGATCTGGAAATGCTATGTGGTGGAAATTACACCTTCCAAGAAAGGGGTCTGAAAGATCTTTTTTTGCATTGGATGTAATAATGATGACCGGTCTGTGTTTTGCAGTAATAACCTTGTCAGTCTCTATTATGTCAAACTGCATCTGGTCAAGGACATCCAGCATATCATCCTGGAAATCTGTATCAGCTTTATCAATCTCATCAATCAAAAGCACCTGCCTTGTATCTGCAGTAAAGGCCTGGCCGATCTTACCCATTTTCATGTACTCTTCAATGTTGCTTACATCCCTTGCAGAATCACCGAATCTGGAATCATTTAGCCTTGTCAATGTGTCATATTGATAAAGGGCATCAATGAGTTTCATACTGGATTTAACATTTAAAACAATCAGAGGCATATTTAAGGATTCTGATATGGCATAGGCAAGCATTGTTTTTCCAGTGCCTGGCTCCCCCTTTAAAAGCAGGGGCATCTCAAGGGCCATTGAAATATTAACAATTGAGGCAAGTTCGCTGTCAAGTATGTATTTATTGGCACCTGCAAAATGATTATCAGGATTTTTTTTGTCTGTCATACTGAATCTCCATAAAATATTAAGTTGTAAACTATCGGTTTAAACCCATAAAGTATGCACAGACTAAAGAAGAGTCAAGGTCTTAAACAACAATTATAGATTGTTATGCTTCCCATGACAATAAATCCCATTCCTGCAAGAATGGACATATATTTTGGATTAATATATTCTGATAACAGACTCCCAAATATAACGGCAAGCCCGGATGAGCAAAAAAGTGCCAGGGATGATCCCAGGAAAACAGTCATCCTGCTTACATCCTTATCTGCTGCAAAGAGCATTGTTGCAATCTGTGTCTTATCACCAAGCTCTGCTGCAAACACCACTGCAAATACAGTGATCAATACCCTGATATTCATATTCTTCCCTTAACTTAAAGCATATATATTAATAAATCTCTTTTTATTCTGAATCAATACTTGTAATAATGGAAAAATCCGGAGGGTTTTCCATGTGCTTTTTGACAGCACAGAGCTTTGCAGCGGAAATAACAGCATTCTTATACTTTACCGGAAAGTCAGATGGCAGCTTAATATCAATTGTTATTTTTGCAACCATTTTACCATCACTGCTATCTTCCATTTTCTGAATCAGCCTGATCCTGTCCGTGGGGATTTTCCGCTGGCGGCAAAATGATAAAACATAGATGCCTGCACAGGTGCCAAGGGAAGCTAAAAACAGGGCAAAGGGCTCAGGAGCAGAAGCATTTCCCCCATTCTTAACCGACTGATCCGTCTTAATTGTAAATCCCCGGTACTCTGCATCCACTCTTTTTTGGCCCGGGAAAGATATCTCCATCTCCATCATCTCCTCCTTAAATAACTGAAAAGTAAATTGTCTCTTGTGTAATTAGATTTTCCCATAAAGTCAATGAATTTCCTTAAACAAAAAATACAATTTTGTAATTATTCATATTAAGTATATTTTTTTTAGATTGACACCATTTGAGCATAATGATAATTATTTATTTTTAACCACTTGAAGAAACAGGAGTGTATTATGATAGGTGGACTAGGAATGCCGGAGTTAATAATAATTCTGGTAATAATCCTTATTATTTTCGGAGCTGGCAAACTTCCTGAAATAGGTGCAGGATTAGGTAAAGGAATACAGAATTTTAAAAAGTCTTCAAAGGAATCAAAGATAGAAGATAAAAAGGAAGAAGAGACAAAAAAAATAGAAGAAGACAAAGAGGCTTAAAATTCACCCATGCTTAATTTCAGGGCAGCCATATTATGACCTGTGGCTGCCGGACAAGCATTACACCTGTTTGATCATATTACCCCGGTATAGTAACCACAAATAATACCCTGTTAAGTTAAATTGAGATATTTATCAGTCGGTTAAATTTTTTTACAAAATAAATTACAATAATGTAATATACTGCATTATTTTATTTACGTTTTTGTAATTTAATTAACCGCACCAAATCAGTTTTCATTTATTAACCCTGCAATACCAGTCTTTCCGGGTATTGGCACACTCATTGCTTGCTATTTATCATATGAAAAACATCAGGGCAGACATATTAGTTGAAAAAAAAAGCAAATTCATACAGAATTTCCTTGATCAAAAAGAGGCAAACCTTTTGTATGATCTGAGCAATGCCCTGGATGAGTATTTTTATGAAACCTATGGGAGCAGCACAACAGCATGGAATATCAATGCAGCCGGCAATGCCTTTGCGATTATAGCTCTGGGAGGATATGGCAGGGAAGAGCAGTGTGTCCATTCTGATATAGATATTTTAATTCTGTTTGAAAAAAAAATCCCTGGCAATGCAGAAGCTTTTATCCAGGATATAGTATACCCTCTCTGGGATGTACGCTTTGAAGTTGGATATTCCGTAAGAACAATAAATGAGAGCCTTGCAATAGCCTTTGAAAGATTTGATGTATTGACAACAATGCTTGATGCAAGGTTCATATGCGGTGCTTCACATATCTATTCAACACTCATGGAAAAATTCAGAATAAAACTGAATAAAAAAAAGAATTATAAAGCATGCCTTAAAAACCTCATAAGCCATGCAGAAAAAATGCATTCTGATTTCGGGGATTCAACCTATCTGCTTGAGCCCAATCTAAAATCAGGCCATGGGGGTCTAAGGGACTATCACTCCCTTTTATGGTACGGCAAAATACGGTCAGGAATAAAAAAAATCCACGATCTTGAGTATTACGGGCTATTGACCTATGATGAACATTTAAGACTGATTGAAACCCTCACTTTTATCTGGAAGGTCAGAAACTTTTTACACTATATATCAAAGCGTAAATGTGACCAGCTCCATTTTGAGTATCAGATCGAACTTGCAAAGCTTCTTGGGTTTACACCCAATAAGGGACAGAGGTCTGTGGAAGCATTCATGGGTGAACTGCACTCGAAAATGGAATTCATGAAGCATATTTCCAGAATTGTTACAGAGGGGATTGCAAGCTCACTCAGAAAAAAAGAACTTCTAAAGTTTTCTGACCCTTCAGCTCCCATGGAAGGGCTTGTAATAAAACAGAACAGACTCAATTTTGCAGGTACTGTACATGTTATAAACGATCCTTCCCTTCTACTCAAAATCTTTCTTGAAAGCGGTAAAAGAAAGCTCTACCTCTCCATTGAAGCCAAGAGAATCGTAAGTGAATTTAAATATCTTGTGGATAAAAGTTTCAGGCATGACAGGGAAAATATAAAAATATTCAAAAAAATCCTGGGCCTGTCCCTGTGGAAGTTTAACATATTAAATGTAATGCTGCCCACAGGTCTTCTGGTAAAATTTATACCTGAATTTGCCTCCATTATTAATAAGATTCAATTTAACCAGTATCATCTGTTTCCTGTGGACAAACACTCCATCAGGTGCGTACAGATCGTGAACAGCTTCAGGGGCAAAAAAGGGAGCCCTGCAAATGATCTTTATTCCATTGTCCACAAAGAGATACGAAACAAGAACACTCTTCTGATTGCAGCACTTCTCCATGATGTTGGAAAAGGAGCACCCGGGCAGGGCCACTCGGAAAAGGGAGCAAAAATAGTACAAAAACCACTTAAACGCATGGAGTATACCTCGTCTGAAATAAGTGACATCACCTTTGTCATTAGAAATCATCTCTTTTTGATTAAGATAGCAACAAGGCGTGATATAAATGATGAAGAGACTGCTGTTTTCTGTGCAAAAAAAATCGGGACCCTGGAACGTCTGAGAATGCTATATCTTCTCACGGTTGCCGATTCCATGGCAACAGGACCAAAGGCCTGGAATGACTGGACAGAGACCCTTTTAAAGGATCTGTTCCTTAAAACAGTCAATGTCATGAAAAACAGGGCTTTTATCTCCAGAAAAAGTTTAAGAATTACAGAGGAGAAAAAGAACAGACTTCATGCATGGTTCAATGAAAAATCAGATTCAAAAGCCATCCATAAAAAAATAGACTCCATGTCTTATAGATATCTGCTCCATACTCCCCTGGATGAAATCCTTGAACACATAGAGCTGTTTTCAAAGCGGGGCAATGACAGCTTCAGCTGGCAGATAAAGGAAGAAAAAGAGTCCGGGCTGCGTATTGTGACCATATGCGGCAGGGATAAACCAGGATTTTTTTCCAAGGTAGCTGGAGTGTTTTTCATGAATAATATCTCAATACAGGCATCAGATGCTTTTTTCTGGGATGCAAACACAGTGCTTGATATATTCAGGGTCATGCCACCGGATGATATAATCTTTGAAAAGGAAAAATGGAAAAAAATAGAAAAAGATCTTGAGCATGCCATTGATGATGATGATTTCCTGAATGACCTTATAAACAGGATACCCAGGGCATATACGCCGGATTCAGGACAATTTCTGCAGCCAAGCAAAGTAAAGATCGACAATATAACATCAAGTTTTTATACTATCATTGAGATTTATGCCCATGATTTTCCAGGGATTCTCTTTGCCATCACAAATGCCCTGCATGAAAACAATGTTGATGTAAAACTTGCTAAAATTGCAACAAAAATAGATCAGGTTATTGATATTTTCTATGTATGCTCTGCCGAATATGGTCAGAAAATTGAATCTTTAGAAACCCTTGCAGCTATAAAAGCAAGTATTCTGCAATCTCTGCCTGAAACAAACCTAAAGGAGGAAGAATATGAAGAAAATTGAGGCTATAATAAAGCCCTTTAAACTTGACGATGTTAAAGAAGCCCTTAATGAAATCGGAGTACATGGCATGACAGTCACGGAAGTAAACGGCTATGGACGACAGAAAGGCCATAAGGAGATCTATAGAGGAGCTGAATATGTTGTTGATTTTGTGCCAAAAATCAAGATTGAAATTGTTATTACCAAGGAGAGGGTTAAAGAGGCAATCAAAACAATTTGTGATGCTGCCAACACCGGAAAAATCGGTGACGGTAAAATTTTTGTCTCAACCATTGAACAGGCAATACGTGTAAGAACAGGTGAAACAGGAACAGAAGCAGTATAAATATAACTATTATTAATATTAAATTTTTTTATGGAGGAAAAAGATGGGGCCTAAAGAAGTTATTAAAATGGCAAAGGAAAACAATGTAAGAGTAGTTGATATCAGGTATATGGACTTTCCCGGAACCTGGCAGCACTTCAGTGTTCCCATTGGTGAGTTTACTGAATCTTCATTTGAAGATGGATTTGGATTTGACGGATCAAGCATGAGGGCATGGCAGGAAATCAACAATAGTGACATGATTGTTATCCCTGATCCTGACACTGCAAAGATTGATCCCTTTTTCGAATCTCCCACCCTTGCAATAATCGGCAGCATACACGATCCCATTACCAGGGAATCATACAGCCGTGACCCAAGGCATATTGCACAGAAGACCGAGCAGTATTTTAAAAGCACAGGAATCGGGGATACAATTTACATTGGGCCTGAGCCTGAATTCTTTATCTTTGACAGCATCAAGTATGCATCTGAAAATCACTTTGCATTTTACGAAATAGACTCTGAAGAGGGAATATGGAATACCGGACATGACGAAATGCCGAACCTGGGGTATAAAATCCGCCATAAACAAGGATATTTCCCACTTCCGCCGGCTGATAAATTCCAGGACATGCGTACTGAAATGATGCTTACCTTAGAAGACCTGGGCATAGAAATGGAGTGCCAGCACCATGAAGTTGCAACCGCAGGCCAGTCTGAAATTGATTTAAGGTTTGCCTCCCTTGTCAAGATGAGTGATCAGCTTGCATGGTTCAAATATGTACTGAAAAACGTTGCAGCCAAATACAACCGTACAGTAACCTTTATGCCAAAGCCCCTTTATAATGATAATGGTACGGGAATGCATACCCATGTCAGCTTCTGGAATGGCGACACCCCGATATTTGCCGGCAATAAATATGCAGGCATGTCAGATGAAGCCCTGTTTGCCATTGGTGGGATTATGAAGCACTGCAAAGCCCTGTGCGCCATAACAAACCCAACCACCAACTCCTACAAACGTCTTGTACCTGGTTTTGAAGCGCCCATAAACCTTGCCTATTCAAGCCGCAACAGAAGTGCTGCCATCCGGCTTCCCATGTATTCAAGTTCACCTAAAGCAAAACGTATTGAGTTCAGAACACCTGACCCATCATGTAATGGTTACCTTGCATTCTCAGCAATTGCCATGGCAATGATGGATGGAATCCAGAATAAACTCGATCCTGGTGATCCCATGGATAAAAACATTTATGACCTTGCACCGGAAGAACTCCAGGAACTGGATTCTGCACCGGGCTCCCTGGAAGAAGCATTAAATGCCCTTGAAGCCGACCATGATTTCCTTCTCAAGGGAGATGTGTTTACCAAGGATGTTATAAACCACTGGATAAGCTATAAGAGGGAAAATGAGGTCACACCTGTTAACAGCCGGCCCCATCCCCATGAATTTTATCTCTATTTTGATATTTAACAGTCTGTTGATTATTTAAATCAATACCTGTCAGATACATATTCACTCCACAGGCTGCTGCATGATGTTTATGGAGCAGCCTGTTTCCCTATCCTGTTTTTTTCTTTACTTCCTTCATTTTTTTGATGAAAAAAATATTAAAATATTGTACTCTTATGGAGAAATTTAATCACAGGAGCAAACAATCGTAATATGAAATATGTATTCTTGTATCCATTGCTTATACTCATACTGATCCTTCAGCCTGGTATTGCTTTTTCCAACATACACAATTCAAACACAATTTTTAAAAATCTTACTGCAAGACTTATCAGGGATGGGTTTACTAAAACCAGAATAGACAGGTTGTATGCCCATAAGGATATCCTCTTTGATGCAAAAGGGGTCTCCCTGTTTTTTATCCACTCCGAGGCAAACCTTGACTATGGTCAGTTTGTATCAAAAAGTGCATTAATCGATGCCAAGATCTATATGAACGAGCACAGATACAACCTTGATGCAGCTGAAATTAAATACGGTGTTGACAAGACAATAATCACAGCCATCATACTTGTGGAGACAAGCCTTGGTAAATATCTTGGCAACAGGCTTGTCATCAATACCCTTTCAACCATGGCAGCCCTTAAAAACAACAGGGTAAGGGAAAAATTTTACAGATCCATATCCAGCGAAAAAAAATTTTCCAGGTCTGAGTTTGAAAAAAAAGCAAAATATAAAGCAAAATGGGCATATATTGAATTAAAAGCATTGCTGAAATATGCCAAAAGAGAAAACCTTGACCCTTTTAAAATCAAAGGGTCCTATGCAGGTGCACTGGGGATTTCACAATTCCTGCCAAGCAATGCCCTGAGCCTTGCAGCCGACGGTGATAATGACGGATCAATAAACCTGTTTCACCATCCGGATGCTATTTACAGCATAGCAAACTTTCTTAAACATTATGGATGGGACCCTGACATTAAAGGTCAGAAAGCATATAAAATTCTGTACAAATATAACCACAGCAAACCCTATGTTGATACATTGCTGAAAATATCCAACCAGCTTAAGGAGTTATCTTATATATGAACCAGACTTCTTTGATAATTATTGCTGCAGGAGTTATTTTATGGATTTTAACGTCTCTGTCCCTGGTTGATATCCTTCTTAAGGATTTTGGTTCCCTTAAAAACAAAGTTATCTGGTTTATCATCGCCTTTATTCCTGTTTTTGGCTGGCTTATCTATCTTATTTTTGGCTTTAAAAAGGGTACAAGAAAAATACCTGAGATTTAATCTTTTATGGCCTGGGCAGAATTAATAAAACCTCTGGTTTTCTAAAAAGAAAAAGTATGAGGGAGGCTCTGCAATGTTCACAGAACGCTCTTACTCTTAAACTAAGCTGAAAACCTTTGCCATATTGCCCGACCATTTACGGACAGTATCTTGATTAATAAAATTACCCTCCCTGACTTCAGGCATAAAAAACATGGCAAGTTTCATAATAAACCAGTGCATAAGACTAAGCTTGCTTAAATCTAAATTTCCCTTAAAAAAAGCGAGACCCACAGGATTCTGTCCATTTATTATTTTTTTCAAATTATCAGTATAAAAGGAAGCAGTATGTTTTTTTTCCATAAAATTCAATTTTTTAGCTTGTTCACCCAAAAGATTAAACTCCGGATCAATAAATAATGAAGTGTTTTGGTTTTCTTTGTTTTGTATGACACTCATGCACGTAAAGAAAAAAGCAAAAGGTTTTTTATGCAACAAATGGCAATTTTTTTTTAAGAGCTTTGTTATTTTAGCAGAACATTTTCCGACATGGATGGGACTTCCCACAATGACCGCATCATAGTCATCAAATCGATGAAATGTGACAGGAAGCAAATCAACATCAAACCCATTTTTTATAAAATCTTTTTCAATGATCCCTGCCACCTTTTTTGTCGCACCATACCCACTGTCATAAGTGATTAGAATTTTTTTCATGATCAATAATCCTTAATCTTAATAAAAATATATCAATAGAAATGTACAAAATATAAATCCATACTAAAAAAACCTTTGAAAAAGGGTAATTTTCATATTAATTTATTGACATAGTAGTATGAAGTATACTACTATGTCAATAAATTTTATTAGTGTGCATATTTTAAATAAATCAGTAGACAAAACCAAAAGGAGGGCTAAATTGATTTATCTAAAACAGGTGGATATCCTCTCGGAAAAATTTCCTGTTCTTGATTGTTATCCCTTTAATCTGGATTTGTTTCAAAATACGGATAAAGTCCGATTTGATACGCCTATTACACTTTTCTGTGGAGAAAATGGTACTGGCAAATCCACTCTGCTTAGAGCCATTGCCATTAGATGTGGAATCCATATCTGGCAGAATGACTCCAGCTTAAGATACGAGCCAAATCCTTACGAAGAAGATCTTTACAAAACTATTTGCGTCCAATGGAAAGACAGACCAGTACCGGACTCATTTTTTGGATCTCAAATCTTTTCACAGTTTACAAAAAATCTTGAAGAGTGGGCAATCGGAGATGCCAAAATGTTCAATTATTTCGGTGGAAAATCTCTTATTACCCAGTCCCATGGTCAATCACTTATGTCTTATTTTCAATCCCGCTACAGCATTAAAGGATTATACTTTCTGGATGAACCGGAAACTGCCCTGTCACCATCATCCTTGATTGAACTTTTAAATCTTTTGATAAAAACAAGCCTGCAGGGCCATGCCCAATTTATTATTGTGACCCATTCTCCTCTGTTGCTGGCTTGTCCGGATTCTTGTATTTATAGTTTTGATAACCCTGCAATTGAGTCAATAGACTATGAAGATACAGAGTATTATAAACTTTATAAAACATTTATGAACCGTCCGAAAGATTTTATCAAATACCCTGCACAGCCGCCAAAAGCTCCGCCCCTGGGTATAATTTAACAATACTAATAAGGAGTCTGTATGTCAGCAGTTAACCTGGTCATTCTTGGGATATTAAAAAAGCAAAGCATGAATGCATATGAAATGAAGAAGCAGATTGAGCACATCAGACTAAAGAACTGGATGAAAATCGGGGCTCCGACCATTTATCAGAATTTAAAAAAATTGGCTGAAAAAGGTTACCTTTCAACCAAAACCGTTAAACATGGAAATATGCCTGAAAAAGTAATCTATACCATGACTGAATCTGGTAATGCGTTGTTCCATGAACTGATGGTCAAGTTTTCCAAAACTCCAAGCTCGATTTATTTTGATTTTAATGCATTTTTGATCAACCTGGATCTGGTTGATAAAGACCGCGGTATCGCTATGCTCAAAGATTTGAGACAATTCTTTCAAAACAGTTATATTAATCTGAAAAAAGATAGAGAAGCGATTAAAGATGCCTGGATTGGAGGAGATGCTATAATGCAGCAATATGACCAGCTGTTCAACACCATGATCCAATGGTCAAACAACTTGATTACAGCGTATGAAAAAGATTCTTTATAGGAAACAATCCAGCCTTAAAGAGAGCGTTTGCCTCAAACAGTTGATACGGACCATGCTGAATATCTGTAAATAAAGGATCTGTATCACAATTTGCCCTGTTTTCCGGATTTAATCGACTTGTTTTGGGGGCAGCAGCTTAAGATATAATCAGAGAACTTTGATTGATTTATTCCGGAAATTAACATGTCCAGGCTCTTACCCAAAGGTTTACAGCCAAATCTGTACAGAGAACAGGGATAGTAGTAATATCATTCCTATCGGCTTTGCGGTCAATTTAAGAACATCAAGTGCTTCAGCCATGGGCGAATCAATTTCATTGTCTGAGGCAGTTACCCAGCAGCGCACCTTTCCTCCCCGGCTTTCAGGACCGTATGTCGGTGTATAAACAACATGCTGTCCATCTTTCATTGCCTGATATGCAATAAAGTCCCCAATATCCAGAACACCTTGCCCACCATGACCTGAGATCATTACCTTCAGGG
>Ga0256846_1000203_pt1 | contig 25895 bp, 20 predicted proteins | sample TevniametaG_FD_189098 | JGI IMG/M metagenome (GOLD analysis project Ga0256846, IMG submission 189098) | Tube worm associated microbial communities from hydrothermal vent at the East Pacific Rise, Pacific Ocean - Tevnia | ecosystem: Host-associated > Annelida > Integument > Unclassified ...
AAACGGTGGAATAGCACAGAGACAGTTTACGGAAAGAATGATGAAAAGAGGAATATGATGAAAAAAAGTATTTTAAAAATATTGGGAATAGCGGTTATATTTTTCTTACCGATATACAATATATCCGCTCAATCATTATCGTTTAACGGATATGTCAGGAATTATAGCGGCATGCTCTTTTCCAATGATAATTATTATTCTATTATTCAGAATACATTTAGTCTCAACATAGAGAAATCCGGTGGTAAAGTTGCGTTCAAAGTTAACCCGTACATTAATCATTATCAAAATAAAGAATTGGAAATGGGATTGAGACAGGTCTATCTTGATATTTTTTTTAATTCAATGGATATTCGGGTTGGGAAACAGCAGATAATTTGGGGTAAAGCGGATGGTGTCTTTATAACGGATGTAATATCTCCAAAAAACTTAAGAGAATTCTTACTACCTGATTTTGATGAGATAAGAATGGGGGTTACTGCTGTAAAAATCGATTATTATATGGGTAATAACACCCTCGAATTGGTTTTTGTTCCTGTTTTTACACCTACAAAATTACCTGAACGAGATTCAATTTGGAGTCCCGATATGAATTTTAAATTGCAGTATGTTTTTGATTATTCAAAAAAAGAAGTTTTGCGAAATTTAGGAAATAGCGAGGTGTTCTTAAAGTATTCCGTTCTTTCATCAGCTGTTGATTTTGAACTTATGGGCGGGTACATGTGGGATGATGACCCTACCCTTCATACGATCAAAACCGTTGATATGACTACAATGCAGATAAGAACCCTAAAAATAACACCTCAACATCACAGATTGGGATTATTCGGAGGTAGTTTCAGTACAACTCTCGGCGGTGTTGTTATAAGAGGAGAAGGTGCATATTATTTCGGTAAATATTTCCAATCGTCGGAAAAGAAATTAAAGGACGGAGTTATAGATAAAAACTATATTCACTACCTTCTCGGTCTTGATTTTACTTTGGCGGATATTAAAATGAGCATTCAATTTATTCAGCAGGTCATTTTAGATTATAACGATTTTATTTTAAAGGACAGATCTGATAATACAATGACTTTTTTAGCAAGGAAAGATTTTCTTCGGGAAACTCTCGCTTTGGAATTATTTGCTTATATAGGATTAAATGACGGAGATAGTCTTGTACGTTTAAAGACGGTTTACAAACTTGTCGATGGTTTTGACATTTTACTCGGTGTAAATATTTTTAGCGGGAGTAAAGGTAAGTTCGGACAGTATGACCAAAATGATATGGTATATGTAAAACTTAAATACAGTTTTTGATAACGAACAGGGATAATTGAGGATTGTTTCTATTACTTTTACAATTATTTTACACTATCATTAAAATATTCCACTAATAATTGAAATGCTAATTATCCGTTTATTCTATTTCAGCATTAATGAATAAAATGGACAATTTTTCTACAGACCGGATCTCATTCACGAAAATTTATTCCCATTCTTCTGTATATTTTGTAATGTGTTTTTACCCTTTTATGAAAGTCGTTCCATCTTCTGAGTACTTTTCTTGTCCATAGAACTTCCGCTAATGCGGCAATTCGGGGGAACATCATATATTCCGCATGATCTGGAGTAGAGATATATTCCGTCCAAAGATTTGCCTGTCCCCCGAGGATGTGTGTTTTTTCCTCTTCTGAAAGTTCAGACGGTATCGGTTCGAACGAATAAACTTTTTTTAACTCTAACATCCCTCCAATTGCAAGAGGTTCGGTTTTAGGATTGCCTTGATAATAGTCGAAATAACAATACGATGTCGGAGACATAATAACGTTGTGCCCCTCTTTTGCAGCCTTCACTCCTCCTTCCATTCCCCGCCAGGACATAACCGTGGCATCAGGTGCAAGACCTCCTTCAAGGATTTCATCCCATCCTATCAGTTTCTTTCCTTTGGAGTTGAGAAATTTTTCTATCCGCTTCACAAAATAGCTTTGAAGTTCATTCTCATCTTTTAAACCTTCATCTTTGATTCTTCTTTGGCAATCGGGGCAATTTTTCCATCTCTCTTTCGGACACTCATCACCACCTATGTGAATATACTTTGACGGGAAAAGTTCCATAACTTCCGAAAGGACATTTTCAATAAATTCGAATGTTTCTTCTTTTCCGGCACAGTAGACATCTTTATGAACTCCCCAAATTGTTTTGACTTCAAACGGTCCTCCCGTGCATGAAATCTCCGGATAAGCTGCAAGAGCGGCTACAGAATGCCCCGGCATCTCTATTTCGGGAATAATTGTGATATATCGGTCTTTTGCATATTTTATTATTTCTTTGATCTGATCTTGTGTATAAATTCCGCCGTGTTTTTTTCCATCGTATTGATTGGGAGTGTCACGTCTGTGTCCGATTACGGTCTCTTCCCTCCATGCACTTATTTTACTTAATTTCGGATATCTTTTTATCTCAATTCTCCATCCCTGATCTTCCGTGAGATGCCAATGGAATCTGTTTAATTTATACATTGCAAGGTGATCAATGAATTTTTTTATAAAGGGAACAGGCATGTAATGTCTGCACGTGTCCAGCATCATTCCACGCCAACCGAAAACGGGAAGATCTTTTATGTCAAGAGAAGATAGAGCGATATTTTTATATGATTTGTTTTTACTATCATTAAGTTTTGCATACAGTAATTGTCTAAGTGTTTGAATTCCGTAAAACAGTCCGGCTCCTTTTTTTGCAGAGATAAGAATCTTTTTTTGAGAAATATTGATTGTGTAACCTTCGTTTTTGAATTTTTCCGGTTTTGTTTCCAGTTTAAGGATTATTGAATTTTCCGATTCTTTATCGTGATCACGGATCTTTGTCGTAAGATTAAAACCTGAGGATGAATAAAAGATCTCTTTAAGATAATTTCCGAGCCATTGTAGCTCACTGCTGTTCCCATTAAAAAGAATTTTTGTAGAATCCGAGATTAAAAAGACCTCTTTTCCGTCTCTTTTCATTGTATCGGGTTTCGGGATTACCCCCATACTTTCTTTTTTCGGAAATACTAAGAATATTATTAAAATTACAACAGGAACACAAATTGCAATTACAATTCTTTTTTTGGTCATATTACCCCACAATAAGATACTATAGCATGAAAAGTTTCTTTTTTTCAATATGATAGGTGCAAAATGGATATATCTCTTATATTTGAAACAAGTTAATATCTTGAGTAAATACGGAAATTCCGGTAGAATTAAATTGTAATTGAAACGGAGGAGAGTGTGAAGAAAAAATCGATGTTATCTGTTGTAATCTTTTTGATGATTTTAACTCTTTACAATTGCCGTTTGGATGAAAAAGATGAGAATCCTATTCCGATTCTAACATCTATATCTCCTTCATCCAAGGCTGTAAATATGCCGTCATTTACGTTAACGGCACGTGGAAGCGGTTTTATCGCAGATTCCCGTATTGTATATAACGATGTTGAACTAACTACGAATTTTATCAATTCCAATACGGTAAGTGCCAGAATAAGTAGTAATAAAATAAAAAAGAACGTTAATAATGTATCCGGATTAAACGGAAAAATCCACTCGGTATTTATAAGGAATCCGGAACCGGGGGGTGGAGATTCCGCTTCTTTGAAATTAAGTATTACTTACAATCACACTTTCCCTGGACCTCTTGAGATTTTCGAGACAGGTCACTCTTACGGAAATCCTGTTATAGCTGTCGACGGGAAAAATAAAATTTATATAATATTTGAAAATTATAATTATCAGAATAAAATATACAATATATCCGTTATAAAATCTGTGGATTACGGAAAAACATGGAGTAAACCGCAACATTTGGTGGAATTTGATCGAAAATGCTACAATCCGGCAATTGCCATTGGGTCGGATGGCAATGTTTATGTTACCTTTTATGTTATTAAACTTTATTTTATGTATCTTAAGAACGGGGAGAGCAAATGGAGTCCGCCGCGAGAATTGACGAGTGATACAAATATACCTTTAAAGTCAGCATTATCTGTTGATAGAAACAATAAAGTTGATATAATCTGGTCACAATCCGACAACAATTATAACAACAAAATTTACTATACAAATACTATGAGTAGCAGTATGAATTTTTCAACTCCGGTGAATATTTTTAAAGGTTGGGAAAATTATTCTTTGGTCTCCGATCTTGCAATTTCCTCTGATGGGGACGGTAATGTTTATGCTACATGGACATCGTGGCCAAGTGGAGGTAGTAAATATAGTCACTCTGTTTTTAATTATTCAAACGATGAAGGTGTGACCTGGGGATCACCGGATAAGGTATTCAGTGTTTGTTCCTCTTCGGATATGGATGTTGATCCTGACGGAAATATCGGTTTAATCGTTTCAAGTTCCTATCTCCCTTTTAGAAATCAGATAGTATTTTACAAATCTATCGACAATGGTCAATCGTTCGGTTCGACTGTTAAAATAACCGGTGGTTTTAATGATTACAACCCAAAAATTTCCATTGATTCGGTTTCAAACATTAATGTTATTTTTAAACTAAATAAAAGATACTATTATTGCAGGTCAATTAACAAAGGGAAAAAATGGGCGGCACCGTTCTCCATAGGTAACATTGGCGGGGGTGCGGATATTGCATTGGATAAAGAAGGGAATGTATATGTTGTATCCGGACATTATTCCAAGCTTTTTTTTCTAAGGAATAGTACCGATTAAGTTAATTAATGTTAAATCAAATTATCATAAATTAATCGGATTAATTCAGAGGTGAATTGAAAATTATTAAGATAATCTGGAAATTATCTCATCACCCATTTCCGATGTCGATACGTAATTATCGTCTTTTGATATATCTCTTGTCATAATTCCGGCGTTAAGGGTCTCTTTTACGGAATTAAAGATCTTTTTTGAAAAATCCGGTTTATTAAATGAATATTCAAACATCATTGCTGTTGAGAGTATCTGGGCAATAGGATTTGCAATTCCCTTTCCTGCAATGTCCGGAGCCGATCCCCCTGCCGGCTCAAAAAGATTTATCTTTTTACCTATTGATGCCGAAGGTAACATTCCCAAGGAGCCTGTAATTGCAGCTGATTCATCTGAAATTATGTCTCCAAACATATTTGTGGTTAATAATACATCAAATTGAGATGGATCCAATACCATCTGCATCGCAGCATTATCAATATATAAATGATTTAATTTTATATCTTTGTACTTTTTATGAATATTCCCGACTGTCTTTCTCCATAGCATAGAGCTGTAAAGTACATTAGCTTTGTCAATAGAGGTTATTTTGCCTGACCTCTTTTCTGCAATTTTAAATGCAATTTCTACAATTCGTTCAACTTCCTCCTTATGGTAAATCATGGTATCGGTTGCATAATTGTCAGTTATAATTTTCGGCTGTCCGAAATAGATACCGGAAGAAAGCTCTCTTACGGTAACCATGTCAATTTTTTTGTTCGTAATATCCGATGACAGAGGGGAGAATTTCTTTAACTTTTCGTATAGTATAACAGGTCTGATATTTGCAAATAGATCCATTTTTTTTCTTAATTTTAAAAGTCCCCCGATTTCGGGTTTTTCTTCAGGTGGTAAATTATCCCATTTATGACCTCCGATGGAGCCGAGTAAAACGGCATCGGAAGACAGAGCATTATCGACGGTTTCGCTTGGTAATGGTGTTCCGAACTCATCTATTGCAGCACCTCCGATTCTACTCTCTCTTATATCAAATTTCATATTAAATATTTTTTCCGTTCTTTTTAACACCTTTAATGCCTCTGCCATCACTTCGGGACCGATTCCGTCTCCTGATAATACCGCTATTTTGTATTTATTCATTTATCTTCTCCAATATTTACCGACATGTTTTTTTTAGCATAATTCATCCATCCACCCTCTTTTATAATATTTTGCAGGAATGGAGGATACGGTGAAAAATTATAAATTTTTTTATTTGAAATATTTATTATTTTTCCCGATTTGAAATCGATCGATATTTCATCTTCCTCTTTGAATTGAGACGTATCTTTTAATTCGATTATGGGAAGTCCGATATTAATACAATTTCTGAAAAAGATTCTTGCAAAAGATTCGGCAATTACACATCTTATACCTGAAGATTTTATTGAAATGGGAGCATGTTCTCTTGATGAGCCACACCCGAAATTTGCACCTGCAACGATTATAGAGCCGTTTACGTCGTCTCTTTTACCGAAGCCCGGTCTTAAATCTTCCATACAATATAGTTTTAAAATTTCGTTGTCCGAATTGTTTAAATACCTTGCCGGTATTATTTCATCCGTATTAACATCTTTTCCAAACTTAAACAACTTTCCTTCTATTTTCATTTAAATTCTCCGGATATGTAACCGTTAATTGCCGAGTAAGCGGCAATTGCAGGTGACGATAGATATACTTCACTCTTTGTATGTCCCATTCGTCCTACAAAATTTCTGTTTGTAGTCGAAATTGCCTTTTCTCCGTTTGCAAGTATCCCCATATGGCCTCCGAGACAGGGACCGCATGTCGGAGTCGATACCGCACATTCGGAATCTATAAAAATATCCATCAGCCCTTCTCTCATTGCCTGCCTGTAAATTTTCTGTGTCCCGGGAAAGATTAAACATCTTGTGTCTTCATTTACCTTTTTCCCTTTTAATATTTTTGCCGCAACTCTTAAATCCTCAATTCTTCCGTTAGTGCAAGAACCTATAACAACTTGATCAATCCGAACCTCATCCTTTTCCGCTTCATCAATGTCTTTGCAATTTGAGGGGAGATATGGATAGGCAACCTGAGGCTTTAAATCCGAAAGATTTATTTTTATTTCTTTGGCAAAATTTGCATCGGAATCATTCTCCAATAATAACGATTCTATTCCAAGTTTCTTTTCGTGTTCAATAGTAATATCATCAACAGGGAAAATACCGGTTTTTGCTCCGGATTCTATTGCCATGTTCGAGACTGTAAACCTGCCTTCCATGGAGATGTTTTTTATTCCCGATCCAGAAAATTCAAGGGAATTATAATTTGCACCGTCAACTCCCAAAATAGATATGATTTTTAATATCAAATCCTTTGCAGAACTTATTCCTACAAAATCTCCGGTTAAATGAATATTTATTGACTCGGGTACTTTAAACCATGCTTTTCCTGTAAGATATACGCCGGCGAGATCAGTTGAACCCATCCCCGTCGAAAATGCACCCAATGCCCCGTAAGTGCATGTATGTGAATCTGCTCCAACGATTAAATCTCCTGATTTTACAAGACCCTTTTCAGGTAAGAGGACATGCTCAATACCCATTCTGCCAACATCGTAAAATTTTTTAATTCCCTTTTCTCTTGCAAAATTTCTGATAAATTGAACTTGTTTTGCAGCCAATATATCTTTATTGGGTACAAAATGGTCCATTACCATTACGACCTGTTTTTCACAAAAAATATTTTTACCGCCTGTCTTATTAAACTCCTTTATTGCAACGGGTGCGGTTACATCATTTGCCAAAGCGACATCAACATCTAAAAGTAAATAATCACCTGCTTTTACCGTTTTTTTTGCTTTTCTTGAGAGAATTTTCTCACTCAGAGTCTGCTTCTCATTCACTTTCTTCTCCTTCATCTTTCATTAATTTGTAAATTATCGAATCTTTTAAAGCTTCAAACGACGCCTCGATAATATTTTCCGATACTCCAACCGTTCCCCACTTTTTTTTGCCGTCGGTTGATTGTATTAATACACGAGTTGTTGCTCTTGTTCCAAGATTTTCATTTAATATCCTTACTTTATAATCTAATAGCTTTACAGATTTTAAGCTTGGATAAAACTTTTCAAGAGATTTTCGCAGACTCTTATCCAAAGCTTCAACAGGACCTGCCCCGTCCGCCGACGTATGCTCGAAATTTTCGGGAATTCCCAATTTATCGGAAACTTCTTTTGCAACCTTTGCCTTTATTGTTGCCTCCGCCCAAGTATTGTTCCCATCGGGATCCTTCCATACATGTACCCTGTATCCTTCAATTTTAAAATACTCCTTTACCTTGCCCAACATTTTTTTAAATAAGAGTTCAAAGGATGCCTCCGCACCTTCAAAATGATAACCCTTTGCCTCAAGTGACTTAACTTTCTTTAATGTTTCTAAAACCATATCCGATTTATTATCAACGGATAAGCCCATCTCTTCAGCTTTTTTTAAGAGATTACTTTTTCCTGATAATTCCGAAACAGATACAGATCTCCGATTTCCCGTTGCTTCCGGTGTTATATGCTCATACATTGCAGGATCTCTTAAAACGGCGGATACGTGGATACCACCCTTGTGTGAAAAGGCATTTTTTCCTACAAAGGGGAGATGTGCCGAATGAGCCCTGTTTGAGAGTTCCGATACAAGCCTTGATAATGAAGATAACCGTTTTATCGATTCTTCGCCGATGGTATTTTTATTCATTTTAAAGGTGAGATTAGGAATTACGCTGCATAAATTTGCATTTCCACATCTTTCGCCTATACCGTTTATAGTTCCTTGCACGTGAGTGATACCCTCTTTAACCGCTGTTATTGCATTGGCGACGGCAAGTTCGGAGTCATTGTGTGTATGAATTCCAAGAGGAATGGAAACCTTATCTTTTATTTCCCTAATGATTAATTTCAATTCATCTGTCATGGTTCCTCCATTGGTATCACATAGTACAATACAGTCGGCACCGCTTTCTTCGGCGGTTTGAATTGTTTTTATTGCATATTCTTTGTTAGATTTATATCCGTCGAAAAAGTGTTCCGCGTCGTAAATCACCTCATCGGAGTATTTTTTTAAGCATTCGATTGTTTTAAAAATCATATCAAGATTCTCTTCATAGCTTGTTCTAAGTGCATGCTTCACATGTTTGTCCCAGGTTTTTCCGAATATTGTTACTGCCGGTGTTTCAGCTTTTATAAGTTGGCTAATGTTTGGATCGTTTTTTATGTTAATATTCGCCCTCTTTGTTGAACTGAATGCGGATATTTTGGCATTTTTAAAATTAATTTTTTTGACCTCATTAAAAAAATCAATATCCTTTGGATTTGATCCGGGCCAACCACCCTCAATATAGTGAAAACCCAAATCATCAAGAGCCTTGGCTATTCTTATCTTATCTTCTTTAAGAAATGAAACACCCACTTCTTGAGCCCCGTCTCTTAAGCTTGTATCAAAAATCTTTATATTCTTTTCCATTATTATTCTTCCTTAAAAACAGCACCTTTGCTCGATGACTGCACTTGAGAAGCGTATCTTTTCAAGACTGATTCCGTTATCGGTTTTCTATTATTCTGAATTTGATCATATCTGATTCTTATTTCTCCTTTATTTACAAGGAGTTCAATGGTCCTTTTGTTTACGTTGATTGCTATTGTGTCATTATTCTTTACTATTTGTATTAATCCACCTTCCGCCGCTTCGGGAGAGATATGCCCGAAAACCGCCCCTTTGGAACCGCCGGAGAATCTTCCGTCCGTAATTAAAGCCACGTCGTTAATTAATCCCATTCCGATTATTGCAGAAGTTGGGGAGAGCATTTCTCTCATCCCGGGTCCCCCTTTCGGACCTTCATATCTTATTACTACAACGTCACCTTTTTTAATTTTACCGTTTAAAATTGCATCGGTTGCGTCCTCTCCGTTATCAAAAACTACAGCCGGTCCCTTAAATATTTTCATCTTTTCGGGGATACCTGAGGTTTTTGCTACCGCACCGTTTTTAGCTAAATTTCCATAAAAAATACCGAGACCCCCTTCTTGATTATATGGATTATTCAATGGTCTTATTATTTCACTGTTTTTAATTTCCGTCTCTTTTATTAATTCTCCTATACTTTTCCCTAAAACGGTTTTTGCGGAAAATTCAATAAGTTTTTTATCCGACAATCTGTTTAAGATCGCATAAACTCCACCGGCATTGTACAAATCTTGAATATGGTACGGACCAACAGGCGACAGATTACAAATATGAGGTACTTTTCGACTAAGTTCATCAAAAAGGTCAATATTAAAATCTACTTCGAAACTATGTGCAATTGCCTTAAGATGTAGAACCGTATTCGAAGAACCTCCCAAAGCAAGATCAGCTACCACTGCATTATATAGAGAATCTTTTCCAACTATATCTCTCGGTTTAATATTGTTTTTTACCAAGTTCATCAATGTGTGACCTGTCTCTTTTGCCAGTCTTATCCGTTCGGCATAAACTGCAGGAATTGTACCGTTTCCGGGTAGCGAGACTCCAAGAGCTTCGGAAATTGCATTCATTGAATTTGCCGTAAAAAGTCCGGCACATGACCCTGCTCCCGGACAAGCTAAGTTTTCAATATTTGAAAGTTCGGTATCGTCAATCTCTCCTTTGGCGTATTCCCCCACCGCTTCAAATACCGTAACCAAATCGATGTTTTTACCTTCAAAACTTCCCGCAAGCATGGGACCTCCGCTTATTAAAATTGACGGAAGATTTAATTTTCCCATTGCCATAAGCATGCCCGGGGTAATTTTGTCACAGTTGGAGATAAAGACCATTCCGTCAAAGGGAGTGGCGTTCGCAACAATTTCGATAGAATCGGTTATTAATTCTCTTGACGGTAATGAGAAAGACATCCCTTTATGATTCATTGCGATTCCGTCACAAATACCGATTGTGTTAAATTCAAGAGGGGTGCCGCCACCCATAATCACCCCTTTTTTTACAGCTTCGCTGACGGCTTTCAGATGAATATGACCCGGAATTATTTCATTTGAAGAAGATGCAATGCCAATAATCGGTTTTTGAATCTCTCGATCTGTCAGTCCCAAAGCTTTTAAAAGAGAACGTTGGGGTGAATTTTTATATCCTTTTTTAAATATATCGCTTCTCATTGTTCCTCCCTTTTTGATATCATGAAAAAAATTATTTATTCCATGCCATCATTTTTCTTAGTTTTTCTCCTACTTCTTCCAATTTATGATTCTTTTCGATGTTTCTATTTGCTTTCATGAAAGGTAATCCCGATTGCTTTTCCAGAATCCACTCTTTAGCAAATCTTCCGTTCTGAATATCTTTCAAAATCTCTTTCATTTTGTTTTTAACATCCGATGTAATTAATTTTTGCTGGGTAATATAGTCCCCAAATTCGGCAGTGTTACTTATAGAGTCTCTCATTTTGGAAAATCCACCCTCATAAATAAGATCGACTATAAGTTTCATCTCGTTAATACATTCGAAATAAGCCATTTCTGGCTGATATCCCGCATTGACAAGCGTTTCGAATCCTGCCTTCATAAGGGATGTGACACCTCCGCATAGAACTGCTTGCTCTCCGAATAAATCGGTTTCGGTTTCCTCTTTGAATGTAGTTTCAAATATTCCCGCTCTTGCAAGTCCAACACCTTTACCGTATTCCAGTGCGAGATTAAATGCATTTTTTGTATAATCCTGATAAACGGCAATAAGTCCCGGAACGCCTTTACCGTTTTCAAATTCTCTTCTTACGATATGACCCGGACTTTTGGGTGCGATTAAAGTTACATCAATATTTTCGGGAACAACAATCTGTGAGAAATGTATTGAAAATCCGTGTGCAAACATCAACATGTTACCTTCTTTTAGATTTTCAGCTACATCTTTCCCATATACTTCTGCTTGTACCTCGTCAGGTAAAAGCATCATAATAACATCTGAAGATTTAACTGCATCGGCAATATTTAAAACTTCCAAATCCTGTTCTTTAGCGATTTCCCTGCTTTTACTGTTCTCTTTTAAACCTACAACAACATTGTAACCACTCTCCTTAAGGTTTAGAGCGTGAGCATGTCCCTGACTTCCAAAACCCAATACGGATATTTTTTTCCTTTTTAAAATGTTCCCGTTAACATCTTTTTCATAATAAATTTTTGCCATTTTTGTTCTCCTTTTTTTTCCATCTGTTTATTGCAACGACCCCCGATCTGACTATTTCAACAATATCGTTAAAATCAATCATATCTATAAATGATTCCAGTTTTTCAATAGTTCCGGTTATCTCGACTATTAATCCTTCAGAATTTATATCCACTATTTTCCCCTTAAATACATCAATTGTGTGGAGGAGTTTGTCTCTTGTCACATCTGTAACCTTAATTTTGATTAAAGCCATCTCTTTTTTAACACTGTTTATACTTTCAATCGGAGATACTTTTACAACATCAATGATCTTAAAAAGTTGTTTTTGAATCTGATCAAAGGCATGATCATCCACCAATGTTGATATTGTCAACCTGACCATACCCCTTTTTTCCGTTTCTCCGACTCCGATGCTTTCAATATTAAAGCCTCGCCTTGTAAATAATCCCGAAATTCTCAATATTATTCCGGGATTGTTGTAAACGAGAATTGATAAAATCTGTTTGTTTAAATTTTTATTTTCCATTTTGTTTATCCTTAAGTATTTGAAATCCCCTTATCGATCGAACCACCGGCAGGAACCATTGGTAATACGATCTCGTTTTTTGCAATCATTGCATGAATTAGCATCGGTTCGTCAGCTTCTGCAAATGTTTTTATTAAATCTTCACTTTTATTTATATCCGATAACGTTTCCGCACTTATACCGACAGCATCGGCTATTTTTTTGAAAGAAGGATTGAATTCCAAAAGAGTTCCCGAATATCTCTCTCCGAAAAAAAGTTGCTGCCACTGTCTTACCATTCCTAATGAAGAGTTATCCAACACAAGTATCTTGATTTTAAGTTTGTACTGACTTATTGTCATCAATTCCTGAATATTCATTTGAAAACCGCCGTCTCCAACGATTACTACAACTTCTTTCTCCGGTTTGGCGAATTTTGCTCCGATTGCAGCGGGAAGTGCAAATCCCATGGTGCCAAGCCCTCCCGATGTTAAGAAAGTATTCGGTTTTTTAAATTTGTAAAAAAGAGCTGTCCACATTTGGTTTTGACCTACATCGGCAATTACAATTGTATCTTCATTGAAATATTTATTTACTAATTCGATCAGATATTGAGGTTTGATTTCATAGGTTTTCTCATAGCAGAGGGGGTTCTCAGATTTTTTTGAGGATAATTCATTATTCCAATCGGAAAAATTTGTTTCGGATAGTTTAAATTTTAAAAATCCGTTTAAAACATTCCGAATATCTCCTACAATCGGCACATCTATTTCAATATTTTTATCAATTTCCGCAGGATCAATATCTACGTGAATAATTTTAGCTTTTTTACAGAAGGTGTTTCTGTCACCGGTTATTCTATCGCTGAATCTTACTCCCAATGCGATTAATAAGTCAGAGTTTTGTACTGCATAATTACCGTAAACAGTTCCATGCATTCCGATACTTCCGATATATAAATCTTCACTTGGAAAAGTTCCATGTCCCTGAAGAGTTGTTACGAGCGGGATATTATTTCTTTTTGAAAATTCATTTACAAGTTTTACGGAGCGTGAACTAATGACCCCTCCTCCCGATAAAATTAACGGTTTCTTTGATTCTTGTAGCAACTCCATGGCTTTTTTAATCTGCTTGGGATGACCGTGTATTTTTGGCTTATAGCTTTCAATGTTAATTACATCCGGATAAAAGTACTCGGTTTCCGTTTTTTGAATATCAACGGGAATGTCAATTAAAACCGGACCTTTTCTTCCGGTCGAAGCAATATGGAATGCTTTTTTGATTGTGGTAGATAATTCATGTATATCGGTAACCAAAAAATTAGCTTTGGTAATCGGCTGCGTTATTCCCGTCGTATCAACTTCCTGAAATGCATCCGTGCCTATCATTGATGTTGAAACTTGTCCGGTGATTATTACCATCGGTATTGAATCCATAAATGCCGTTGCAATTCCCGTAACGGTATTTGTTGCTCCCGGTCCTGATGTTACCAATACGACACCGGGTTTCCCCGTTACCCTTGCATAGCCGTCGGCAGCATGGGTTCCTGCCTGTTCGTGTCTGGTTTGAATGATTTTGATCTCTTTTCCGTTTTTAAAAAATTCATCGAATACGGGGATTACCGCACCACCCGTATAAGCAAAGATTGTATCAACTTTCTCCTTTTTTAATGATTCAACAATAATTCTTGCCCCGTTAAATTTCATTATTTACCTCTCTTCTTGATTTTGTACTGAAAAAGCGGTCGCTTTTGTAGTTTTAAATAAATATATGACTATAGGTATTAATTGATCGAAAAACATTGTTTGCAGTTAAAGAATCAGTTAAAAAACTATTAATTTTGAGAATATTCAAGATATGAATATTCTGATTTCGTATGCAAACAATTTGATATAATGCGTATAATTTCTATTAATATGGGTTTTATAAGGAGTATAATGTTAATAATGATAATTGAAATAGCCTCGATTAATATTGACTTTTTAATTACATTATTGTTTAACATTTTTTTCTCCTTTTGTCGGATTGCATATAATTTAATCCGATAAAAATATTTTTTTTATTTTAGGTTGACATTACTAACAGTAAAAAGAAGTTTTGTCAAGAGAGGTGGTGTGATAAAAGAGAAACACCTCAACTCTCTATTATTTCTCAATAAGAAATTAAGTGCTTAGAAAATGGTGTATAACAGGATATTCGGAGACACGGGAGAGTTGTCCTCTTCGGCTCAAAAGTATGATTAGGTTTATGATCTCAATCTATTTTCTTACGGCGGTCCAAGTCCCTGTTTTACTGGTGTTTCTTTTTATGGTACCACTCATTTTATTGTCATCGGTAGATGTTCCTGTATACGTAGTACCGTTTGTATATATCCAAGTAATATTCTTACCGTTAACGGTGTATGTACCACCTTTTTCCCCATTAAGTGAGAATATTCCTGAAGTTTTGCTACCGGTAAATGTGATTGTGTAAGCTGGTAGTGCGAAGAGTTCGGTGTAAACTTTCCAAGTTCCCTGAATATCAAATTTTTTCTTACATCCCGAACTAAACATCATCGTAATAAATAATGTTACTACCAATAAAATCATCAATTTTTTCTTCATTTTACCCCCTTTAATAACTTTTTATCAAAATCAGAAAGATTTTTCAATTATTTTTTGTATTTTTGTGGAGTGTTGGTAGATTTCTGATAAATCTCTGTAAATCAGGGGTGACGGTGCTTTATTTCTTTGATTTATTTTTAAGAAATATTTGGTATTAATAATTAATAAAGAAGAAATGGCATTTGTATCACTTTTTAAAAAAAGATTGGAGGAATTGTATATAAGATAAAGGAGATAATATAAAAAGAATTTTGTGTACATCGGTAAAAGTTGAAACTGATTATCCGAGAGTTTATAATTTCATAGGACAAAATAATGGACAAAGGTTGTTGAATAGGGAGGTATGCGATGATTGATGTTCTCGGATGGATGACAGTGGCTTTTTTTGTAATATTTATATTTTTGGCAGTTTTGAACAAAATTTGGTCTTTGTTTAAAAAACCTGTTAATCCGTCCATAAATCCTGACAATATGCCAAAATTATCTCCGATTCCGATTCCGACAAAAAATAGAAAATGTATTTTTAAGATCCTCGTATGGATTTTTGAGGTGAGGAAATGGAAATTGTTGGAAAATTCGGATTTTAAAATTTTCGTGGATAATTCTACTGTGGTTGTCACAATTCCAAAGGGCTATGTTTTTGACGGTGCCTCAATTCCACGACCGTTTTGGTTTTTATTAAGCCCTACCGGATTATTACTAATTCCGGCACTTATCCATGATTACGGTTATTGTTATAATCAATTATGGGAAAAGAGAAACGGTAAGTATTTTCCGTTTAAAAAAGATTCCGGACGAGTATTTTGGGATAAGTTGTTTTGGAAAATAGGGAAAGATATAAACAATGTCCCTGTAATTGATTTTTTTGCTTTCTTAGGTGTATATTTTTTCGGAATATTTACATGGAGAAGGCATAGGAAGAACGAGGAGATTCCTTCGGCACCGGAATAAGTAAGTATCCCACCGTGTCTCTATTCATCGGAATTGGGGATTTAAATTTTTCTTGATTAAGATCGCTTTTATTACTACTCTGAAAATTGACAATAACTCCTTTTTTTTGTATCATAGCCCTTAGCTTGGAGGAAAATTATGGCAAATCATAAATCTGCTATCAAGAAGTTCAGACGCGACGAGAAGAAGAGACTGATCAATAAAATGAATAAGACAAAGATGAGAAATAAAATAAAGAAATTTAAAAAAGAGATAGAAGCGGGAAAAGTTAAGGAAGCGAAATCAATGTTCCCTGAAGTTATTTCAATAATTGATAAATCGACCACAAAAGGTACTATTCATAAAAAGACAGCCTCAAGATATAAATCAAGGTTGACAACTCTTCTTAACAAGTCAGAATCATAATAATCCTAAAAGTAAGTATTAAAAGGTTTTCATGACCTTACCGAAAGGATATATTTCATACAGTCAGATAAGAACATACAGGAGTTGTCCTAAGCAATATTATTTTAGATATGTGGAAAATATCGAAACTCCGATAAATGATAAAATTTTTGTCGGTATCGTTTTTCACGATGCAGTGGATTTTCATATTAAGAATCAGATTAACGGATCTTTGTTATCCAAAGGAGAGACATCCGATTATTTTACCGAAATATTTAATACAAAAGCAGACTCCTCGGAAATAATTTGGAGTGAAAGCAGGGAAAAGTCATTTAGAAGAGGGTTGGCATTTATTAATTACTTTATTAAAAACATGGTGTCTTCAATTAAGCCTATGATGACCGAAAAAGAGTTTGAGTGTGCTTTACCCGACTCGGATGTCAGGCTGAAGGGGATTATTGATCTTGTTGAGGAAGATTTTTCAATTACGGATTTTAAAACCACTACTGCCAAATGGTCAAAGGATCGTGTCAACAAATCATTTCTTCAAATGTGTATATATAAATATCTTTTTGAGGAAAGCATTGGTGGTCATATCAAAGAGTTAAAGTTCAAAATAATCTATTCAAAAACCGCATCAAAGATCAAACATCAGGAACATTCACTTTTGTCTGAAAATGTAGATATGGATAAAGTTTTTGAAATAATCAATTTTGTAATTGATAATATTGAAAAAGGCTATTTTAATAAGAGTGAAGGGTACATATGCAACTTTTGCGATTTTAAGGATATTTGTTTCAAATAAAAATTGTAATGATGATCTTTACCTTATTGAAAAATTTATATTATCTTGTAAAATTAGATCAATCTGATCTGTTATTGTCAGAAAACTTTGTAGAGAAAGAGGTTATGTAATATGCCATTTGAGAAAGTTTCAGAACATTTAAACGGAATAATTGTTATTAAGACAGGAGAGTTTTTTGATAAAAGAGGATCGTTTATGGAGATGTTTCGAGCTGATCTTTTTAAAGAGATCGGTATCCCTAACAATTTCGTTCAGGAAAATTATTCGATATCAAAGAAAGGGGTAATAAGGGGACTCCATTTTCAATGGAAGCCGGAAATGGGAAAATTAATGAGGGTAATTTCGGGAAGTGCGTTTCTTGTTGCGGTTGATATAAGGAAAGATTCTCCGACTTTCGGTAAATGGTTCGGTCTTAAAACATCGGATAAAGAGAGAGTGCAGATATGGGCTCCTTCAGGCTTTGCGAGAGGCTTTTGTGCTCTTACGGATCTAACGGAAATACAGTATCTTTGTACAGGAATTTATAATCCGAAGTGCGAATCGGGTATAAGATGGGATGATAAAACGGTTAATATTAAGTGGCCGCTTGATAATCCGGATCTGTCTGATAAAGATAAAGGAGCTCAAACTCTTGAGGAGTGGAGCAGAGACCCCGACTCCGAATTATTTCGATTCTTAAAATGAAAATAGCTGTTATAGGTGCGGATGGACAACTTGGCAGCGACATTACTTCAAAATTGAAAAAAGACGGTTTTTCAGTTAACGAACTTTTCAGAAAAGACATAGATATTTCGGACAGAGATTCGGTTAATAATATTATAGTAAAGAAAACGGATTCCGATTTAATTATCAATACGGCTGCTTTTCATCATGTGAGAAAAAGTGAGAATGATCCGGTTACTTCCTTTAAAGTAAACGGAATTGGTGCTGCAAATCTTGCCTATGCTTGTCGAGAGACGAAAAAAAAATTAATTCACATAAGCACGGATTATGTTTTTGACGGGACAAAGGGAGAACCTTATATAGAAACGGATCTTCCTAATCCGGTAAATGTTTATGGGAATTCCAAACTGTCGGGAGAATATTTCATAAGATCGATTATGGAAGATTACCATATTTTACGCCTTTCGGGTATCTACGGGAGTCATATCTGTATTGGGAAAGGGTATAATTTTGTTGATAAAATCCTAAAAATCGGAGAAGAAAAAGGGGAAGTAAAAGTAGTTACCGACGAAGTGTTAACACCGACTTTTACGGAAGATATTGCCGAACAGGTATCGTTAATGATTTCAAAAAATTGTAAAACCGGAGTTTATCATGTTTCTGCGGAAGGTAGTTGTTCCTGGTATGAATTTGCAAAGGAGATATTCAGAATAAAAGATAACGGAGTAAAAGTAAAAAAAGCTCTTTCCGGTGAATTCGGAAACGGAGTCATTAGACCTGCATGCTCTGTTCTTGAAAACAGATACCTAAAAGATCAGGGAATAAATATCATCCCGCATTGGAAGGACGGCTTAGAAAGGTATATCAAACTTTACAGGTAGAAATTTACCTCTCGGAATAGATCACAAAAGATACTGTTATTATCGTTACCTTGATACAACCCTGACTTCAGCCCCTTTCTTTACGGCTCTGTAATTGTTATCGTACATGGCTTCAAAAATTGTCGGAGGAAGTATAAATCTACCCTCGGTAACACAGATTAGCTTTACAACAAAATCCAACGTATTATTATCGTACATATCAAAAAACCACATGACCCTGTCATCTCTTATATCCGTATATTTTTCTCTTCCGATTGCCCATTTATTCATCCAGTTCGGTTTTCGTTCTCCAGATAATCTGATGTTTTCAATCTCCCATCCTGCGGGAATTAATTGTACGAGTGCAAGTTCCGAAAGTTTATTTGATGAATAGATGTTCGGTTTTACCCTGAAATGCCCCCAGAAAGTGGTTCCTTGTTTTAGAAGTGTTGGGTCAATTGTTTTTCCTTCTTCGTTTATCCAACTCACATTCAGTTTAAGATTTTCGGATATATCTTTACCAAGTGATTTTAACGGAATACCGTTCCACTGAAGTGCGACATAGACTTTTCCGACTTTGACATTTTTATCAATAAATAGTTTTATCTTTTTACCGAATCCGTTGGGAACGGGTATTGTCTTTTTCAGGCTATTGAAATTAAATTGTTGTTTTTTACCATCGGGGAAAACAACATATCCTTTTATCGGAGCGTCATCACCTCTGAAATCAAGTTTGTTACCTAACATATATTTACCGAGAGCGAGCAGTGAATAGCCGAGAGTTTGTGTTGAATACCATTTTCCGGTCGAGAGGTCTCGTACAATCCCTTCATACACAATATCCGCCTTGTTCCAATCCTTAAAAAGTGTAAGGGAATTTAAGATAATCGCTCTATCTCTCATTGATGATCCGAATGTTCTTCCTGGATTTTTATATTTATTTGTTGAAATATTTATCCCTTTGCGAATTTTTTCAGAAATATTCCTCTTACCTGCAAGAAAATAAGCTGAGGAAAGCATCCACTTTTCCACATTTGTTGTCTTGTCCGGATCATTCTCAAGTATAAGATTCATAGGTCCAATTTGAGGATCATCCGCAAGAGCAAGGACATAAAGACGGTAAATTCTTGACAACATCGGGTCTGTGGAAACAAGGGCTCTTGATTTCTGAAACCGGATAACCGCTTTTAGAAGATCTCCCGGAATACCATATCCCCTCTTTTTTGCTTCAACCATAAAATGCATTCCGTAATTTGTACCCCAAATGCTCGCATCTCTATTTCCCGGCCAATAAGACAACCCTCCGGAAGGCAGAATAAATTTCCTTAACCGTTTTAGAGCGAAATTAATGTTTTCATCAATATTGTCAATATCTATTGAAGAATCTTTTATAAATTCTTTAAGATATAGCTGTGGAAAAACGGAAGAAACCGTTTGTTCAATACATCCGTACGGATAGTGTATTAACCAAGAAAGTCTATTCTCAATATCAAGTTTTGATTTTCTTGAGATAACAACGGAAGCCCTGTTTGTTCCTTTTAATCCGTTATCGGGTATTGTAAATTCAACCATTTTCCCCGGTGCAGTATCTTTCTTAATGGAACTATATATTCTCGGAGAAGAGGGTCTGACATTGATATCAATGGTTTTTGAAATTTTATATTTTCCCGATTCGGCTTTAAAAATAACTTTGCAATTTCCAACGGCATCTTCGACTTTCAGGTCGAAAACAACATCTTTCTCTCCAACTTTTTTGAAAATTAATTTATGTGTTTTTTTACCGGAGATTTTCAATATACCTTCTGTTCGGATAGCCAGTTTGACTTTCCTTATTCTTTCATTAAGGGCAAATACCGTAACCGGAATTTTAAAGCTATCACCGGGTCCGAGAACGCGTGGAAGAGTGGGAAGAACCATAAGATCGGTTTTTACGGGGATACTTTTTTCGGCTTTTCCGAAACCGTTTCCTTTTGCAGCTACTACCATAATTCTGACAGAACCTATATAATTGGGCATTTTAAATTTCACTCTCTTTTCACCGTTCTTGTCTGTTCTCAAAGGTCCTCTAAACATTGAAACTGCTTTAAACCTTTTCGATTTGCCCGGTTCAAGTTGAGAAGCTTCGTACCGAACTGCTCTTGCCATTATTCCTCCTCCTATGGAAAACAGACGGTAGATATCTCCCTTGTTCGCAGATAAAACATGGGAAAAAATATCATAAGTGTTTATACCCAGCTTTTGTTTACTGAAAAAACTCATCCATGGATCTGGAGTTTTAAATCGGGTAAGGTCAAGAAGTCCTTCATCCACAATAGCAATTGTAAATTGTATATCACTTTTATCTTTGGTTTTGACAGTAACTTCAAAATTTTTATTTGACTCCAACTTTTCGTCAACAATTATTTCTATCCCTCTCCTTGTTGAGGGATCTTCTACCATCAAGGGAATTGTCCCGTATACTCTTATCGGTCTGTCATTACCTGTTTGAGAGTGAGGTTGAATAATCGATACGGAGATGTATGCATTCGGAAGCATCTCTTCCGTAATCGGAACTTTGATATTTCCTATTGTCTCCTCTCCTTTAAATTCCCTGACCCATGTCCGTATAATGCTATCCCCTTTTTCAAGAGAGGCAAGCATCGTACCTTTTTTCGGTTTGGGAAAAGAAATTACAGCGGTGTCACCCGGGTTATATTTTTTCTTGTCACTTTTTAACATTAGTGATCCCGAATCTTTTATGTTTGTTGGAGAATCGCCCCAATAGTATGAACTGAAAAAGAATCCGGCTTTATGCCCTTCCCCTAACTCTTCCTCAACTTCAATGAAATATTCACCGGACTGTTCGGGAGTAAAAATAATTGCAGCAGGAACATTTTTAGAAGTTAAAGTTCCTTCTTTTACAACCTTTGTGTAACTATCTTTTTTATAACTGATTTTAAACGATGTAAGATTATCATATTCCCACCACCAATATCGGGAATTCCTGTACACACGATATCGGAGTGTTCTACCTGAAACCGGTTCACCCTTTTTTGTAACAAGAACGGAATCTACTTGAATAGGGAAACCGACCCTGCCGTATCCGTATTTAAGTTTCGGTTTTTTTAACCCTATGTAAGTTTTATAAGGATCAATAGGTATAAAGATATTTCCAATATTTGCCCTTCCCCCTTTCTCGTAAACTTTTGAAATTATTTCCGCTCTAAGAGAAGACGGTACGTTAGTAAATTCCGGTAATTTCCAAATAACTTCAGCTTCTCCTTTGTTGTCCAGTTTCCCTTCAAATAGTTTTGTTTTTGACGATTTAAAATTTCTAATCTCATTTGTGAATATGAATTTGTCAAATTTTTTAAAAGATTTCGATACATGATTTATCAGTACGGAGATATCAGTGTTTAGGAATGGAGAGGGAGAACCGAATAGATATTTTGATTTAAGAGATAACTTTAACTTATCATCAAAGGAACTTAGTTTTAATTTTTCAGGTTTGAGTAAAATTTTTAACCTGAACGGTACAACCGTTTCTACTTTTATCGTGTGAAAAAAGTAGGTGTTTCCAATTGTTAGTTTTGCTCTCCAGTTTCCGGTCAGATCATCAGGAGATGTATTTATCAGGAAATTGTAAAACCCGTCTGATACTTTATTTTCAATTTTTTTCATAGTGAGTTGATTTCTGGGATTATACAGTTCCAAAGTGGCAGGATGATTGTCAGGAAAAGAGCCGTTTCCGTTTCTTGCTATTATGGAGAGATTTATTTGATCTCCCGGTCTGTATACTCCCCTTTCGGTGTAAATGAATGCTCTTGTCCCATTGGTTCTGTTTATTACTCCTCCAGTATCAAAAGAAGATAGATTCCATCCCATTTCAGAAGGTTTGATTATACTTTTTTGCCCCCCTTTTTCAGCTTCGATATAAAAAGCCTTTCCCTTGACTTTTTTAAACAATACTTTACCTTCTCCATCGGTTTCTCCCGAAACTAATTTCTGATTTTGAAAATCTCTTATGGTAACATTCACTCCGCTCATTGGGGAAGAATCGATAAGGTTTGTTGCAAAAACAAAATGTTCCGCACCGCCTGTTTTATAAGTAAGACCGATGTCACTTACCAAAACAGGTTTGTAGATTTTTCCATGTCTGTAAATATATCCGTAAGAGTTAGGATTGGAATAGTAATCTTTTCCGTAATAGTATTCTCTTTTTTTCTTTAGACCGGAATAGAGCATATCTTTTTTATTGAAAGACAATTCAACGACATATATTCCTTTGTCGTTTTCTTTGATTAACTCCTTCATATCCAGCTGATGGTTAAGCCAACGATTCTTAACATCCCCAATAATAAAACTTTTTTTAGCTGCCAAGACTCCAACTCTATTCATTGTGGTGTAACCGAAATCTCTATTCCTGCTTTTTCCTCCCGATAGAGATTCCGACTGAAGGAATTGCCCAATATTGGATTCGTATACCTTTTTAATAGCAACATTGACTTTTTTTACATTAATAGTTCTAAACCCGATCTTTCTCTCTTTTGAAGAAGGGAGGAATATTCCTGATGAGGAAAAACCGATTTGAGGTTTTTTATCTTCAAAGTTAACGGATCTAATAATCTCATTATTGATTTTCTTCCCCCATTTACTTTTAATTCCTCTGATTTTTACGGAATATTTTGCACCGAATTTAAAATCACCGTTTATATAGACACTTTTGCCAACCGATTTTAATAATATTGCCATTGTCGGTTCCACCGATATAAGCCCGTTGATATCCTGCCCCTTTTTTACCCTTTGTGTGAATCGGATCTCAAGTCCCGGTTTTCTCCCCTTATCAAATTTAACGATATCTTTTACAGTGAATTTTCCCAGAGGTTCAAGCACTATTTTTTTTACAACATTTTCAGAAATGTCGGTCCCTTTTTTGTTAATTTTTAAAATAAAGTTGCCGTCGCTATTTTTTCTGGAGATCGTTCTTGATGTGAATACAAACTTTTTCCCTGAACTTTTTTCACTCCAAATCAGTTGTATCTGCCCCGATTCAGATAGAAAAATCACATTTTTTTTCACAGTATTGAAATCAATATTTTCGGTAAAAGCCACTTCTCCTTTGTAGCTTAACTTATCAGGATCATTTTCATTAACGAGCTCAAATTCCCCATTTAGAGCTTCGAGTTCTCTTCCTGCTACTCTGAATGAAAAGTTAAGAGGATTCAGATTTATTTTACTCTCTATCAGTGTGGTAAAATTTGCAGTTCCTGTGTATTCTTTATGGAATTGTAATTTTGATTCGGGTGTAAAAACAATTGTTCTGCTGTCTTCCCATTTTGATTCCCCTTTTATTTCGGGTTTAAATTTGAAGAATTCTGATTTAACAGTTGTACCGATAGCGTTTTTTCCAACAACAGGATTTACAAACCTCAAAAATATTTTATCTTTGGAGGATATTATTCCTGAAGTTACATGACTTATTATTCTCGCCGTATTTTCGGAATAAGTAGTGGAGGGAAAGGGTCTTTCACTCTCTCTTTTCTTTTTGCATGTTATTGTAGAAAACAAAGAAAAAATTGTAATAAATATTAATAAGTAGTTAAAAACATAAAGTTCTTTTTTTTTATTTATAGGAAAACGATTTAACATTAGCAACCTCCACACAAGATTATAGAAAATTGAGATTGATTATTCAATATTTTGAGGGGAATGGTCTTTTGTAAATTCTGCAAGTTAGATATTGAATATGAGTTCATTGTTGTTTCTGTGTCGTGTTTGGATTTTATTTCAAAGATAATTTTTTTGGTTTGGATTGGTCGAGTAAGAAGGATATAATAAAATGGTAGTTTTTGGGTGTTATGTTATGTATGGGGAAATTAGGGCTGAAAAGTCAAATAAAGATTTGACCCCTTTCCATATTTTGTTAAAAAAGAATTTATCTTCTTCTTTATTATTTTTTTAAGATTCAAATACTTTTGCAAGTATCTCTTCAAGGGCAATTATTGTTTTTCGAGAAATTTCTTCTCTCGGATAATATCTTCTTACAATATCTATAATTTCTTCTGGTGATTTTAATTCCAAGTTTTTTATAAGAGTCCTTATATCCTCAATATCAGTTGAAGTTTTCTCTGCTCTCATTGATAATATCTTCATTGCTAAAAGATAATGTGGCTCTGGAACATATACATTAAGATTGTCAAATTTCAACACAATGTTCTTTTTAAATTCTTCCGTAGATATGTAAACTTTTACTGCATCGTTTAACCATCCAGGCTCAAGACTGTTTTTAATCCCTACATCAAATACAGAATCTTTCATCTCTTTTTCAGGTTTAAAAACCGCATCTATATCTTTCGTGCTTATCCGGGCATTAAAGGAAAGCATCATTGCAGCACCACCTACAATCAGTATCTCTCCCATTATTCCTTTTTGCCTCAATTCTTCAGATAAATCCGATAGGTATTTTTTAATGCGATCTGTTGTTATTTCCACTTTATACCCGCACTATTGCATTCTTTGACACAAATATATTTCTTCTCCGAAATCCAACAGGACTTTCAACAATAAGAAAAGATTTAATATTTTCCAGTCCACCGCCAAACATTGGTCTGCTTAAAAAGTATTTATCTTCGTTAACCCATTTCGGGATTCTGATATTATCCCGCCTGCATAGTTCTTCAACAACACCTGCCAAATATGCTGACCTGGTCTCACTCTTTACTATATACTCATCATCAGCAAAAGGAAAAATCTCAGTTATTTTCATTTTTTCCGAATTATCTGCATGATTAAAGCGATCGATCAGGTCCGCACAATAATAATGAAATTTTAATTTTTCTGTAATATGATCCATCTTCCTCTGTTATTATATTTAGTAATTGGAGAAATTTCAAGTTTCTACAAGACATCTTTTCCTTACATCTTCTCCCCCTCCCTCTCGCATTGACAAACCATAAGGATTTTTAAAATCAACTTTTAAATGAAAGTAAAAGAATTGTTTGGGATGAATATTCCGCCTCTTCGGTGCAGGGAAATTTTTTTGGTTTGGATTGGTCGAGTAAGAAGGATATAATAAAACGGTAGTTTTTGGGTGTTATGTTATGTATGGGGAAATTAGGGCTGAAAAGTCAAATAAAGATTTGACCCCTTTTGGAGATAGAAAAATGATTAAAAGAATATTTTTGATACTTATTGTTATTGTTGTCACCGGGATCTCATTTGCAAAAGAGATAACGTTTTCGGAGGCAAACCTAATTGCCGAGAACTG
>Ga0256846_1000204_pt1 | contig 25793 bp, 31 predicted proteins | sample TevniametaG_FD_189098 | JGI IMG/M metagenome (GOLD analysis project Ga0256846, IMG submission 189098) | Tube worm associated microbial communities from hydrothermal vent at the East Pacific Rise, Pacific Ocean - Tevnia | ecosystem: Host-associated > Annelida > Integument > Unclassified ...
ATGACGCCAAACTTCTTTCCAGGGATTTCGTCCAGAACACCGAAATGTTCTCGAGTTTCCTTCCGCTGATAGTTGTCACCATCAGGATCCCATTTTGGTGTGATAGCGGGGAAGCTATCCCCAGCAGCAGGAGCATTCCACGTGTACGGCGTAGCTTCCGCTTTAATCCCAATGACTGTGTTACTAATTGCAAGACCCATTGTCACACCTCCTATCAGACTTGTCCAACGGTATACGACGGCGGAACTCCACCGGACGCAGTTGCTTCTCCTGTTGAAGACTCGTACATTTTCACGGTAGCATCAATGGTCACTGATTGCACAGATACACGAGTATCATCCGCAAATTCACGATCATCTTCACGAACAGCGAAACGAAGTGGACGAACGTATTGAATTTCATCAATAGCTAACTTTGGATTATTCCGAAGCAATCGAATCAAAGCCGCTACGTACCTCTCAGACCGCAACCCCATTTGTCTGCTCGTCAACTGAGTTCTGTTTGCATGTGTGATTCTGATCTTCACTTCTGTTTCAGAAGCAAGAGGCATGCGAGTACCAGCGATCCAAGCAGAAATATCGCGCTCGAAATGTGGGAACGAACCACCAACATTCCAAACTTCCACTTCGCACTCTCTTGTGATGAACGTCTTTCGCTCCTCGTCCCACCACGCATCTGGGGCTGGTAATGAAAGAGAATCACCACGCTCACTCTCAATTGCACTGAGCTCAGAAGCTAAGTTCGCCTGGAAGTATGCCAGCAGCTGTCCAACAGCTCGTTCTGAAAGTAGTACTGCCATGGCAACCTCCTTAATAGATACAAGATCCACTAAGAACGTGGAAGCTTGATCACTTGGGTGCGTCGACCGAGCTCTGACTCTAATTATACCGCTACTCGGTACAACGGTCTTCTTCAACTGAACCCATAAATACGACGCAGTTGTTCCAATCTCAACTGGCGTCGATCCAATCGGATCTTCATACTCAAACACAAAGAGACCAAAACCTGAAGCTACTAGATCTCGACACTGCGTGGATATTCTTGTAGGAACCCCCACCGTCACCATTACATCTTGGTATACACTTTGATCAGTCCATGGACCATACAAAGGTAACCCAGTAAACGGATCGAATCCTAAGAACACCCTGCTTGAAAACACGCGCGCCGCCCAAGTTCCAGAAAATGCTCCAAATGAATCAACCCTCTCAGCCCCAGGAGAAAAGACCCACGCCGATGAATTATCTTCAAATGAACCATCTACAACTTTTTCTGCAGGATCCATTAACGGCCACCCTTCAAAGCATCTAATGCTTTGATCGCACGGAGAACATGCTTTATGAGACGTTTGTTTGCAACCACAATCAAATCACCACCTTGTGCAGATGTTCTTTGTAGTATTCTACGTGCCGGCATCTTCAAAGTACCTTGTTCATGGTATCCGGCAATTTTACTTTGAACACCGACAATTACAATGAAACCTTTCTTACTCGCAAATGCACAGTTGACATGCTTCGGGTCTGATTTTGATGTCAAGCCTTTTTTCATCTTACCAGATAGTGTGAGGATCTTCTTTCGAGGGAACCTCTTTTTCTTCCAACGTCTGTAGCGCTCAGAAAGTCTAGTCCACTTAATACCACCAGAAGACCCCTCTGTTGCAAACAGTGTTTTCTGTTGTTTACGGAAAACAACCCCCACACCGTCAGATACATCCTTCACAGCTGACATCGAAAGTGTTAGAACTTCGCTTAGTCCTTTAACACGCTTTTTTGTTTTAAGCCGGAATTCCATTCCTCACCACTTCGTATTCAAGTTCCACAGAGCTGACTTACTCTGCTCTGCAGTATCTGATGGCGCGAAGTCTTTCTTCTCCACACCGCCTGTTCCTGTGGCTGTATGAACTGTTGGAGCTATTAACCTACGCCTACAAAAATCCTTGATCTTTGCAATTTCATCATCGAACTGATCGAAGAAAGCAACTGACTTTTCAGGAATTGCACCGCCAACATCTCGGGTCTCAGCCAAAAAAATTGCATCACCAGCTGCCGCAAGAACATTCGCTTGGCGGCACAGATTCGCGAGCACCCTACCATCATCCGTTGAAACATTGATTGGAGAGGATCCACTTGCGACAGTGCTTAAGACGTTGAAGGTGTGAAGCACAGATTCGATGTTTGATGCTCTCCAAGCCATGACATCAAGAAGTTGCGCAAGGGTCGGAACAGTAGTAGCTGAATATGTTCCACGACCCACGCGAGCCTGGACATCTTCGACTGAACAGAAAGCATCATCCTCAGTAAACGTCTGAGAATGAAGACCGACTGTAACGAAGGTCTCATGTGTTGCTTCTTTGCTGAGCGGGATTGAAGATTGCTCTATGACCTGAATCCAATACACCCGACCTTCAGAGCCGTCTTCGAATGTCCATGCAACAGAGTAAACACCAGATCCTTCCTCAGCAAATGAAGTTGTCTCAGCCGCAGCGCTGAAGTCAGAGTCACCTGATGCTTTCTTCTTAACTGAAATTGAAAAGTCAGACAGTGTCAAACCTATGACCGGATTGTCATTGAAGTCGACGACCCGGAAACTAAACTTTTCAACTTCGCTGACAAACCGGTCAGGCATCATCTACTCCTTGCCGACATAGTCAGCTTTGAAACCTACGCGAGATCAGAATTTGTGAGCTCCGTAGAATCGTTTTGCACGGTATTTTTAGATTCTTCAGGACTCTCAGGTGCGTTAAGCCCCTCAAAAAACTTCTTCCATCCACGGGGCTTCTTGCACAAACCGAGCTCTACCGCCGACACCAGAGCCTCATCAGATTCACATGTGAACTCTACGCCCTCTTCAACAAGCCCATTGGGCAGACCGGCCGGTGCTTCTGAAAGATGGAACCGACAAATCGCCTTTACGGTATGCATTGATAATCCTCCAAGTTTAGGGCGACGCCCCATCAGACGTCGCCCCACCGTTTTCAATCGGCGAATCCAAATCATCGCCGTCTGTGATCAGGTCACGTTCGTGAAGAGATACCCGAGCTCATTGTCACCGACGATCTGGTCAATGAGCAGGCGGGCTCGAATGACTTCACTCGTCAGATTCTCAGCACGATAGCGATCAACAACCACCTGACTATCAGGCAGCTTCGGGATCCTAGGAGAAACCTGATATCCGAAAGCAGGGAACATCTTACCAATCCGCTTGCCTTTGTAGAAGACACCGAAGTTCTTAGCTCCCCAGACGTATGCCTTGGTGGTCGTAGACGCCCCCTCATTCGACGTGATGTAGACCGCAGGACAGACATAAAGATCGGCGAGACCAAGAGCAGCAGCAACCTGGGCGCGACCGAGCGCCTTGGGAGTAGCCCCACCAGCGACGGTGTTCAGGTAAGATGCCTTCACCTCATCATTGAGCCTGAGCATCTTGAAAACCACGAACGAACAGAACCCATACATATTGGTTTCAGAAACACCCTTCTTTGCGATGATCGTTTCGACAGCACCCCCGACGTCCGTCACCGGAGTTCCAGTAGCCGGAGTTGCCCAGCTCTTCGACCCGGTGTCAGTATGACCAGAGGCATAGTTGGCCGTGGTCGTCAGAAGGGAAGCAACCTGAATTTCCTTCTTCAGGTTCAACTTATGGTCGAGTACGAACGTACCGTCGACGTAAGCATCAAACGGATCATCATACTCACCAACTTCAGAGTCATCAACAGGATGCTCCAAGCGGAACTCGTCGATGTCATAGCTGGTTGAACTGGGCGTGTAATCAACCTGCGTACCGGGTGTTCCAGGCTTACGCGTTGCGAAGTCGACACGGTAGTGATCGTCGCCCATTTTCGCAACCTTGCCAGTGAGCTTCGTACTGAAAATGGGGGGCAGAACCTGGTTGGCGATGAGATTCTCATTCGCAGTCCCAGACAGAATCCCGGTCAGAAAAGTATCAATGTGTACTTGCGCCGGAAGCGGCATTGTTTTTCTCCTTTCTCACGCGGTGCTGCTAATGCACCACTTCTTGATTACGTACCGGTGTTCACACCAGGCTGGAGCAGCACCGAAATGATCTCCCCAGATGCCCCATCTTCGAGAGCAATACCGAGGTAGTAATTCGTAGCAGCAGCGCCAGGGATAACGTAATTGATCGCCTGACCACTAGCGTTGCAACCAACGAAACCACCACGTGTTACGGTCGCGCCTGCCTTGACCTTAGCGACACCGTGAGTTCGAATGGCGACCGCAGAACCACTGGCACCAGGACGCGTCACGACACCAAGCAACGGAGCAGTAACACCCGTGGCACGGATGACAGTGTTGTCAGCGGAACCAAGCTTCGCGATCAGATACTGGTCGGAAGACATGTCCGCACCGGCAACCTGGGTGATGATCCCGGGATTTTGTTCATACGACATTGTCTTATCTCCTTATCACTAAGTTTTGTGAAGTGCTACTTGTCTGACCTGGAGGAATTGTAGGCCTTGACAGCTTCACCGAAGCGATCAGAGTTCTCAGAACGGAAACGTACGAGTGCGTCGCCGTAGGTGATCTTCTCTTTCCGAGAAAGGGCGAGAATCTCCTCATGAACGGAGAGCTTCTTGCCAGACTCGTTGTTGCTGTTGTCGTCGTCAGTCTTACCAGTACCGATCTTAGAATTCGAAGTCTCCATCTTCACGACCACAGGAGCCTTAGCGATGAACGACTTCAGACCATCCACACCAGAGAACGGAGACTCTTCCAGCCACTTGACGGGGTCCTTTTCCCACCCCTCACAAAAAGCCGGTTCAATCTTACCTGCCGCGATGCCAGCCTCGAGGGCGGTGGTAACGTCCCGCTTGAGACCATTAGCGCGTAGAGTCGCCAGTTCGGCATCTCTCTTCTCGAGCTCCGTCTTGTGAGTCTGCTCAGAAAGAGTAAGCTTCGCTACAGCCTCGTTCTTTTCCGCCTCCAGGCGAACCTTGTCTGCCTGCAGGGCTTCCAGTTCCAACCTCTCCTTGTTTTCCATCATATTCTCCTTGGGCCACACAAGCCCTGATGTTAGACAGACAACAGTATGCTTATCATCTGCAGAGTCCGTAACCTCAGCTGCAATGGAAACATCCAAAGCGCCGTAGTTTGTAATTGCACCACCTACCAGGCTAAATCCTGAGACAGTATCAGTCGGAGTTTCGACGTCAACCCCAAGCTCAACGCTGAAACTTCTGAACCCGCGCTCGATCACCATTGACGACCAAGCCGTAGGCCCTAGATCCAGACGCCCCCATAACACATCGCCCTCAAGCCAGACTTTCTCAATCACTCCAGCCGCTGGTGTAGTCCTCCTTGCTGCTGGTGTGATATGTCCGAAGTAGATAGGCGTGGGTCCTGGGATACGCCCAAAGTTCGACACGATCTGTTCAAACATCGCAGTCGTAATGTCATAAGTATCATCACCCCCGCTATGAGTGCGACTAGCGATGATCCCAGCGGTCTCTACCGCGAGAGGAATCTCAACAACACCACCCCTTCCATCATCCCTCTCAGAGATGATTCGCATGGGTTCTGAGGCTCTCTCACCGAACGAAATTAATGACTGAGGCATTGTCGTCTCCATTCGTTTCTTCTAGTGTAGTAGTGAAAACCATTGTAGACAAAACATCCATGATGATCGCCTGCCCCTCAAGCAGAGCAAGCACCATGCCGTTGGAAATAGACTCTTTCTTCTCAAGCAAATCAGCTTTGTCCACAGGAGTACCGAGAGTCACCTGAAAGCTTTTCTCATGCAACTTTGACAGATAAACCTTCGTACTCTCTATCCTCGCCCGTATCGTCCCCGCGTAATCTCGCAAGAACTCACCGGTGTCCGTGTAGACCTTTGCCCCATTCCCTGCCGTTTCGCTCATTGGTCACTCTCCACAGCGGCGTTGGAAATCACAACGTAGAACCCACGACACTGATCGCCGCCGAGACATCTCGCAGGTGGCATTAGTGCATCGTAAGCACTAGACCCGATTTCTACGATTGTGCCGTCAAGTGTTGCGCATACCGAGCACGTAGAAGTATCCATTAACTCAGATCGTACCGCATACGCAGCATCACCCTTTGCCGCAGCTTGCTGAATAGCGATATCACGACCTTGGTTGTAACTTACTGTGGACATCTTCCTACCAACAGCATCCAGCGGTTTTGTACTCAGGTCATCGAGGAACCCCTCAAGCTGAGTCCAAAGTTCTTCGCCTTCAAGCCCCGATGTCGTCAGCCGCTGGTATTCTATGATTGATGCATCCAACATCCTAGACCACAGCGCGTCAATATTGATTTCAGAAATTACACGAGACTCTTCAGCTAGTTCTTCTATGAGATCTTGGATCACAGCATCTGCGATTAAAACTTTCTTCGCCTTTGCAACAGGTTTTAGCGGCAACCCAGGAGGTATAACACCGTCACCAATATCACCAGGAAGCCCACTATCATCTCCTTCCAAACGAATCGTCAGTTGCTGGACATGACCACGGTCCTTAAAATATTCGATCTGCCTAGCAAGCTCCTCAGACGCGTGCTGTTTACCAGCGAAGGCGGTCGCATTTAGTTGTTCACGCAAACGCCTCATGAGCTCTGTTTTCTTTTTTGGTACTGACCTACGAAGTCCTCCGAGTGTAGACTTTGTAATTTTACCCGCACGCCCACGGGCGAGAATATCGTCTATCATCACCCGCCTTGATTTTTTCAACACAGACGCGATACGGCTTGCGCCATTGGTCACAGCCCCTGAAACAACGCCAAGGGCGATGAAGGTTGCCTCGAATTCTGTAGGCTGTCTTCCAAAACCACTAGAACGTGCAGAATCCTTCGTAACATTGCTTGACGGGAAGAGCAGCATTTCCTGCAGCGTCATACGGAAAGTAAGCCTACGGGCAAGTGATTCAACAGAACTGGCAGAGGAACGCCGAAGCGGCAGGGTCTTCCCCGGCGCCCCTCCACCACCGATCCCCTTAGGAAGCGCTTGAGGATTCAGGCCTTCCTCGTTAGGAGGGTCTCCATCAGGCGGAGGATCATCCTGACCAACTACAGCGCCCTGAGGTATGATCGGATCTTCTTCAGTCGTATCTTCTTCGAAAGCCTCGTCCGGAAGATCAAAGCCACAACGTCGCATGAATTCACGTTTCACAGAAGGATGCTTTGGCACGAGTCCTGCCGGCGTACCACGAATCACAAAATCAAGATTCTTCGTAGACTCGTCAGGGTCAACGCCCGTAACTTTGATATATGGGTACCTCGCAACATCACCGAAGTTTCTATCAACAAGCTCTGAGATGATTCCAGGAATGTTGCTAATTCCACGCAGCAACTGCTCGGCAATTTCCTTCGCAATAGCCTCAGTCAGAATAAACTGAAGCTTCTGCTGCACCTCACCAACTGAGCGAGAACCATTGGGCTGCTCACCAAGCATCTGTGCCTTAATACCACCGGCGTGGCCAATTGAGAGATTCTCATCTTCAGCCATACCGTCAAACGCATCAAGGTGCTTTGGATCTTGCTGCAAATATCCGAGCTTCAGTGTCTTGTTTCCACTCGTGATGTATGAATGCTCAAGCCCCTGACCTAACGATGACTGAAGAGCCTCCTCAATCATGCTTGGGTCTTCGCTCCCGTTCTCACCCTCATCGTACGTCGCCCATGGAATTCCAACAGCCCCACGCTGAGCCGCGATCATCTTACAACGGAGTAAGAATTCCTTTCGTTTCCATGGACCGTACATTGCCCTAATAAGAGGAACGCCCTCAAGACGAGTGCCCGTGATATCCCACACAAAGAGTGAAAGCTCTTCAGCAGGAATTTCTTCGTTACCTTCATAGGTCCCATCTTCACGACGGTAGCGCCGAGTAATACTCAGCAGTGAACCATCTACAGCACAGTTCCATCGATATATTGTCTTGGGCTCAAGCCACACAAGCCGCTTAAGCACCCACTTATTATCGATAGAAGCCCATTCCTTGTGGAACACCGAAAACCCATGATCAAGGAACATAAGGACTTCACGCAAGAATTGTGACCACGAAGTCTGCATCCAAAACTTGCGGCCGTAGTTGTCATTTTCATCACTAAACAAATTAGCCGCGATGAAGTCACGGATCTCAGCCGATCGCAATTCTTCAGGTGTTTCAGCAGACACACCACTGGGCTCAACCCCAGGTTCGATGATCCACGTCGCACGACCAATTAGTGGAAGTTTGTTTGACCGAAGAGACTCTGAGATATACGCATCCCGCTGAGCCATCTCTCTGTACTTTTCATGGCGGCTGTCGTAGCTACGCAGTTCAGTAGCATCCTCAAAATCAAACTGTCCACCGATCATCTCCGCACCACTTGAAACAATCAGCTTCTGCGGCGGAGAAGACCCACGGGAAAACATCGCGGTTGCAACCTGCTTTGCCCGATTACCAACCCGCTGTAGCAACGTGCCCATGGATGTTGACCCTCCGAGCGTTCTTTTTCTTCTTCACCAATGATACCGGACGAGCAAGTTGGTATATTGCGTACCCAGCTCCGTCTGAAGCGTGAGTCCTTGCCTCATCCACGTTCTTATCAATTTCAGGGAGACCTTTTCGCCACTGAACCCTTTCGAAATCGAGGATCAGCTCGTGACACGACGGGTCTACTATAACGCGTCTACCGCGACCCGCGAGGTGGTAATTAACAGCGGCGACTCGATTTTTCTGGCGAGGATTTGCCTTTTGAATTTTGAAAAATACGTTACGGAACTTCGCGGCGTCAAGCTCTTCACGAATGATTTGGTAATCCGTCTTAGTCCCAGATGATGTGGACCTATGCGTTCCACTTGCATCACCACATACAATCACGTCAAGTCTATGCCGTGGGCGCCAAACATCAACAAACTGCTTACACGCGTCACTAGTCGAAGTACCCCCACCCGTTGCAATCTCTCCTAAGAATCGAATCTCAGACGGAGTGACCTGCATCACCTCCCAACGCATATGGTCAATATTGAAATCACATGCCAAAACAATTGGGTACTTAGGATCATAAACAACATCACTGCAGTGCTTTCGTCTGTCAAAAGGTCCATAGACACGCCCCACGCGCATGGGCACAAACTGCCCACGACCATAAGCCGCAAGCAACGAATCATCATACCCATAGAGCCGTACGATTTGTTGTGGGTAATGTGCCATCGATGGATGCCAGCAAGTACCCCATATCGTTCGAAACAAACCCGTCGGACTTGCGTGGTTATCAGCGAACCAATTGAGGCCCTCTGGCGTACCGGCCAGCGCTGTTTGACGAAGACGTGACTTGGGGTGTCGAACTCTTCCAGCCCCACGCTCAAAGGCTTCCTTACGCCATTGCCCTGGCTCATCACCAACCATGTACGCAAGATTTGGGCCTGCAATTTTATCTGGGCTCTCAGCAGTTCGCACCCAAAGCTTTGAGCCCCACGGCCACGTAAATGCGTAGTTTGAACCATTCCACGTCAGGTTAACCCCGAGCTCTTTCACCAACTCAGGCCATTCTTCCTTATGCACCATTCGAAAAAGGGGGTAGTTAGGAACTACGAAAAGACCATTGAGACCCATGTTGATCTTCGCAAGTTGATACGCCTTCCAACACAAAGCTCTCGACTTACCTTGGCCCAGGGCCGCAACCAAACCAACACACAGATCTTGCTCATCGATAGCATTCAAAAACTCTCGTTGATGCGGTAAGCAAGCTACACGAAGAATATCAGGCATCAGAATCATCGAGCTTAGATATCACATCATCAATTCCAACACCTGCGATTGTCTCCCACTCAATAACACGTGGACCTTCGGTACCGTCACCACTGGGGTCAATAAGATTTATTCGCGCATGCGCCTCAGCAAGACGACGAACGGTCTCAAGATGGAGTCTCACGATCTCAGACCATGGCCTTATCTTGTTATCACTGATAAGAACACCACCCATTGGATCTTCTTTTTGCTTCGACAATGCAAACGCTAAGTTTGCACGAGCAACGCGGAGTTCTTCAAGAAGTTGTGTCTTTGCGCCCTCGTCATATATATCAATGACGGAGTCCATCACACGTTTTGCATAGAGTCCATGTTTAGGTGGCCGCCCTCCAACCTTGGGATCACATCTTCGTTGGCCCGCTAACTTTTGCTGTACGCCCCCGTGCAAATGACAGACTGTGCCACCAGGAACCGCATACCTCCCACACCGGCCCCCACGTTTATTATGGGCTGTACAACGATCTTTGTCAACAGGATTCCGTGGACGTCCCATCAGACACCCCATTACATTCATACGGCTTTCCAAGAAATAAACTGCTAAGCATGTAACGCCATGAATTCACAGGCCTTAGTCCAACGCCCAACGCCTAATGACCAACACCCAACGTGATGCACACCGATCCACACTGTAACACCATGCAATATTAAACCGACGAGCTGAGGCACAATGCCTGTTGAGTGACATCTAGAAGACGAAACATCCACGTTGTAAGACTCCTATGAATGCCTCAGCTCGTCGCTTCTCCTATATTACTACGTCTTATGTCTCTCACAAAACACAATGGGGTGGCAAAAATTAAAAACACATAAAAATATAAGTTAATATGCAGAGTCAACCTGGCGCAGTGGCGCAGTCGAATCTCTCTTAAACTTCTGTTTTTTTTTAGACCCCCTTTATAAATAGGGGGCCCTATTTATTATAAGAGTTAGAGAAACGTTCGACTGCGCCTATTGATATACATATAGCGCAGTTAAGAAAAACATATGATTTACAGGGGCCCTCTTTTTTAGTAGAGTATGCTGTACCTAACCTATTAATCTCAAAGAACTTAAGGGAGTCACGCGATGACACAAAGCCTCTTCATACAAAAGTTGTTGTCTTCAGGACTCACGCAAAAGGATGCGCGCAGCTGCCGCGTTAGCGAACTTGACTGCGCCTCTTCTGCAGCATTGGGCTCTTCTTTTCGGACATTGCCTGCTATGCGATTCGACTATTTCAGCGCGGACGGCTGCGCCATCGGAGACCCTCAATTCTTCAGGCTGCGCTATTTAGTAACTCCCAAGACGTTCTCAGAAAAAAAGATTCCTAAGTACGTGCAAGCCCCTAAGACCGGGGTGCACGCCTACTTTCCACGCAATGCAGATTGGTCGGAGACACTAAAACCAAAGTGTCCTTTATATATCACTGAGGGGGAGCTCAAGGCAATCAAAGCTAACAAGGAGGGCTTCCCGACCATTGGGCTTGGAGGGGTGTATAGTTTCCAAAGTGCGCGTCAAGAAATCGCATTCTTACCAGAACTCAATGTCATTGATTGGCGTCTTAGACCCGTATACATCATCTACGACAGTGATATAGTTTCAAACCCGCAGGTCTGTACGGCTGTGCAAAAACTCGCAGAGCAGCTTGAGCTCAGGGGTGCATTTCCATGGGTCGTCGTTCTTCCAAGTATTGGGGGCGACGAGAAGATAGGGCTTGATGATTTCCTCTGTGAGCATCCCGCAAAGACACTTAGGAATCTTATAGACACCACAGCGATTTCAATCACACGTGCGAAAGACCTATGGCGTTTGAATGATGAACTCGCTGTCATTGAAAACATCAGCAGTGTCATTCATCTTGCGACTAAGCATATCTATTCCGCGCGTGAGTTCCGAAACGACTCACGATACGCAGCGCAGTGGATTGCAAAAAGAGAGCTCAGGTCTGATGCCAAAGGTTATACGATCAAGAATGTCATCGCCGCTAAGGAATGGTTCAAGTGGCCTTTGAGACACTCTCTTAACAATATTGTATACAGCCCTGGGCTTCCAAAAATTACAAAGGAAAATGATTACAACATTTGGTCCGGATGGGCACAGCCGCCAAAACGGGGCGATGTTTCATTATTCAAAGCCCTTGTTGATCACCTCTTTAGGGGGAATGCTCGGGCGAAGCGGTGGTTTCTGCAATGGTGTGCATATCCCATTCAATACCCAGGTACGAAGTTATACACCGCAGTTGTTCTCTACGGGGTTAAGCAAGGTACGGGTAAGAGTTTGCTTGGGTTGACGATTGGACAAGTATACGGGAAAAACTTTGAGGAGCTTAAGCCGGAAAATCTTCATGCCTCGTTTAACGAATGGGCTGTTGAAAAACAGTTTGTTCTCGGTGACGAGGTTACCGGGTCTGACAAGCGTGCTGATGCGGATATGCTGAAAAAGCTTATCACGCAAGAGGAAGTGCGGGTCAACCGTAAGTACATGGCAAGTTACACGATCGTCGACTGCATCAACTACCTCTTCACGACAAATCAACCAAACGCATTCTTCCTTGACAACGACGATCGTCGGTTCTTTATCCATGAGATCACAGAGCCCCCGCTCCCGTCTGACTTCTTCGATGAATACGATCTCTGGTATCGTACGCCTGCAGCCGCAGCAGCGTTGCTCTACTATTTTCAGCACCTTGAGCTCGGTGACTTCAACCCACGCACACGAGCCTTACAGACAATGGGTAAAGATCGTATGATTCAAGCTACGAAATCTGACCTTGGATCCTGGGTGCACTATCTTCATGACTTCCCAGATGACGCATTGCAATGGGGCTCTACGACATACCCATTGGATTTGTATCCGTCATCTGTGCTATGTTCAATTTACAACACTCAAAGCGGTCTAAGGCCGACGAGCGTACAAAGTGTAGTAAGAGAGCTCAGTCGTCAGGGCTTCGAGCAAGTTCTTGGTGGCTCAATAATCAAGTCACCTCGAGATGGTAAGCGTTACAGATACTTCATTGTCCGTAACCACAAGAAATGGCACAAAGCAAATCGCAAGCAAGTTATGCAGCATCTTAAGGAGGATTCATGAGCTCACCATTTGAGGCGCTCGGGCTTGGGAATACTGCCTCATTGCCAGAGCTCAAGTCGCGCTGGCGCGAGCTCGCGAGGAAACATCACCCAGACGTTGGTGGGGATGCCGCTGAGTTTCATAAACTTCACGAGGCTTATGTCCATGCCATCGAGATCTGTGAATCTAGGCCGTGCGAGAAATGTAACGGCCGAGGATATTTGATCAGAATACGTGGGTTTTCTTCGATCCATCTCGTATGTCCAGCGTGCGGTGGTGATGGGAGGTAGACAATGCTTGAACCTGATGACACAGTGCCTGAGAATCGTGTTTGTCCGTCATGTGACCATGAACTCATGCAAGAGTTTTCGACGCCGTACTGGAAATGTGGGTGGTCTGAGTGCCCAGCAGCAATACTTGGCTGGACACACGAGAGTCTTTGGGATTTTCTTGACTATCTCTCAAAAAAGTACAACTAAAAAATGTCCCTTCTTTATAAAAGAAGGTTTATTTTTCTGTTGAAAGGTGGTATATTAATCTTGTACGTACACTCACACCACCGGGGCTCAGACCCACGGTGAAGGAGAAATGAAAATGACGAACACACCCGCACTCGAGATCAGACAAACGCAGCGCCCGCGCGGTGGCTGGCGGTGGCAGCGCAAAGCCGCTCAGGCCATCTATCTAGACGGGAGCCGGCGCGCTCTATGGGTGTCGCCGACGGAATATCCCCTCTCTCGCGGTGAGGACCACGAGGCTCCCGCTCGTGGCCATGAGAATGAGGCTGAGCAGGCTCGCTCCGAGGCGGAGACCGTGCGGCGCGCCGTGCTGGCGGGGGACTACTCCGCTCTGTCGGAGCAGGCGCGACATCGCCTACACTGCGCGCAGAGGAGGGTCGCCCGATGACCTGCATCTATGGCTGGCGGCTATACGCTGCCGACTGCGCGGAGCGTGCCCTCTCACTCTACGAGCGCGAGTACCCCGACGATATACGTCCTCGCCGCGCGATCGTCGCGGCACGGCTGATGGCGTGGGGTGATGTGCTGCAGGGGGAGGCGACGCGGGCGGCGGATGAGGCGGCATCGTGGAGGGTCGCCCGCCAGGTGGCAGCATCGTGGGAGGACGCCTGGGCGGCTCAGGCGGTGATATGGGCGATAGATGCGGTACTGACGGCCTCGTCGCGGGAGGAGGGGGAGGCAGAGGCACAGGCGGCGGCATGGGTAGTAGCATCGCGGGTAGCGTGGGCATCGGCGCAGGCATCGGCGCGGGCGGCGGACTGGTCGGCGACGCCAGAGATGACGTGGGCGCGGATGTCGGCGGCATCGTGGGATGCGGCGGATGCGGCGGCGGCGGCAGCAGACGCCGAGCGCGTATGGCAGGCCGCGCGTCTCGACGAGTATCTCGAGGGCCGTGTAGATCTCGGCGAGATCCGCGCGCAGGCACGGCGCGAGTGGATCGAGCTCGGCGGTGAGTCCGAGTGGGAGGACGCAGGATGAGCAGCACCCGTCACACCGTCTACCTCGGCGATGAGGCCGAGGATGCAATCGATCTGATCGATGAATCGGGCACAATCAGCAGATCGAAAATCATCAATTTGGCCCTGCTCTATACCCTCGGGAGTCTGATACCTAGCGACGAGGTGGCGGTATCTGATGCCCTGCGGGCCTATCACGAGCTGCGTCGCATCTGGGAGGGCACTGACGATGAGTAGCCCCGTGGTCGACCCCCGCATACTCGCGGAGCGATTCGAAGATCACCGCTTCCGCGATCTGCTCGAGGATTGCCAGCTCGCCATCGATGGACGATGGGAGCTGCTCGGAAAACTGTGGAGGGAAGGCCGAGAATGAGACATCTCTATCACATCGACCATGACCTACCAGGTCCAGGAGACTACGACCCACCGGCTGGCTACTGCTCGGAGTGCCAGCGGCCACTGAGGTTATTTGGCCCACATATCTGTGGACCGAAAAGGAGAGTCTATGTTGGAATTCCAAGAATATCAAATCACAGAAAAAGTACATGCCACCAAAGTCATCCGCATCGAGGTGCTCGCAGATGGCAACGCTCGGATTACACCATCTACTGGAGATTCGTTTGTAGTTTCCACTGAATTCATGACGAGGCAGTCTCCGCGTGCCAATGGTTACATTGTACGGGGTGCACCTGGGAATGAATGGATCTTCATTCCAAGTGAAATCTTTGAGGCTATCTACAAACAAGTAAGTGAGGAGGACAAATGACTGTGATGCCTAAGACGCTAGGCGGTTGCGCAGACCGTCTTTATCGTGTGGTACGAAAAAGAAAGGAGGCTCAAAAGGTTGTGGATAAACTCAGAACAGAGCAGCGTGAGATTGAGGAACACATCAAAAACGAACTTCCAAAATCTCGTTTGACCGGTGTCGCAGGTAAGCTGTGCCGCGTGAAGATTAAGCAGAGCAACATCCCAGCTGTTAAGGACTGGACGTCTCTCTACAAGTACATTGCGAAAACAGGTCAATTCGATCTGCTCCAAAAACGTGTGGCTGTAACCGCCATCCGTGAGCGGTGGGACGCAGAAGTCAGCGTACCTGGAGTTGAAGTATTTATTAAAACAGACGTCACAATTCTTAAAAACTAACAAGGAGGTATTCATGGCTCGGAAAAGAATAACGGCTGTACAAAAGTGGGATGAAGAACTCGCAAAATATGCTGTACAAGCTGCCGCGCAAGAAGAGTCTACCGCGATTGGTTCATTCTTTTCACTTCGCGGGGGTCAGTTGAGTTTTGCAGATTCTCCAATACCCAACAATCAGATGGCTGTCGTCATCATCGACTCGATCATCGAGAATGTTTTCTACCCAGGACAGTATAACCCAGAGGAACCACAAGGACCTATGTGTTTTGCGTTCGGCCGCCTAGAAAAAGAGCTCATTCCACATGAGTCAGTTACCGAAGCTCAGAGTGATGACTGTGTTACATGTCCTAACAACCAGTGGGGTAGTGCACAGCAGGGGCGTGGTAAGGCATGCAGGAACACGCGTCGACTGGCTTTATTGCCCGCAGGTACACTCGCGGCAAACGGGGCTCTGGAGGAAGCCTACGACTTAGACCATTTTAAGTCAGCGCAGGTCGGGTTCATGAAGCTTCCAGTGACGAGTGTGAAGGGCTTCGCGAACTACGTCAAGACAGTCAGTGTGACTCTCAAGCGACCGCCGTTCGCGATCTTCACTCGTATCAGCGTCGTGCCGGATCCGAAGACTCAGTTCCGTGTAATTTTTGAACCTCTCAAGGAAGTACCGAACACCATGCTCCAAGTACTGATTGGTCGCCACGAGGAAGTCAAGCAGATGATTGACTTCCCCTACCAACCAGCTGAGGAACTTCCGGAATCAAAGACTAAGGTGTCTCGTCGCAAGACTGCCGCAAAGAAGAAAACGGCTAGTAGAAAGAAGAGATACTGATGAAGATGCCGAAGGTCCGTGAGATTCTCTACATGTCAAGCTGGGATGATTTGAATGAAATCTTAATGCGAGAAAACACAACACTCCAAGATTGTTACGTGCTTCTCAGAGCTGAACTCACGGGTCTTCGGCGTCCGTCATACGCCGTCCGTATTCAACGACGTATTAACAAGCTACGAGGTGAGGTTGAATTACGCGTACTCCGTCAAGAACTAAGGAGGACTGCGACCAAATGAGCTCTACTCCAAACGTCATCACAGTCGATTTTGAAACATACGGCATTGAGCCAAGACCTGATTACCCACCGAAGCCTGTGGGTGTTGCAATCAAGTGGCCGAGTAAGAGAGGCATTTATTACGGATGGGGCCATCACAATGGTAACACTTGTAAACTTCGTACAGGAATGTCCGCACTACGAAAAGCTTGGATGAGCGGGCTTCCGCTACTCTTCCACAACGCGAAGTTCGATGTCGATGTCGCTGAGACGCATTGTGGGATGCCGCCACTACCGTGGAATAAGATTCATGATACGCTGTTCTTGTTATTCCTCGACAACCCACATGCGAAAACACTCTCACTCAAGCCTTCATCAGAAAGGGTGCTCGGACTCAAGTCGTCAGAACAAGACATGCTCATGGACTGGATTACAACTCACATACGGGCGGGTGGACGTTTAGTAAGTAGGAAATATGCGGGGTCTTATATCTCACAAGCCCCTGGGTCACTCGTTGCGAAGTACGCAGTTGGTGATGTTGTCCGTACGCATAGGTTGTTCCAGAAGCTGTGGCAGGCAATCAGAAATCGTGGGATGTTATCTGCGTACGATACAGAGCGTGAGCTCATGCCGATCCTCCTTGCAAATGAGCGCCGTGGCATCCGTGTAGATCTACAGAAGATGTCTGAAGATTTAGTGATTTACACGAATGCATTTGACAAGGCTACGTTCGCGATCCATAAGCAGCTTGGTTATGAAATTAATCTGAACTCTGGTCAGCAACTCATCAAGGCCCTGATCGACGGTGGGCTCGTGAACCAAGGGGCTCTCAGGTATACCGCCAAAGGAACACCTTGCTCAGATGTTGAGTCACTAGGCTTAGCCGTAACGAATCGGAAGCTTCTCACACTGCTTACATACAGGTCGCGGCTGAAAACATGTCTCGGGACATTCCTTGGGCCGTGGGTGGAAACTGCGAACAGGTCCGGTGGTGTGATACATACAAGCTGGAATCAAGTGAGGGGTGCTAAGTACGGTACAAGAACTGGACGACTCAGCTCAACACCGAATTTCCAAAACATCCCGAAGATTTTTGACCCACTTTGGAAAAACGAGGCGGCTGATAAAGCGTCAAAGAAATTGCTGCCAGCGTGCCCGATTAGAGGAGGGCTGCCGAGTCTGCCTCACATGCGGAGTTACATCATTCCTTGGTTATCAAACCATGTTCTGATTGATCGAGACTACTCACAACAGGAACTAAGGATCTTGGCACACTTCAGCGACGGCAACCTTGCCGCTGAGTACATGAAAAATCCATGGCTTGATGTTCATGCGCATGCCCAGCAGATGATCAACGGAATGCTCAATGCGAACTTTGCACGGAAGCCTATTAAGAACACAGCGTTCGGGCTAATCTACGGAATGGGTGTCGCGAAAACCGCTGAGAAAAGTAAGTGCTCTTTCGATGAGGCTGCGGAGGTGCGAAGGGCTTACCTAGCTGGATTCCCAGAACTCCGTGAGATGCAATTCATAATGAAAACTCGAGCTGCAAACGGTGAACCAATCTACACCTATAACGGCCGCGAGTACTACTGTGAGGAACCAAAGATCATTGACGGAAGGGTTAGGACTTTCGATTATAAACTCATCAATGTGCTTGTCCAAGGATCAGCGGCCGACTGCACAAAACTTGCAATGATAGAATATGCAAAAGTACAAGGGAAAAACGCGATATTCTATCTCAGTGTACATGATGAGTTTCTTGTTTCATCACCCAAGCGAGGTTTTCATGCAGAGATGAGGCGTCTTGACAACGCTATGGGGTCTGTGAAGTTTTCTGTACCGATGCTCTCAGAAGGTACTGTAGGGACTAACTGGGACGACCTGAAGCCCTACGATAAGAAAGGAAAGCGAGTCTATGCCAAGCAAGCCGATTCGTAAACTAACCGCATGGTCATACAGCCGTTACTACACATACTCAGTATGCCCGCGCAAAGCAAAACTCGGGTACATTGACAAGATCCGTGAACCTGCGAATGCTGCGATGGATCGTGGTTCGAAGATCCATATACTTGCGGAAAAATATGTGACCAGTCCCGATCGTGTGAAGATTCCAGAAGAGCTCAAGTACTTCTCGGAAGAATTTATGCGTCTTCGCCGACGCCGTAAGAAGTCTCCGGACAGTGTCCTGACTGAAAAACAATGGGCTTTCACTGAAAACTGGGAACCCACTGGTTGGTTTGACAGAGATGCGTGGTGTAGGGTCGTTCTCGATGTCATCATCTACAACGAGAAGACACATACTGCTACTGTTGTCGATTACAAAACTGGTAAGATCAGAGACAACCACAAAGAGCAGTTGTCATTGTATGCTCTGGCTATGTTCACGATGTTCGGCGATTGTAAGACCGTCGACGCCAGCATGTGGTATCTTGACCAAGGCGAAATCGGTGATACGCGTTACACAAGAGACCAACTCGAGTGGCTCAGAGAAGAGTGGGAGAAGAAGTCGAAGCCTATGCTCAACGACACGGTCTTCGCCCCCACTCCGAGCTGGTTATGCAAGTGGTGCTTCTACAGTAAGGACAAAAACGGCCCGTGCGAATTCTAGAAAGTAAGGTTGAGCGGGCGGCCTGCAGGAAAATCAAGGATCTCGGTGTACGGAACGTAAAACTCATGCAGTTGCGTGGGTGGCCGGATCGCATGTTCTTAATTCCTGGAGGACACCCACTCTTCATTGAGTTCAAACGCCCCGGCGAAAAAGCCAAGGCGTACCAGCAACATGTGCATCGCATTCTCAGACGGTTAGGATATGAGGTACAGGTCCATGACACTGTCGACGGAGCTATTGAAGCTATCTGCAAAGCGCTGGAAACCGCATCCATACCAGAAGAAGGCTGTTAAGTGGCTTCTCCAACATGGAGCCGCGGCGCTCTTTCTTGATCCGGGACTTGGTAAAACTTCGATCGTCCTAGCCGCGGTCAAGGTGATGCTGCAAAAAAAGATTATCAACCGCGTCCTTGTGGTTGCGCCATTAAGAGTTTGCCACGCCGTGTGGCCTGAAGAACTCGTGAAATGGACTGATTTCCACGACATGACGTGCACAGTTCTCCACGGCTCAAAGAAAGAGGACAGGCTAAATGACAATGTCGACATATACATCATCAACCCTGAAGGTCTCACGTGGCTGCTTAAAGAAAATGCGAGACGGTTAAAAAAAATTGGTGCTGACACACTCATCATCGATGAGCTCACGAAGTTCAAACACACTAAAACCACAAGATTCAAAGCACTAAAACCTGTCCTTTCGACGTTCGCAAGAAGATGGGGGCTCACAGGAACACCCGCGGCAAATGGTTTGCTCGACTTATTCGGACAATGCTACGTGCTTGATCTTGGTCACACACTTGGGAGATACATTACGCACTATCGATACAAATACTTCTACCCAGTCGACCCGAGTGGGTGGAAGTGGGCGTTGCAACCAGACGCCGAACAAGAGATTTACAAGCGACTCAAGTTGCTCGCACTACGGATGAGCGCGGAAGACTACCTCAAGCTTCCAAAGCGCATTGACGTCAATATTGTAGTTGATCTTCCACCAAAGGTGATGAAAGTATATAACCATCTCGAAGACGAAATGATTATGTATCTTGGCAACCATACGATTTCAGCTGTGTCCGCAGCGGTCGCGTCAAATAAATGTAGACAGGTTGCGAATGGAGGAGTGTACCATGATGAAGACCCCGAAACCATACTCCGAGGTGTACGGAAGAAAAAGACATGGGCGGATTTGCATGGTAAAAAGCTTGACGCAGTTGAAGAACTCGTTAATGAGCTCCAAGGCGGCCCTCTCCTTGTCGCCTACGAATTTGAGCATGATTTACACCGTCTTCTTGAGAGATTCCAAGGAACCCCATACATTGGGGGTGGGTCCACACAAAAGGCGACGTCCACGATCATTGCTCGTTGGAATGATGGGGAGCTCCCGCTTTTGTTTGCACATCCGCAAGCCGCGGGTCATGGGCTGAATCTTCAGCAATCCTGTTCCCACATTTGTTGGCACTCATTGACGTGGAACTTTGAACTATACGATCAATTTATTCGCCGTGTCTGGCGGCAAGGAAACACATCTCAGCATATATTTGTCTATCACATACTCGCGCGGAACACTGTGGATGCGGTCGTTCTCGCGGCACTAAGATCAAAGAGTCGTCGCCAACAGACACTTTTTGACGCTTTGTCAACTATGGTCAAGAAAAAGTCGAAAAAGTAGTGTACATGGGGTGAGTAATGTGGTAGATTAACAACGTTGAGTGACGCATGGGAGACGAACATGAGCGGTAAGTCACAGGTGGTTTCCACGCCACGTCTCGAAACACGGACATACGAGGGGACTGTTATCGCAGAACGCCCCAACTATGAAGCGGCGTTTTGTCTTGTGTTGAGCAGTTCTTCTGATGGTTCTCTCACAGTTGTTGCTCGTTTCCAAGAGTCTTATGAGCTCAGGAAACTCAGCGAAAAGGAGGTGCTTAGGCAATACCCCAAGGTAGTCAATGCAGACCCCATCAAAACCGCGACTCATTTTACCCAGTTCAGCCGTTATTACGGCGCCACTCAGGATGCCATCGATGCGCTAGCAAAGATGGTTCCTATTTCGGAGGAATTGAAGATGGCCGCAACGAAGAGAGCCAAGGCCAGTGCCGCGAAGAAGACCACCACGAAGAAGACCACTACAAAGACCACTATGAAGAAGACCGGTGAGAAGAAGCCCCGCCGGCTGTCCGCAGCTTCAGTGTTCCAAGAGCTGATCATGCTTGGCAAGTACACCGATGATGAGATCTTCTCCCGCGTTCAGAAGCAGTTCGGCCTGGACAGTAAGAAGCGTTCGTACGTCGCGTGGTATCGCAACTACCTGCGGAAGCACGGACAGAATGCACCGGCGCCCGTTGAACCGGTCAAGAAGGACGCCAAGAAGACGACTGCTAAGAAGAAGACGACTGCTAAGAAGTAATCAACACCGCCATCTACAATGTGAAGAACTAGAAACTCAAATGGGCCGCTTCTAAAGCGGCCCAATTTTTCGGAGGATAAAATGAATCTCGCACAGCGCCGGCATCAGAATCGTATTGACCGAAAGCATAGGCGCCTTAGTCGTGGGTCATCCGGCCGCAACCCGTCAATGTACAGATCACAGCCATTCGCCAGACGCCCTGAGACCAACCTTTCTGGCACCCTCATATCACGGTGGCGTCGCTTCTTCCGGCGGATCCGCAGAATGTTCCATTGGAAGGGGGAGGTACAATGAACAAACGCGGAAAGTCACTAGACAAGACGTTCTTATCACTTGACATAGCTGAGTCACGCGGCTTTATCCACAGAGACTATCTCGCGCACTGTTTGCGATGGAGCCATGTGGTGAGGTTCCTCATGCAAGGACAGCGATACAAAACAGCCAAGGTGCTGGACATTGGCTGTGGACGAGAAGTTCCAATGGCTAAGTTGATGTTCTCAAGTCGTATGACACATACAACGGGTAGTTACACAGGTGTGGATGCAGGCCCTATTGACTACCCAGAAACAATCAGCCGAGAGACCAAGAAGTTCAAGATGAAGTTGTTTAGCCAGACGGACGTCGTGCAGCTCAGCGAGACGTCACGGGTAAAGTACGATGTCATCTCTTGCTTTGAGGTACTGGAACATGTGGAACCGTATCACACATTCCAAATTCTCAAAGCCACCAACAAGATGCTGAAATCCAGGGGCGGTACTGCGTTTTTCAGCACGCCTGTGTATGATCCACGTGTCGGAGCTGCTGACAATCATGTCAATGAAATGTCGCGTGAAGCCCTGCAAGTTCTGCTCCGTCTCGCTGGGTTGTCTGTAACTGGTAACTGGGGAACGTTCGCGTCACAACGAGACTATAAGCATCACTTGAGGACACATGAACTTGTGCTCTTCGATGCTTTGAAGAGCTACTACGATTCGAACGTCATTGCGTGCCTGTTCGCGCCTCTTTACCCTGAGCTCAGTCGTAACAACATGTGGCGAGTGAAGCGCTGTAAGCCACAACCCCCGTCTATTGAGGATTGCGCAAACACGATCGATGACGAAGCCAGCAGTAGTTCATCTCAGAGGTTCGAAGATTTCCGTCGGATCTTGGAGGAGTGTTCATGAAGAAGATCGCAAAGATGTTTCGGTCGCTGCTCAACTGGATCCTTATTGACAACGAGTTTCAGGACGTCTATGACTTCCATGAACGATTTGGACTCCTGCGATCGACGGAACCACGTCATCTCACCGTTCGTAAGATGAGTGAACGAGTCAAGTTCCTTCGTGAGGAGGTGCTAGAACTCCAAAAAGCAGTTCGCACTCAGGATCTCGCTGGACAGGCTGACGCCCTGATCGACATAGTCTACGTCGCAAAAGGAACTGCGGTCATGCTAGGGCTACCGTGGGAGTCCCTGTGGGAAGAGATACATGGAACGAACATGAAGAAACAGAGAGGCATTGGTCCGCGTGGTTTCCTCAACGACGTTGTTAAGCCCCGCGATTGGCAGCCACCACATGTGAACCAGATCTTAGTAATGCATGGTTACGTGAGAGAGCAGTACGAAGGTCATCAGGTTGGCATCATCGATGAAAAGAAATGCGCTGATGATGTCGACTACAAAGGAGCTCAGAATGCTTCATGACTATGGGCCACCGGTGAGAAGCAAAACCATCACGATTTTCGAAGGGGCGGATGGATGCGGTAAGAGCACCGCCGCACGTAAGTATGGAATGCTGACTAACGCGAGGTATGTCCACTTCGGGAATGAGCCATCTATCGATATACGATACCTCGCGAAGCTGTACATGGATGCGATGATGCCAGCATTGCTTGGATACCAAGACGTCGTGCTCGACCGCTGCTGGCTCAGTGAGACACCATACGCAAACGCCTACAGACGGGGAAAGCATCGACTTGACCCGGCCGACTATCGCATGCTGGAACGCGTTGCATTACGATGTGGCGCGGTTGTGGTTTGGTGCCAGCCGCCGATAGATGTGATGTTAGAAAACTTCGGTGCTGATGGTCGTGAGGAGTACCTCCCATCTAAGGAGAAACTCCTAGAAGTTCAGCAGTCGTACATGGCAGCTACAACTCAACTTCCGTCGATCACGTACGACTACACTGCAACATCATTCACGCGAGGACTTTGCACTGTACTGGAAAGCCTAAGGTATCCCCGACATCTTGCCTACGTGGCATCAGCTGGCAGCTTACGCCCATCGATTGTACTCGTAGGCGATTCTTTTGCGAACCACAACAACTTCGATTCCATCTACCAGTATCCACTCGTCTCGTTCAAAAAGACAGGGTGCAGTTACTGGCTTGCGAAGTTGCTGGAAGATGCTGATATACCAGAGGCTCGTCTGTTTTGGGTCAACGCCGATCAAGATCTTCGAGTCATCCCACCTTGTCAGCATATCTTTGCCCTGGGTGAGCTTGCGTCTAAGCACCTTACCTACCTCGGCATTTCTCACCAGCTTGTCAACCACCCACAACATCACAAACGATTCTGTTCTTCAGACCCGTATCGACTCATTGAGATGATTCAACAAGTTCTCTCGCGGGAGGCTCTGTGATTAAATATCAAACTGCTACAACTGCTGAGCGGGCATGGCGGTTAACAATCGGTAAGATTTTAAAAGTTGGCGAAGTTGTCACCCCGCGTAAGATGCCGACGAAGGAGATCCTCCACCACACAATTTCTGTTAATACACTGCAACCTGTGTTGGTCTGTAAGCGAAGAAAACTGAGCTATAAGTTCATGGCCGCGGAAGCATACTGGATCATCAGTGGAGATAATAAAGTCAAGAGCATCGCCCCGTACTGTAAAGCCATCAGCAACTTCTCTGATAATGGACTGACATTCTTCGGGGCTTACGGACCACATATCAAAAGTCAGTTGGACTATGTCGTCAAGACGTTGAAGGCTGACGTACGGTCACGGCAGGCTGTACTGACTATTTGGATCCGTAACCCGCCAGCTAGTAAGGATATCCCATGCACCGTCGCGATCTCCTTCATGATCCGCAATGGTGAGCTGAATATTCATGTCTTCATGCGATCATCCGATGCGTGGCTTGGGTTGCCTTACGACATCTTCAACTTCAGCATGTTATGCTATCTCGTTTGCTCACGACTCCGCGGTACCTACAGCACACTAACACCTGGTACCCTGCATCTCACCATGGCTTCTTCGCATCTGTATTCGAAGAACGTTGATGATGCTGGCGCATGTTTGAAAATCCCGTTTTCAGAACATTGTGCGTACCCGCTAGCAAAGATGTATAAAGACGAAGATTTTTTGTTCTCAGTCCTTGACCACATTAGGGCTAAAAACCAAGCATTTCATTGGTGGAAGATGAGAGGTATCCAATGACTCATGAAAGATTGACTATCAGTGAATGGGCCATGGGGCTTGCGGTGCAGACATCAAAAAGATCCACATGTCTTCGAAGATCCGTCGGGTGTGTTCTGCTTGATAAACACCGGCACGTCCTCGCGACTGGATACAATGGTGTGGCGCGCGGGCTTCCCCACTGTAACCACAAAGACCCTTACGGACATTTTCCACACAAATGTCCTGGAAGTTCGGCAGCGTCAGGTGAAAATCTCGACGGTTGTGAGGCAATTCATGCAGAGCAAAATGCTCTGTTGCAGTGCCGGGACGTACATCAGATCAATGTAGTTTACGTCACAACGTCCCCATGCGTGACGTGCGTGAAGCTACTCCTGAATACATCCTGCAATGAAATTATTTACAAAGACGAATATCCCCACGTGCATGCTAGGGAATTGTGGCTACGCACGGGGCGTGTTTGGACTCTGTTCTTGTAGTAATAACTATTGGGGACGTGTAACGTGCTAGCGCGTCCTCAGTAAGTCCATTATTTACTGTTAGTCAGATGGGCTGTTTTATCCTGTGAGCCCTTCGAAGAACCAAACCAGAAATTCATGATTTGAACTACACCAGCAGTAAGTGTACCGATGATGACTGTCAAGACGGGATTCGTAGCGCTTACTTCTTCGGTGAATACAAAATATAGTGTTGAAAAGAACCCCACTATGAACACAGCACTAAGAGTGATCTGAGGCCAATTGTTACTCCTGAACAGTGTGCGCGCACTTTTGCGATCCTCGACTTCGAGTTCGAACACGTCGATATTGAGTTGCTTCATCTGAGCTTCAAAGTCTAGGTTGATCTTACGCAAGTTAACAAGGTTCTGTGGATCCACAATGGCAGCTGCGATCTCACTGACAGACGAATTCTTGTCAAGCCCA
>Ga0256846_1000205_pt1 | contig 25588 bp, 23 predicted proteins | sample TevniametaG_FD_189098 | JGI IMG/M metagenome (GOLD analysis project Ga0256846, IMG submission 189098) | Tube worm associated microbial communities from hydrothermal vent at the East Pacific Rise, Pacific Ocean - Tevnia | ecosystem: Host-associated > Annelida > Integument > Unclassified ...
TGGAATATTTTTTTAAGGGATGGCCTGAAAAATAGAACCCCAGTGACTCTTTTTCCCATAAGAGAAGGTCGTTTTCTTCCCACTCGTCAATATCCGGAATCTCTGGCGGCTTTGATGTTATGTCTGATCCTATTCCCGTGTCTGCAAACAGGTCAAGCTGGGCATCATTTTTCTCCTTTTGTATTCTGGAACCATGTTCCAGGGCATCTTCCAGAACAGCAAACATCTGACTTCTATGGTATCCAAAACAATCAAAGGCTCCGCACTTAATCAATGATTCAAATACCCTTTTGTTTACCCTGCCAAGGTTTACCCTTTCGCAAAAATCAAAAATAGAGGTAAATGCATTGTTGCTGTTTCTTGCTGCAATGATCTCTTCAACAGCTGCCTGACCAACATTTTTCACTGCTGCAAGGCCATAGGTTATTGCATCTTCCGATACACCGAAAACCGTGTCACTTGTATTAACATCTGGTTTGAGAACTTTTATGCCATGGACTTTACACTCTTCAATGAACTTGACAATATTATCAGTGGTTCTCATTTCACTGGTCATGAGAGCTGCTATGAACTCAAGGGGAAAATTTGCCTTGAGATACGCAGTCTGGTAACTTATCAAGGCATATGCAGCAGAATGTGATTTATTAAAGCCATAACCACCGAATTTTTCCATAAGGTCAAATACATTAGCTGCCTTTTTAAGATCAAGTTTATTTTCCCTTGCGCCTTTCATGAAAAGGTCCCGGTGTTCTTCCATTAAGACCTTAATTTTTTTACCCATGGCTTTTCTCAGACCATCGGCATCTGCCATGGAATAATTGGCAAGAACCGAGGCTATTTTCATAACCTGTTCCTGGTACAGGATTACACCGTATGTCTCCCTGAGAATAGGCTCAAGTTCGTCAAACAGGTATACAACTTCCTGGCGGCCATGTTTTCTTTCAACATAGTTATCAGCCATTCCACTCTCAAGGGGGCCTGGCCTGTACAGGGCTACCAGCGCTACAATATCATTAAAGGTCTCGGGTTTCAGTTTTTTTATAAGATCTTTCATGCCTGAACTCTCAAGCTGGAAGACCCCTGTTGTATCACCAGCTTCCAGAAGCTTAAAGGTCTTTTCATCACTTGGGTCAAGGTTGTTGAGATCAGGTAAGGGCTTTGAATTCTTTTTTAACAGTTCAAGGGTGTTTTTTATGACAGTAAGATTTCTCAAACCAAGGAAATCAAATTTGACAAGACCTATTTTCTCAACATGGTTCATGTCAAACTGTGTTAATGTCTCGCCCTCTTTGCCCTTGTAAAGGGGTAGATAATTGACAAGGGGTTTATCACTTATGACAACACCTGCTGCATGGGTGGATGCATGCCTTGGCAGACCTTCCAGTACAAGGGCAACCTCAAGCATCTTTTCCTTAACCTCTGATTCCGATGCTTTTTCCCTTATCTGGGGAATATCATCAAGGGCCTGTTTAAGATTTTTGACATTGTCCGGAATAAGCTTGGCTATCTGATCAACCTCAGGCAGAGGCACATCCAGAGCCCTTCCAACATCTCTTATAACTGCCTTGGCCTTAAGCTTTCCAAAGGTTATTATCTGGCATACATTCTGCCCTCCCCCATACTGTTTTACAACATAATCATAGATTTTCTCCCTGCCTTCAATACAGAAATCCACATCAATATCAGGCATGCTCATACGGGAAGGATTTAAAAATCTTTCAAAAATCAATCCATGTTCAATTGGATCAAGGGAGGTGATCCCCATGGCAAAGGCAACCATGCTGCCTGCTGCAGAACCCCTTCCAGGTCCTACCGGAACTCCTTCCTTTTTTGCATATCTTATAAAATCGGCAACAATTAAAAAATAACCCGGGAACCCCATTCTTAAAATTGTATCAATCTCATATTCCAGTCTTTTCCTGTAGAGGTTTTCGTCAAGGTCCGGGTTATTGGATTTTATAATTTCAAGCTTTTCATTAAAACCTTTATGGGCAAGTCTTTTAAAAATATCTTCTTCGGATTCAGAAGAACCGTTATCAAACCTGGGGAAATGATAGGTTTTAGCATCAAACAGTACATTGCATCTCTCTGCAATTTCTAAACTTGTATTAATGGCCTGGGAATGCTCTGAAAAATTTTCAGCCATTTCCACGGGAGATTTAAAATAGAGCTGATCAGAATCAAATTTAAAATGTCCCGGGTCATTAATGGTTTTACCAGTCTGAATACATAAAAGTATTTCATGGGCATTAACATTATTTTTAAGAAGGTAGTGGCAGTCATTTGTGGCAACAACCGGTATGGAAAGCCTGCTGGACATTTCAATAAGGCCCTGATTTACTTTGTTTTGAATATCAATACCATTGTGCTGTATCTCAAGGAAAAAATTATCTTCCCCAAAGGTTTTCAGGAAAAACCTGGCAGTTTCATCTGCCTTGTCATTCTGATTTTGAATAATTAACTGGGGTATTTCACCTTTAAGGCATGCTGACATTGCAATTAAACCTTCACTGAATTCAGCCAGAAGTTCTTTATCCACCCTTGGTTTATAATAAAAGCCTTTAAGCTGGGCAATGGAAACAAGTTTACAGAGATTTGAATATCCTGTGTTGTTTTCAGCAAGAAGAACAAGGTGGGAAAGGCCTTTGTGATCCTTTGGACTATTGTCTCTTATGGTTCTGGGTGCAACGTAAACCTCACAGCCCAGAATTGGTTTTATTGATTCTTTATTTGCCTTTTCATAGAACTCAGCCACACCAAACATGGTCCCATGGTCTGTTATGGCAACAGTATCCATATTGTATTCATGACATTTCTCAAAAAGATCATTCAACCTGATGGCACCATCAAGGAGTGAATACTCAGAATGGAGGTGAAGATGGCAGAATCCGGGTGCTGGGTTGTCTTGTGTTAAATTGTCCATGTTTTATTTGCTGTCAATGCGATAGTTGGGAGATTCCTTTGTGATTATAACATCATGGACATGGCTTTCCTTTAACCCTGCTGCGCTTATCCTCACAAACCTTGCCTTATTTCTCAATTCTTCAATGGATGCAGCACCAACATAGCCCATACCAGCCTTAAGCCCTCCCAAAAGCTGTACAAGGTTTTCCCGCACAGTGCCTCTATATGGTATCCTGCCTACAATTCCTTCGGGTACAAGTTCTTCATTGTCTTCACTGTCCTTCTGATAATATCTGTCAGAGGATCCCTGTTTCATTGCCTCAATGGAACCCATACCTCTATAGGCTTTATAACTTCTGCCCTGGTAGATTACAATCTCCCCCGGGCTCTCCTTTGTACCTGCAAGCAGGCTGCCCAGCATGACAGAATGCGCCCCTGCCCCAATGGCCTTTGCAATGTCACCGGAAAATTTTATTCCACCATCGGCAATAATCGGTACCCCTGTTTTTTCTGAGATCTCTTTACAGTTCTCAATGGCAGTGAATTGGGGAACTCCAACTCCTGCAATGATTCTGGTTGTGCATATTGAACCCGGGCCGATCCCGATCTTTACAGCGTCCACCCCTGCGTCAATAAGAGCTTTTGCACCTTCTGCCGTTGCAATGTTACCGGCTATTAATTCACAGTCTGGAAAGGCAGATTTGATCTTTTTTACGGCATTTATAACATTTAATGAATGCCCATGGGAAGTATCAATCACCAGTACATCTGCACCAAACTTTAACAGTTTTTCAGTCCTTAACATCATGTCAGACCCAACACCAATGGCAGCACCTGCCCTTAACCTGCCATAGGAATCTTTACATGCATCAGGATATTTTTTTATTTTCTCAATATCCTTAATGGTGATCAAACCCTTTAGTTTTCCACTATTATCCACAACCAGAAGTTTTTCAATCCTGTGCTGGTGAAGAATTTTCTTTGACTCTTCAAGGGTGAATTTTTCAGGAACAGTAACAAGGTTTTTTGAAGTCATGACCTGTCTTACAGGTTTATCAAGCTCGGTCTCAAAACGTAAATCTCTGTTTGTAACGATCCCTGCAAGCTTTTCACCATCCACCACAGGTACCCCTGATATTTTATATTTTGCCATAATATTCAAAACTTCTTTGATCAATGTTTCAGGAGTAGCAGTAACTGGGTCCACAATCATGCCGCTTTCTGACTTTTTCACCCTGTCAACTTCTATGGCCTGCTCTTCAATGCTGAGGTTTCTATGGATAAAACCAAGCCCCCCCATCCTTGCCATGATAATGGCAGAGCGTGCTTCAGTTACTGTATCCATTGCAGCACTTACAATGGGAATATTCAAATCAAGATTTCTTGTTAAACGTGTGTTTGTTTTTGCCTGGTCCGGTAGAATCTCAGAATACCCGGGCAGAATGAGAACATCATCAAATGAAAGGCCCTGATCAAATTTTGTATTGGTCATTGTTTACTCCTAAAGACAGGTGAGTGTCTGTTGCTGTTGATATAAAAAAAATAATTAACTAAGATACCAAAAAACCTGTTCAAAATCAATCAATCAATTCCATGGAAGTTTTAACATATTTTACACATTTATCTGCAATTCCCGGTGGTTATTTTTTAAAATTATTGATAAGATTTTCAGCTGATAATTAAATTTCTTTCAGAATAGACAGGAATTATCCAGAATAGAAGGCTCAATTTATACACTGCTTATGTTAGTGCAGAGTCGGCTGCCAAAATACGTGTCATATCAGGTACCTCAATACAATAATGGCAAATCCTGTATATATTTTGGGAATAACAAATAATGTTATATTGCCTTTCAGGGCATAAGATCGGGCAAAGTGTGGCCTGGATATGCTTTTGGAGTGCATCTGTTTCAAATGAAACCTAAACGGAAAAAGCATATCCAGGCCTCACTTATTCCTTTATTAATCTTAAAAATAATTTTTGACCGGGAATTGCTGCACATTTATGTTCCTTATTGACATTTATCCTTTTTAAATTTAAGTTGGGGTTTTTATTTACTGAAAAACTAATAAAACTTTTAATTATGTATATAAAGATCAATGCCAGAAATCCCCAGCCCAGGCATATAGACAGGGCAGTGGATATTTTAAAAAAAGGCGGGGTTATTATCTATCCCACTGATACTTTTTATGGTATTGGATGCGATATAATGAATAAGAAGGCCATTGAAAGGGTGTATAGAATAAAACAGCGCAATAAGAAACAGCCCTTTAGTTTTATCTGCCCGGACCTGAAGGATATCAGCAAATATGCAAAAGTATCTAATTTCGCATACAGAAATATGAAACGGCTTTTACCAGGGCCTTACACCTTTGTCCTTACAGGCTCCAAGATGGTACCCAAAATAATGCTTACCAGAAGAAGAACAGCAGGTATCAGGGTCCCTGATAATTTGATTGCAACCATTATTGCAAAAAAACTTGGCAACCCCATCATTTCCACAAGTGTTACCAATGCCCAAGGTAAAGCTTTAAAGGATCCAACCTTTATATATGATTTGTTTAAAAAAAAGGTGGACATGGTAATTGACTGCGGAGAACTTGCAGGAACACCTTCCAGTGTCATATCATTAATTGATGATATACCTGAAATTATCAGATATGGAGCTGGTAATATTGAGATCTTTGACCAATGACCGTGTGAGCTCCTTAATAAAACTTATCTTCTCAGGAACAGGGTAGACAGGTATGATTTTCTCTTTTACTCCTCCGATTTTTCCTGCAAGCTGTATTGAATCCTCAAGATTGCCAAGTTGATCAACAAGGTTAAGCTTCAATGCAGTCTGGCCTGTATAGATCCTGCCATCGGCCAGCTTTGCCATAACACCTGGCTCAATTCCCCTGCCCTTTGCAGTATGATTTACTAACTGCATATGAAGTTCATCCACAAAATTCTGAAGAAACTCTTTTTCACTGTCAGTAATATCCCTTACCGGTGACCCGATATCTTTAAACTTACCGCTTTTTATGACAATTGGTGAAAGGCCGATCTTTTTTAATATTTCCTGGACATTTGCGTATTCCATAATGACACCAATGCTGCCTGTTATGGTCCCCGGGTTTGCAACAATTTTCCTTGCTGCAGATGCTATATAATATCCCCCGGAAGCTGCAACAGATCCAAGGGAAGCAATAACTGGCTTTTTACCGCGGCATCTCATAACCTCGGTATATATTTCCTGGGAAGGGCCGATACCACCTCCGGGAGAGTTGATACGTAAAACAATGGCCTTAATGGAATCGTCTTCCCTGAACTCTTTGATCTCCTTTATGGTGTTCTTTGATGAAAGTATAGTGCCTGTAACTTCAACTATTCCAACATTACCATGTTTGTGTGAGGATAAGATATTCCTGGAAACCACCAGAGAGGTTGTGGAAATGATTAAGACCATACCCAGGATAAGAGCAGCAAATATGGAAGACATAACTAAACTATAAAATAAAAAGGGGTGCTTTCTTGAAAACATGGATTAATCTCCTTAAAAAAAAGGTATCTCCATAAAAAAAGGCCGAATACTGTTGATATCCGGCCTTTTAACCTATTTTACACTTATATTGTCAATCAAACCTTGATTAACTTTTCTTCTCAGTATCTTTATCATCATTTTCTTCAGATGACTCTTCAATGTTTTCAACGTCTTTATCATCAACCGGTTTGTCATCTGCATTGTCATCATCAACAGGTTTGTCATCCGCATTGTCATCATCTTTTTTATCACTCAGATCACTGGATGCTGTCGATTCTTTTTCTTTTTCTTCTGGTTCCTGTTCCTTTTTTTCAGCTTTTTTCCCGTTTGCCTCAAGCTGTTCTTTTAAATTATCCCTCAGCATTTCACCAAATTGTGAAGTTGCAGGCTTCATATTTTTTGCGAAATCCTCAAAATCCTTTTCATCATCATCTTCCAGTCTTTTGATGGATAATCCGATACGTCGCTCGTCACTGTTAATATTCATTACCTTGGCAGTGATGGTATCGTTAATATTGAAATGATCTTTAGGGCTGCTGATTTTCTCCTTTGATATCTCAGATACATGGACAAGGCCTTCAATACCCTCTTCAAGCTCTATGAATACACCAAAATCCGTCAAATTTGTAATTGTACCTGAAATTTCCTTTCCCACCTCATATCTCTGACCCACAGATTCCCAGGGATCAGGCTGAATCTGTTTAATGCCCAGGGAAAATCTTTCATTATCTTTATCAATATCAAGGACAACAGCCTGGATAATATCGTTTTTCTTATAAACTTCAGAAGGATGATTTATACGTTTTGTCCATGATATATCTGAGATATGTACAAGACCATCAATATCATCGTCAATACCGACAAAGAGACCAAACTCTGTAATATTTTTAATACTTCCCTCAATAACTGTACCGACTGGATACTTCTGGCTGATTACTTCCCATGGATTTTCAACGGTCTGTTTAATTCCAAGGGAAATTCTTCTGCTTTCAGGTTTAATATCCAGAACAACAGCTTCAATCTCTTCACCCACGGAAACAATCTGGGAAGGATGTCTGATTTTTCTTGTCCATGACATTTCAGAAACATGAATCAGACCTTCTATACCCTCTTCAAGCTCAATAAATGCACCATAATCTGTCAGGCTGACAACTTTCCCTGGAATCCTTGAACCAACAGGGTATTTTTCCTTGGCAACGGTCCAGGGGTCAGGAGTAAGTTGTTTCATGCCAAGGGAAACACGTTCTTTTTCAAGGTCATAGGAGAGAATTTTAACTTTAATTTTTTCCCCTACTGAAAAAAGCTCGGAAGGATGTTTAACTCGTCCCCAGGATATATCTGTGATATGTAAAAGTCCGTCCACTCCACCCAGATCAACAAAAACACCATATTCTGTAATATTTTTAATGATCCCTTCCATAACCTTTTCTTTATCAATGGAAGCAAGGGTTTCTGATCTTAACTGGCTGCGTTCAGATTCAAGTATTGCACGTCTGGACAATACAATGTTATTTCTCTTTCTGTTGTGTTTAAGTACTTTAAACTCATAGGTCTGTCCCACCATTTCATCCATATTACGGATGGGCCTCAAATCTGCCTGGGAACCTGGTAAAAATGCCTGGAGACCAACATCCACTGAGAAACCGCCTTTTACTCTGGCAGTAATCACTCCTTCCAGGGTTTCATCATTATCATAAACTTCCTTGATTCTATCCCAGACTTTAACTTTTAAAGCCTTATCTCTGGAAAGTTTGACAATTTCATCTTCTTCATCCCAGAACTCAATCATAACCTCAACAACATCATCACGTTCAACAGTAAGGTTACCATTTTCGTCAGTAAACTCCTGAATTGGAATCCGCCCTTCTGATTTGTATCCGACATCCACCAGAACAAAGGCTTTATGAATTGCTATTACAGTACCGTTTACAACCTGACCTTCTTCGAACTGCTTCATGCTGCTTTCATAGATTTTCATGAGCTCTTCCATGGATTCATCACCGGAAATCTCATAATCGTCCAGATGAAATGCTTTAGTCTGTGGTTCTTTTTTTGATTGTTCCTCTTTGGAAGACTCTTTAGCCTCTTCGGCATCCACTGTCTGGTCAGAAGTCTGGTCAGATTTCACTTCTTCTTCAACTTTGTTCTCTTCATTTTCTTCTTTGGCAGATTCTACTTCGTTATTGTCCATTTTTTTGTTCTCGTTTATTCTATCTTTATTGTTGGTTAATAAAAACTTCTCCCTGGCCTGTTTTAAGTTTATACTGACTAAAATACAACCTAATCAAATACCAAATAAACCTGGTAAAATCAAGAAATTTCTATATAACCATTGATTTTTTCCACCACCTGTTGGACAGAAAGGTCAGTTGAATCAATAATTATTGAGTCAGATGCGGGTTTAAGGGGGGATTCTTTGCGTGTTGAATCTGCATGATCACGCTTTTCCATATCTTTTTCAATGCTGCCAAGATCAGGTGTCTGGTCATTTTTTTTTTCTGAATACTCACCAAAACGTCTTTTTGCCCTGGTTTTCAGGTCTGCAATCAAAAAAAATTTAAACCGGGCATTGGGAAAAACCACAGTACCCATATCTCTTCCTTCAAAAACCGAATCATATTTACGGCCAATCCTGTGCTGAATCCCAAGGAGTGCTGATCTTACTTCAGGAATTGCAGATACTTTTGAAGCAAGCATTGAGATATTGTCTGTTCTTATTTTTTGGGAGATATCATTTCCATTGCACATTAATATAAAGGAGCTGTTTTTTATCTCATACCTAAGATCAATGCTGTTTAATAAACGATTAAGCTCTTTTTTATCTTTATAATCTGTGTCAGAGTCTGTTATTTCAAAGGCAACTGAACGATAGAGTGCGCCGGTATCAACGTAAACGTAATTAAGCTTTGCAGCAAGTAATTTTGCAACTGTGGATTTCCCCGCTCCTGCAGGGCCGTCAATGGTAATGATGGTTTTTTCTGTTTTCAGTTTATCCATGAAATCAAATCACCTGTTTTAATGCTTCTATGAAAAGTTTATTCTCATTAATTGTACCTGCGTTGACCCTTATCCAGTTATCAAATCCATATGATTTCATGGATTTTACGATTACTCCCAGTTTTAAAAGATCATTAAAGACCTGGTAACTATCTTTATCAACATTGACCATGATAAAATTGGCATGGGTGGGGCAGTATTCAAGACCGATTCCATCAAGTCCGGCCTTAAGATAATCAATACCCTTTAAGATGGATTCCACACTTTTATTTAAAAAACGATCATCGTGTAATGCTGCAAGGCCTGCTGCCTGGGCAAGTGAGTTTACATTAAAAGGAGGACGTATTTTATGTATGATTTCAGATAATTGAATATCCATTACCCCATACCCCAACCTGAAGCCTGCAAGTCCGTAAGCCTTGGAAAATGTACGCAATGAGACAACCCTTTCATCCTCCAGGGGTGGTTCAAGTGAATTAAAACAACCTGTATGCCCGGCAAATTCAATGTATGCCTCATCAACAACAATTAAAACATCTTCTGGCACATCCTTTGAAAAATTTATGAATTCTTCCCTGGTAAATATTGTACCTGTTGGATTAAAAGGGTTTGTTAAAAAAATTATTCTGGTTTTTTCATTTATTTTTTCAACCATTTTATTAAAATCGATCTTATAATCTGCAAGGGGTACCATGACAGGAATGCCTTTTGCGATTTTAACGCATATTTCATACATGAGGAATGACGGAAGGGGCATTAACGCCTCATCCCCTTTATCAAGAAAGGCATTGGCCAAAAGGGAAATAATCTCATCGGAACCATTGCCAATCACAATGTTTCCGGTTGAAACCTTATGTTTTAAAGCAAGCGCACTGGAAAGATCATGGGCCACAGGGTCCGGGTAACGGTTCATGGAAAGAAGATTTTCCCTTACTGCATCTGCAACTTTAGAAGAGAGACCAATGGGGTTTTCATTTGAAGCAAGCTTGACTGAATTTTTAATGCCAAGCTCCCTTTCAAGCTCTTTGACCGGCTTGCCTGGTTCATAGGCTTTAATGGAATCAATATATCTGTTTGTCCTGGGTTTCATTGTAAAAGCACTCCGTCATATATAAAACTTCATTTTTAGTCACTATTTGATATTTTGTCAATCAATGTGATAATAAATATGTATGAAACCAAGAGTCTTAACAGGAATAGAAAATTTTGCTGACAATCCTCCCGGTTATCTTGAAGGTAAAAAACTTGGCCTGCTCTGCAATGGCGCATCTTTGAATTCCGAGTTCATCCACACCTCACACATAATCCAAAGGTTGTTCCCCGGCCGGTTAAAGGCCCTGTTTTCTCCCCAGCATGGATTTTATGCTGATAAACAGGATAATATGAAGGAATCATCCCATACCCGGGACGTAAAACTTAATATACCGGTTTTCAGTTTATACTCAAAGACCAGGATCCCCACAAAGGAGATGTTTGATCCCATTGACTGCCTTTTAATTGATCTGCAGGATGTTGGCTGCAGGGTTTACACATTTATCTATACTATCTCCTTCTGCCTTGAAAAAGCAGCTGAGTATGGGAAAAAAGTTATTGTTCTGGACAGGCCTAACCCAATTGGCGGTCTTAATATTGAGGGAAATATACTAGAAGAGAGATACAGGTCCTTTGTGGGCAGATTCCCGATACCCATGCGCCATGGCATGACTGTGGGGGAGATTACATCTTTTTTCAACCAGGTTGGTGATATAAACTGCGACCTTGAAATAATACCCATGAAAGGATGGAAGCGGAACATGTATTATTCAGATACTGGACTTGCGTGGGTTCTTCCCTCCCCAAACCTTCCAACACCTGAAGCATGTATTGTCTATCCCGGCCAGGTAATATTTGAAGGCACAAACATATCAGAAGGCAGAGGCACCACCAGGCCCTTTGAACAATTCGGAGCTCCATTTATTGACAATGACAAAATTGCAGACAATGTGTCAAAAAAAATTCAGGGAGCCCGCATACGGCCCGTGGTCTTTGAACCAGTTGCCGGGAAATGGAAAAATATGCCGTGCAGAGGTTTTTATATCCATGTTTATAATAACAGAATTTATAAACCATACAAAAGTTCCCTGATCTTTTTTCAAGAGATCTTAAAGCTCCACAGCAGGGATTTTAACTATAAGCCTCCACCCTATGAATATGAATACAACAGGCTTCCCATGGATTTAATCCTTGGCAGCAGACAGCTCAGGGAAAAAATAGAAAACATGGAAAACCTTGACAGAATCGAGCAATCCTGGCAAAAGGATCTTTCTTTTTTTAATAATATATCAAAACGGTTTTATCTTTATGAATGAATATAAAAGAGATGATAAAAGACTCTGGAAACGTATGAGTTTCAAAGGTAATAAGGTCTGGGTTGCTATGAATGACCATGAATCATTCCATGAAAAAAACAATAAATTGTTAATAAAATACGGTTTGACCCAGGATTATGAATACCTTGTGAAAAAAGAGAATATAAAACCCGTATCCCAGGCAGTGCCAGCATCAGAGAGGAAAAAAAAGAAAACAACCAGAACAAAAACCAGGGAAAAGTCTGAAAATTCCAATCAGATCTCTGTATTCACCGACGGTGCATCTTCGGGCAACCCCGGTCCTTCAGGCATTGGAGTTTACATGGTATTTAAAAATAAAACAAAAGAGATTTCAGAGTCCATTGGGAATGCAACAAATAATATAGCAGAACTTAAAGCCATAAAACGGGGCCTTGAAGAATTAAAACGGTTTGATCTGCCTGTAATGGTTTATACTGATTCAAATTACTGCCTCGGAGTCTTAACAAAAAACTGGAAAACCCATGTAAACCAGAGTCTTATAAATGAAATTAAAAATCTGCTGGCAAAATTTAACCAGATTGAGATTACAAAGGTCAAAGGCCATGCAGGTATTCATGGGAATGAGGTGGCAGACAAACTTGCAACATCGGCAATCAGATAAAAGCATGTCGTGTGCAATGGCTGCTGAAAAATAATAATGGGGATATAAAAATAAAACTTTATATCCCCTTCCATATTCTGGTATTAAATATTTAAGATAAGAACCTGTTTATTCTTTCTTTTTCACATCTTTCTTTTTCAAAGCATCAAGCTCTTTTTCAAGGGCTGCAATCCTGTCGTTTTCATCTGAAGACTCAGAGTCAATACCCTCTTCATTTTTCCAGGTGTCTTTAAGTTCATCAAATCCAAGATAGAGAGCAAGACTTCCGCCAAGTAATAACAATATCGGAATAGTTCCCTTTAAAATCCCAACCAGACTTGAAAACCATACTCCGATTCCCACAAGTCCAAGAAGAACTGCAATTGCACCACCAATAATTATTTTCATATAATTTCTCCTCACTGTTATTATTAAAACTAAAGGCTTATTAAAACGATAAAATTATTAAATCCAATCTGTCTGTCATGCCTTAAAAATTAACATATCAATCAGGGTAAAACAAGATAAAATCATAAAATATAAGGTATAAATATTGCCATTAAGTAATTGATTTGTTATTTTGTTTAAAATTAATTCAAAAGGCAAACCATATGAAATCACATAATAAATTGAAAAATAAAGTTCAAAACATCAGACTTAAACTCCGCAGGCTTATTGATTTTCTTCTTTTAGAAACACATGACTATTTCACCTGCCTGTACCCTGAAAACTCCGGCATGATAACCAGATTCATATTTAAACCCTTTTTATCAAGAATTGTTATCAATGAAAATAATCTTAAAAAGATAAAAGATTTACAGGACAAAGGAATAGTAATCTATGCTTCCAAATATAAGAGCCTGCTTGATTTTCTCTTTTTCCATACCATTTTAAAAAAACATGGATTTTCATACCCGTCAATAGGCTTTGACTTTAAATTTATTTTTCTCCAGCCTGTGAAAAGGTATCTTAGGATGATTCTTGCCAGGACTGACTATTTTTTCCATCATTTTAAAAACCAGAACCCATATACATCAGGATATATCACAAGACAACTATTAAAAACCAAATCAGGCTTTCTTTTCCTTATTGAAAAAAATGCTTTTTACCAGCGTTTTGTTAAATCATCTCCAGACCCGTTGTCTTTATTAATTGAAATGCAGAAAAAAAACAGTACAAATATATATATTCTTCCTGAAGCAATAGTTTTTGGATCCAACCCCACCAGAAAAAAAATCAATCTTTCAGATATATTGTTCGGCACAACAGAGAGACCCAGAAAAATCAGACAGATCTATACAATTTTAAAAAAACCCCATAAAATCAGTGTGGAAATATCAGATCCTGTTGATTTAAAAGAGTTCCTTAATAGACCTGAGATTTCATCCCTTGCAACGGAATTTCAGACCCATATGCTCAGAAGTCACCTTGTTGACCTTGCAAACAGCCAGATCAGAAGCATTATCGGCCCCCAGATCAAGACCAGACAGGAGATCCTGGAGGATATTCTCACGGACAAATATCTCCAGGAGTACCTGGCTGACTATGCATCCAAAGAGAACAAAACCCTTGCACAGACCCGTAAAAAAGCTGCTGCCTATATTAAAGAGATAGCAGCAAATTATAATATTAAAGCTATACAGGCAGGGCATAAAATACTGACCTGGGTTTTTAATAATATATTTGAAGGCGTGGTGGTGGACCAGGAAGGACTTGCCAAGGTAAAAGAAGCATCAAAAGAAGCACCTTTGATCCTTGTACCCTGCCATAAAAGCCATCTTGATTACCTGCTCATACCATATGTCATGTATTTAAATAAAATGCCTACTCCCCATATAGCAGCCGGTAAGAACCTCTCTTTCTGGCCACTTGGACCAATATTCCGTGCAGGAGGCGCTTTTTTTCTAAGAAGAAGCTTTAAAGGGGCAAGACTTTATAAAAAGATATTTGATGCATATATTAACAAACTTCTAAGGGAAGGTTTCAATATCAAACTTTATATTGAAGGCGGCAGGAGCAGATCAGGCAAGCTTCTGTCTCCCACCTTTGGATTATTATCCATGGTGTTCAATGCTTATCTAAGCAATGCATGCAGCAATCTTATGTTTATCCCCATCTATGTTGGTTATGACAGGATTCTTGAAGAAGATGCATACTTAAAAGAACTTGAAGGCGGTAAAAAAGACCCTGAAAGCGTATCCCAGATAATAAAGGCCCGTAAACTCTTAAAGAAAAAATACGGCAAGGTTTATATTAAATTTGACGATCCCATATCATTAAAGGATTATATTGCCAATAAGACCGATTCCAATATTTACCCCGGAACAGAAGAGGCAAAGGCGCTTATCCAGGATCTTGGCTACAAACTTGTCAATTCCATCAATTCAATATCCATTGTTACACCCCATGCTATAATTGCAAGTGCTGTTTTAAATGCAAACAAAGGAAAATTTTTAAAAAAAGAGATCCTGTTCAAAACCAGAACTTATATGAACTATCTTGCCTTTTTTAATATTGAGTTTGCAGATACCTTGAATATTGACCCTGACAGCTCCCTGAGCCATGTTATCACTCTCTTTATCTCCAGAAATTTTCTGGAACTTGCAGATGAGGATGAAGATGAGATCACAGATAACACCTATTTTATAGTTAAAAATAATAAACGGCCCATTCTTGATTATTATAAAAACAACTCATTGGCATTTTTTATACCTGCGGCCTATACTGCAGCCTCCATCCTTGAAAGGGAAAGTTTTCAGTTTACAATCCTTGACTTGATTGAAAGATATAAATTTTTTCAAAATATATTCATGGATGAATTTCCCTATGATGAAAACATGGATCTTGAAACTTATTTATCAGACTGTCTCAAGGCTTTTCAAAACGACGGGATCATACTCCCTGACAAATCACTTTCTGACTCGTTCAATATTACTTCTTCTGGATTTAAAAAGATCAAATGCTTTGCAGAATTTTTATTACCTTTTCTTGAGTCCTATAAAACCGTTTTCACCTATTTTGAACAATATACCGGGGAAAGCCATGAACCCAAAGAGAGAATTAAAAAAATTCAGTCCATGGGATTGAAAATGTATAAACAAAATAAAATTTCCCTTAAGGAATCACTGTCAAAGATTAATTTTATAAATGCTGCAGAATATTGTCTTAAAAGCGGTCTTGCCGATCCGGCAGAGAAAGCCCGGTTGAAAAAAATCAAACAAACCATTGAAGATTTTATTCTCCTTCTGACTTCCTGAAAAAAGAGCTCCAAAAAAAATGAAAGCTCTCATACTTGCTGCAGGCTTTGGTAAAAGGCTTTTGCCATACACTGAAGTCATACCAAAGCCCATGTTTCCCATTGGCTTTAAACCTGTTCTTGCACACACAATTGAGAAACTGATTAAAGCAGATGTTTCTGAAATCTTTATTAATACCCATCATCTGCACCGGATAATAGAAAATTACATTCAGCAACAGACCTATCCTGTAACTGTCACAACCGTGTATGAACCTGAAATTCTTGATACAGGCGGAGCTGTCAAAAATATCATGCAGCGTACAGGGGATTCTGATCTTATTGTTATAAACAGTGATATCCTGTTTGACATGGATCTTTTACTGTTTATTAAAAACCATCAAAAAAAAAGATGCCCTGCAAGCCTGGTACTTCATAAGATTGACAGGTTTAATAAGATAGAGATTGATAAAACTTTCAGGATCAAATCATTTAACTCTTTAAATAATCCCTATGCTTTCACAGGCATCCAGATACTATCACCGGAAATCCTCAAATTAATGCCTGACAGGGATAAATTCTCCATTATCGACTTTTACCAGGGCCTGATCAATGATGATTATGCCATTAACGCCTTTGTGCCTGAAAATACTGTTTTATCCTTCTGGGAGGATATCGGGCTTCTTAAAACCTATAAGCATGCATGCCTCAGATACCTTGTAACTTTCTTATTGAAAAATAAACCAGGGATCAATGCCATACAATTGAAAGAGCTTGCAGGCGACGGTTCTGACAGAGAATGGTTCAGAATATTTTTGGAAAAAAAAACATATATTGCAGGATACCACGGTATTAATGTTACTGCCCATGATTCACAAGAGCCGGGCATGGCAGAAAAAGTTGAAACTACATGTCAGCTTGATTCATTTCTAATGCTTGGCAGGCATCTTTATTCAAAGGGAGTGCCAGTACCTGAGATTTATATTCACGACCCGTTTTCAGGCATGGCAATCCTGGAAGATTTAGGAGATATTCACCTTGAAACAATAATAAACCGTATAGAAAATAATGAAGAAAAAATCCTGTCAATATACAAAAAGGTTGCAGACAAACTCTTTTTATTCTCAAAAAACGGTATTCATGGGTTTAAAAAGCAATGGGCATTTGAGACCCATGAATACACACCTGAGATGGTAGTTGAAAAGGAGTGTAACTATTTTATCAACTCATTTGTTAACACCTGCCTTAAAAAAAATATCAGGCCTGATACATTTCTTGAGGAATTCGAATTCATTGCAGACAACTGTACAGATTCTTCCTTTAAAGGGCTTATGCACAGAGACATGCAGTCAAGAAATATCATGTTTAAAAATGGTCATATTTTTTTCATTGACTTTCAATCGGCACGGAAAGGTCCTGTGGAGTATGACCTTGCCTCACTTTTAATTGACCCTTATGTAAAACTTAACAGCACAACTCAAAATAAAATCTTTAATTACTTTAAAGATGAATTTATAATAAAAAATAATTTTAATGAAAAACTTTTTAAACATTGCTATAAATATTGCATGGTTGCAAGAAATTTGCAGATGCTTGGGGCCTTTGGCTTTTTGTCAGTTAATAAAAACAAATCCTGGTTTAAAGCTTTTATTCCCCAGGCCCTTGCAAATTTAAAAAAGCATATAAATTTAATAGACAGGAACAAAATACCAAAATTAACCAAACTTATTAACCAGTTAAAAGATTAAGGAATTATGGAAAAAACAGGATTAATGATAAATGGTCTTCCCGGAAATGTTGCTTTGACAATAGCTGAGCATGTGCTCAAGGATGAAAGATTCACCCTTGTGCCCTACTCCCTGACAGGCCCTGAAATTACAGATAAAACCATTAAAATAAATGGTTTTGAATTCACCCTTATTAAGCCTGATGCAAGGGATATTATTGAAACTGTTAAATCAGAATCCGGCAGATTTTATACCATTGACTTTACACATCCTTCCTCGGTTAATCTCAATGCACAGTTTTACATTGAAAATCAACTGCCCTTTGTTATGGGAACCACCGGAGGAGACAGGGAAAAGCTTAAAAAAGATATTGAAAAAGGAGATACTCTGGCTGTGATAGCACCCAATATGGCAAAACAGATTGTAGGATTCCAGGCAATGATGGAATATGCAGCAGATACCTTTCCAGATCTTTTTAAAGGTTTTACCCTTGAAATTAAAGAGAGCCATCAGAAAGGCAAGGCAGATACAAGCGGCACTGCCAAGGCAATGGTTAAATACTTTAACAGGCTTGGCCTTAATTTTTCCAATAAAGACATTCAAAAGGAAAGAGACCCTGATATACAGAAAAATGTCTGGAAAATCCCTGAAAAGCACTTGAAAGGGCATGGTTTTCATACTTACACCTTAACCTCTCCTGATAAAACATGCAGGTTTAAATTTGAACATAATATCTGCGGACGGGATATCTATGTCAGCGGATCACTTGATGCAGTATTATTTCTCCATGAAAAATGCACATCAAACGGGCAGCACAATACAAACTTCTTTACAATGATTGATGTTTTAAAACATGGCCGGAATACAGACATCAATGGTTCATGACAGCTATTTTCCTTGACAATTGCATGGATCTCTGGTTTAAAGCAGATAATTGAAATTAAAACAGATTGGGACTTTTTTGGCATCTATAACTGAAATACTTACACTTGTAGTTATCATAATTGGTATAATCATTCTTCCAAGAATGTTCAAACAGGAGCAAAAAAGTCCTGGGAAAAAAAAGTTATCAATTAACTCTGTTTCAGTGCCGGCACGGTTTGGAATTATTCTCTCAATCCTTATCCCGATTGTCTCAGCCCTCTATTATCAGCCATGGAACAATGGTTTTGTCATGTTTATACTCACAGGCATTATTCCATTGATTGCAGGCTGGGGGCTTTACTGGACATTTTCAGGGTTTAAGAAAACCCAATAGCTGCACACTAGTTAATATCCACGCGGTATTGTGACCAACCGCACCTCTCTTTGTAAGGATAATTTATAAGTTCGGTTGCAAGGATGGTAAAATCCTTTTTCCGTATAACAAGATAGGAGACCTTTTTCTTGTCAAAGATCTCCTTGACACCCACTGCTGCAAACAATGTCCTGTGCCTGTCCTCGACCCAGCACTCAACAGCACCTGATACAATAATAATATCACCCTCTTTTTTAAGGTCAAACAGATTGACCATGGTGATTGTAAAGGTTTTTCCTTTAAAGAAATTTTTTGCGGTGGTACGTGTCAGTTCACAACGGATAAAATTTTCAAAACCTGCCTTTATTTCAGAATATTCAATATCATTTGCATAAAGGTCCATTGATGAAGGCATTGTCATCCCCAGAGCATGACAAAGCATTACAAAGGATATAAATATTTTTAAAAATCTCATGGGTTAAATTCTGGCATCCTGATTTAAAATATTGATTATTGTCCTGCTCAGATCTTTCAGAATAATTGACCGTACAATTACATTGTCAAGGTTTGCAAAGTCCTTTGACAATTTATCATTTACGTTTTTATTATTATATGTGCCTCCTATAATCACTGGTGTTGCCGGAGACAGTATGGCAATCTGTTTTATAAATTGTGCTTTTTTCAAATTAAAAGTTCCATAGTTTGCAATTACCAAAAGAAAACTATCTGGCTGGACTTTAAACAATATCAATGCCTCTTTTGAATCCATGGCGCAGGTCACGGGATATCCAAGGTCGGTAACTATCTGCTTTAACAGTTTCTGCCTTTTAATATTTTTGTCAACAATCAGAATATGCTTTTCACCGGTAATTGCTTTAAGGTCTGTTTTTAAACCATTATTTTTCCAAAACTTTTCATTAACTGGATAAATGGCTGTGACATCGATGAGAAATGCTTTTGACGAAATAAAGTCACTGTTATTATCATCAGGTATCTTAATTATCATCTTATTTGTTTTTGCAATATACTCCCTGAGCCAGGTTCTGTACCTGTAGTTTTTGCCCTTGACAATGAGGATTTTCCTGCCTGCAATGGAGTTGATTTCAATTGAATGGTATATTTGAAGATGGTGTTTAAAATCATCGGTTTCCTCCTGGTAATTCTCCGATAGAAAATCGACCACATAATCACGGGACATCACAGCTGTCGGCGTTGATATCAGAATAATAAGAGCTAAAATAAAATTTTTCATAAATTATCTCTAATAAATACAGGAATGAGAAACAAAATCAAAAACAGTTCTTAAGATCCATATCGGCCAAATGCCTGGATTACTTAAAGGAAAAAGATGAACTTAATCGACTTTATGGGCCTTGTTCCTGAAACGTCTTGTGATTATTTCAATGATCTCTTCAGCACTTGTTTCAATGGGCTTATTACTCACTTCCACCATGGAATATCCTTTGGAGATAAAATATTTTCTTGCAGTATTTATCTCCTTTTTAATATCATTTTTCAGGGCGTATGCTGTGACTTCTGATACGCCAAGGCTCTCCTGCCTCATTTTTCTATGGGCAAAGAGCTGATCTGTATTTATATCAAGTGCAATAATCCTCCTCCTGTCAATGCGGTCTAAAATATCAGGCATTGGTATACCAGGAACAAAAGGAACATTGGCAACCTTCCATCCCATGACCGACATATACATTGAAAGGGGTGTCTTTCCGGCCCTGGACAGCCCCACCAGGATCACCTCAGCTTTGGGTAGATTGTCAGGATTAACACCATCATCCTGGGCCAGGGCAAACTCTATTGCAGATACCTGGGTTAAGTTTACCTGGTGAATCTGTCTGTAAAGTCCGGGCTGTTCCAGAGGTTTTTTCTCAAGAAATGTCTCAATTTTAGAAATAACAGGTCCCATAAGATCAATTGTAACAAGACCCACTTCAATACCTTTGCGGGTAATATACTGCCTTAAATCTGAATTCACAATGGTATGCACAACAAGGCTCTCAGTATCGATCACCTTTTCAATGAGTTCATCTACATGGCGCTCGGTTCTGATATGCGGCACTTTAACAACAATAATATTATTATCTGGAAACTGTATCAATGTACTTTGAACAAGATTGTATGCATTGATTCCTTCACCGCATGAGGCAATATAGATCATGTGGAAATCTCTATCTTCAATTTTTTCAAGCATAATAATTCCTTTGAAAGATTTAAAAAATGTATTATTGTTAAAGAATAATATATTAACACATAACCTGAGTCAAACCGGAGGCTGATATGACCCACGAAGATGCAGGACACTATGCAAAAAAACACCAGGGAAAAAAGATTGATAAAACCGTTGAAGAAAAATTAAAAAAAAATGCCAGGCACGGGAACATACCCTGCCCCATGGTCCATGCAGTTGCAGAAGAGTTGTCCATTACCCCTGAATCCGCAGGCATCCAGGCTGATCTGCTTGAACTGAGGCTGAACTGCTGCCAGCTTGGCCTTTTTGGATGGGAAGGCAAACCATCCCATAAACTTGTTGATAAAAATGTTCAGGTTTCAAATGCCCTTGATGCAGAACTTGACAGAGAGGTTAAAGATAATCGTATTACATGCCTTGGATGCTGGGACATTGCAAAAAAGCTTAAAATAAAAAAGGTGGATGTAGCATCGGCCTGTGAAAAAAAAGGGATTAAAATCAAACAATGCCAGCTTGGTGCTTTTTAACCTTTTAAATAATACTGGCGCAGGTCCCGGGGAAATTTTTCAATGGCATAACGCAGCATGGTACGGGGCATTTTTTTAAACTCTTTTTTTAAAAATGCCTCTTCAGCATGGATATCTCTTTTTCCTACTTCCCTTAACATCCATCCAACTGCTTTATGGATCAGATCCTCCCTGTCATTGAGCAGGGTCTTTGCTATTTTCAAGGTATGGTGGAACTTATTCTGCCTGATAAAGTAAAAAGTTGCCATTATGGATATTCTTCGATCCCATAAAACATCAGATTGTGAAAGCTTATATAAAATATCCTTATCTTTTTTAAAAAGAAAAGATCCCACAATATGGGGAGCTGAGATATCAACCAGATCCCAGTTGTTGATTCTGCCTCTATTTGCAATGTAGAGATTATAAACAGCTTCCCTGGTTTTATTATCTGAGCTTTTAAGGGAAAAGCGGTTCACCATGACAACCAGGGCAACCATTCTTTCTTCATGTATTTCTGATCGTAAAAGCCTTTCCAGGGTGTCCGGGTCAATATCTTTAAATTTTTTTGCAACTTTCCTGACCATGGGCACCCTGACTCCCATGAAAATATCACCCTGGCCATATTGTCCAGGGCCTGTTTTAAAAAAAACCTGATGATGGGCTGCATACTCTTTATTGGCGTATTTATTGAGTTCATTATGTATAAGTTCAATCTGCATTTTTTCCTGCCTCTACTCAATTAAGTTTTTGACGTGCCCTTTTTTTCCTCTTTTTCTTCTGTTTTCTTATCTTGTCAATTCTTGCCTTTTCCTTTGAACTTGTTCCGTATTTTATCTGCTCAAATTTATCTGTTAAAAGTTTTAAAGCTTTATACCTGTTTAAATAAAGAGACCTTGTTTTTCCATACTTTACTGAAAGGCCGGTAGGAATATGTTTTAAAAACACAGCACTTGAAGATTTATTGAGCTTCTGCCCTCCTCTGCCCGAGGATTTGATAAATTTTTCTTCAATGTCCTCCCTGTCAAGGCCAAGGGATTTCATACGTTCTTCAAGCTCAAGAACTTTTTCTTTTTTTGGTCCCATTGCCCACCTGACTTAAAAAATATGCTTTAAAAGTATTAATTACCTTTGTAATATCACTTGTGCTGATATTCAGATGACATACCAGCCTGAGCTCTTTTCCCTCTGGCAGTAAAACTCCCTTCTCCTTAAAAAAGCCTGTCATATCCCTGTAATCTCTGGAAAGTGTGACAAAAACCATATTGGTCTGGCATGTATCATATGAGACAGTGAGCTCTTCAATCTTTTCCAGCCCCTTTGCAAGGTATTCTGCATTGTCATGATCAAGTTTAAGTCTGTCAATATTATTATCAAGGGCAAAAATACATGCACCTGCAAGAATTCCTGCCTGGCGCATGCCTCCGCCCAGCATTTTACGCCATCTTCTTGCTTCCCTGATCTGGTCTTTCGGGCCGCAAAGGGCTGAACCAACAGGTGCGCCCAGACCTTTGGAAAAGCACACTGAAACCGTGTCAAACAGAGTTGATATCTCTTTGACATCTATGTTGTGCCTGATGGCAGCATTGAAGATTCTTGCTCCATCCAGATGAAATTTCAAATTATTATCCTGTATAAACTCTTTTGCTCTGGCAAGATAATCCATGGGAAGGGCAAGGCCCGAGGTTGTGTTTTCAAGGCATAAAAGTGTGGTTTTTGCAAAGTGAAAATCAAGGGGTTTAATAAATTTTCTGATCTTATTTAAATCCAATGTCCCGTTCTTTTCAAAATCCAGGGGCTGGGGCTGTATACTTCCAAGCACTGCTGCTCCACCGGCTTCATACTTATATGTGTGTGCAAGCTGACCCACAATATATTCATCACCACGGCCGCAATGAGTTAAAAGCGCAAGAAGATTAGTCTGGGTACCTGATGATGCAAAAACAGCAGCTTCCATGCCAAGCATCTGTGCTGTTTTTTCTTCAAGCCGGTTAATTGTCGGGTCTTCTCCATAGACATCATCCCCCACTTCCGATTTAATCATTGCTTTAAGCATCTCTTTGCCGGGTTTTGTAACTGTATCTGATCTTAAGTCAATCATTTTTTATCCTGCAAAATAGTATTAAAATTTTTCTATCATTGACATAAAAAACAATATATGTTTTATCTTAATTTTCAAAGGATAGAAATATGAATTTTTATACAACAGACAGATTTTATTTTTATTACACCCGTTTTTTTTACACTGGTCTGCCTGTTTTGTGCTGAAATTATTTTTACAAGCCGCGGGCAGTCAAAGCCTGCGGCTTTTTTGTTTTTGGCCAAAGGCTTTATTTTAAAAACCTGATTCAAAGGAAAAAAGCCATGAGCCAGACCTATGATTTAAATGTTAAAGAGTTCAAACCCCTTATCTCACCTGCTTTAATCAAAAAAGAGATACCAATCTGCAAAAATGCTGCACAAACCGTTATTCAGGGAAGAAAAGATGTGGAAAATATCCTTCTTGGAAAAGATAAACGCATCATAATAATTGCAGGGCCCTGCTCCATCCATGACACTGATGCTGCCTTGGAATATGCTGAAAAATTAAAAATTCTGAGAAATAATGTAAAGAACAAGATCAATCTTATGATGCGTGTATATTTTGAAAAGCCAAGAACAACCATTGGCTGGAAAGGGCTGATAAATGACCCGGATCTTAATTCCACATATGACATGGACAAAGGATTAAAAATAGCAAGAACACTTCTGCTTAAAATAAATAAAAAAGGGGTCCCCACCTGCACTGAACTTCTTGACCCAATAACTCCTCAATACATTGCAGGACTTTTATCATGGGTTGCAATAGGAGCAAGGACAACTGAATCCCAGACCCACCGTGAAATGGCTTCCGGCCTTTCCATGCCGGTTGGATTTAAAAACAGCACAGACGGCAGCCTTGATTCCGCCATAAATGCATTGACAGCAGCAAACGCCCCCCAGCACTTCCTTGGCATTGACCCCAGGGGATATTCATCCATGGTCAGTACCAAAGGTAATCCATTTGGTCATATTGTTTTAAGGGGAGGCCCCACGCCCAATTACGATCCTGTCTCCATTGAAAAAGTAAGTCAGAAACTAAAAAGGAAAAATCTCATGGATAAGGTTATAATCGACTGTTCCCATGATAATTCAGGTCAGAAATTTCAGGGTCAGCCCTTTGTTTTCAAAAGCGTTCTTGACCAGAAGATTAACAATAAAAAAAACATTATTGGTTTAATGCTTGAAAGCAACCTGTTCCAGGGAAATCAGAAATGCAAAGGAGATAAAAAACTTCTGAAATACGGAGTCTCCATCACTGATGAATGTATATCCTGGAAAACAACAGCTGATCTGATCAAATACGCATATGATAAATTATGAATTCAACATTGGGAATCTTTAAAAAGCATGCTAAAATAAAACCATATGAGCTGAAACGATCTATATATAAATTGTTTATCTTTTAATTGTACTGTATAAGCTTTTTTGGAGAAAAAATAGTGCGAGAATCTTTTTTATTAATTGTAAAACGTTGGACCGACCAACTTAACTGACTCGAGGCCGACTATAAGAGGGAGTTATTTCAAGTCTCCTCAATGTTTCAAGAAAAGTGGCACCTTTCATTGGACTGCCATTATCAGAATGAAGCACTAATGGCTGAGAGCTGCACTGCTCCTTAAGGGCTGCTTTTTTTATTAACAAGGATGCGTTTTCGGCAGATTCACATTAATGAATTGGGTTATAACAAATAAAGGAATAAATTGATGAGATATGCCCATACAAACATTGCAGCAAAAGAAGTTAAAGGCGTTGGTTTATTAAAATTCCTATATTTCAGAGATCCAGAGGGAAACATGGTTGAAATTCAATCATGGCTCAAATTGCAAGTGAACTCTATCGGGTTGCTGATCAGAACAGAGTTGTGCTATTTTTTAAAGTAAAGGACCAGGCCTGCAACAAAACTTGCAGCACCGCCGATATATAACTGCATTACTTTATCAGTATGGGCACCTGTGAGTTTCAGAGTTAATTTGGATGAAAAAGAACCTGATATCTGATACCCCCAGAATATCAATCCAATGCCTGCAACCATCAATACAATACTTACAATTTCTGCCAGGGGCAGTGCTTTTTTCTTTGCCATTTTATCAGATAACGTTCCTGTTTCTTTAAAATTAATATTGCTGCTTATGATAGTATTTTAATAAAATCTATACCATATTATCTGCTGTTAATTCTGCTATATCCTTTGTTTTAATCTC
>Ga0256846_1000206_pt1 | contig 25546 bp, 19 predicted proteins | sample TevniametaG_FD_189098 | JGI IMG/M metagenome (GOLD analysis project Ga0256846, IMG submission 189098) | Tube worm associated microbial communities from hydrothermal vent at the East Pacific Rise, Pacific Ocean - Tevnia | ecosystem: Host-associated > Annelida > Integument > Unclassified ...
TTGGATGACAGCTGACAAGAGAGATATGGATATGAATCCGACAAATGCAGCTCTATACGGAAATAGAGTTTCTAACCCTTCTTATGACGGATTGAATGTTTACGGTGATGAGATTGCAACAACATTGCCTATTAGTGCTGCAACCGGAGGGGCCCTGTCTGATATAAGAGTTTCCAGAACAGGATATGACGAAATGGATTTGGTTGATAGTGATGCCAAAAGCGTGAAAGGAGACATTGCTTTTCATTACAGACCTTCCGGAAAATCCGGCTCATTGGAATTTGTTTGGAACTCCAGAATCGGATATGGAAAAACGCTGTATCAAGGAGCAAACAGATATTCTTTGGACGGCATTTTCATTCACCAACATAAATTGGAAGTGAAAAATAAAAACTTCTTTGTGCGAGCTTATTATACGGGAGAAGATGCGGGAAATTCATATGATACCAGATTTGCAGGATGGAATATCAACAGAAAATGGCGTTCAGATGTTGCTTGGTTTACAGATTATGGAAAAGTATATGCAGCAGCTCGTTTGGGCTTATTGCCTCAGGCTCCCGGACATCATTTCACAGAGCCCGAAGCCCATGCCATGGCAAGAGATTTTGCAGATAACAGCCCTGTTGGCACTGACGGTCAGCCTAAAACCCCTAGATTTTCACCCGGTTCAGCTAAGTTTAAGACCGCTTTAGCTGAAGTCAGAAATGATCCTGATTTCAAAACAGGAGCAAAATTTATAGACCATACCAGTTTGAAACACGTAGAAGCAAACTATAATTTCAGAGATGTATTAGATTTTGCCGAAATTCAGGTGGGAGGTTCCATGAGAAGATACTCTTTACACTCCGAAGGAACAATCTTTACGGACTATGAAGGTCTGGCTCCTATAGCAATTGACGAAGCCGGAGCCTATGTGCAAGTGGCAAAAAAACTGTTGGATAGTAGATTGAAATTAGCAACTTCTTTGCGTTATGACAAGCAGAAAAAATTCGATGGCAATTTTTCTCCGAGACTATCTGCTGTTTATTCTGCAGGAGAAAACAAAGAGCACAATTTTAGGGTTTCATATCAAACGGGATTTAGAAACCCAACAACCCAAACCTTATACATTGGTCTGAATCTCGGACCAATCACTTTGGTGGGAGGCGCAGAAGATAATTGGGATAGATATCGTGAAACCGTACAAGCAACAAATCCCGGAACAGGCACTCATTTTGATGCTGAAATAACCGGAAGAGATGCCTATACAAATGCCTACACATTGAATTCCTTTATGAAATTTGCGACAACCCACAATCCCGCAGATTTGAAAGTAGCAAAAGTAAAAAAAATGAAACCGGAACAAATTCAAACTATAGAGCTTGGTTATAGAGGAGCGGTTAAGAAATTGGGCGTTGATTTTAGTGTTTATTATAATCAATACAAAGATTTCGGTTCGTCAACCAGAGTAATGGCTCTTTCCGGTGCCGTAGGAAGCGTGTATGATGCAACAGCCATGAATGCCATTGGAACAGGTTCATATAAACCCTTTCAGCTTTATTTAAATGCAGATCAAGATGTTAAATCCTATGGTTTGGATGTAGGTTTAAACTATAAATTCAACGACTTTGTGGTAGGATTTATCTATGACTATGCCAAGATGGATTTTGATAAGACAAAAGACCCTGACTTTAGATCAGGATTTAATACGCCGGAGCACAGGGTGAAAGTATCCTTAGGAAATGATAAACTGATAGGCAGCTTAGGTTTTAAAGTGGACTATAAATATCAAACGGAATTCTTATGGCAAGCATCGTTCGGAGACGGCATGGTGCCCGCAAGAAGTGTCTTGGATGCTCAAGTAAACTATAACTTCAGTAAGTATAAAACCAAAATAAAAATTGGAGGAACCAACTTGTTGGGAACGGAATATATGCCGGCTCCCGGAACAGGACTGATTGGAAGTATGTATTATGTTTCGTTGACCTACGGAAACTAACAGAATATAATTTATTAGGAAACTAAACCCGATGCATCATCAAATGTGTCGGGTTTTTTATGCCGAGAGACGAACAAATATTTACATAAAATTAACATTAAATATTGCAATTTAATGTGAATAATCATGTTCACATCTGATTAGTTTCTTACCTTTGTGTGTTTTAAAAAAAAGAATATTAATTAAAATAAAAATAACATGAACAAGAAGTTTCCAAAATTTATAGGAGATGGAAATGAAGCGGTAGCAAGAGTAGCACATAAGATCAATGAAGTATGTGCCATCTATCCGATTACACCATCTTCTCCTATGGGTGAACATGCTGAAGCACTCAGCGCGAAAGGAGAAAAAAATATATGGGGAGAAATACCCAGAGTGGTTGAAATGCAAAGTGAAGGAGGGGCTTCAGGTGCAGTGCACGGCTCACTGCAAGGTGGCGCACTGACAACAACTTTCACAGCGTCTCAAGGATTATTGTTGATGATTCCGAATATGTATAAAATTGCAGGAGAATTATTGCCAACAGTATTTCATATTGCCGCCAGAACAGTGGCAACGCATGCTCTGTCAATTTTTGGTGACCATTCAGACGTAATGGCAACACGTCAAACCGGTTTTGCCATGTTGTTTGGAGGATCCGTACAAGAAGCGCAAGATTTTGCATTGTTGTCTCAAGTGGCATCTCTAAATACAAGAGTTCCGTTCTTAAACATATTTGACGGTTTTAGAACCTCGCACGAAATTCAAAAAGTGGATGCCATCACAGATGAAATTTATGAAGAAATGATTTCTGAAGATGCTGTGTTGGAGCATAAATTGAGAGCCTTAGACCCTGACAGACCTAAATTGAGAGGTTCTTCTCAAAATCCCGATGTGTTTTTTCAAAATAGAGAACGTTCAAATCCTTATTACGATAAAGTTCCCGGAGCCGTAAAAGAAGCCTTTGAAACTTTTTATAAATTGACAGGAAGACGCTATGAGCTTTATCAATACTATGGTGATGCCAATGCAGAAAAAATGCTTATCATCATGGGGTCCGGAATGGGAGCAGCATTAGAGACTGTTAAAGAAATGAACAAACGCGGAGAAAAAGTGGGTGTATTGGTCGTGAGATTATATCGTCCGTTTTCCGTAAAAGATTTTATCGATGCCATACCTCAATCGGTAAAAGCAATTGCTGTATTAGACAGAACCAAAGAATCAGGAAGTATAGGAGAACCTCTTTATCAAGATACAATTAATGCATTTGTTGAAGCCGGAAGAACCTTGCCTAAAATTATAGGCGGGCGTTACGGACTTTCCTCAAAAGAATTTAATCCCACACATGTGAAAGGTATTTTTGATGAACTTGGAAAAACACAATCCAAAAATCATTTTACAGTCGGCATAGTTGACGATGTAACTTTTACAAGTATTGATAAGGATGAGACTTTTGAAGTGAATAACAACACCAAGAATTTTATGTTCTTTGGTTTGGGCTCTGACGGAACCGTGAGTGCCAACAAAAATTCGATTAAGATTATCGGTCAAACCACCGACAATTATGTGCAAGGATATTTTGTATATGATTCCAAGAAAGCGGGAGCAAGAACAGTTTCTCATCTAAGATTCGGACCTGAACCTATAGACTCTACCTATTTGATTGAAGAAGCAGATTTTATTGCAGTTCATCAGTTTGATTTTATTCAGAAGTTCAACTTTGTGAAAAATGTAAAAAAAGGCGGAACGTTCCTTTTGAATTCGCCTTTCTCCAAAGATGAGATATGGGACCATTTGCCAAAAGAAATTCAACAGGAAATTATTGACAGAGATGTCAATTTGTATGTTGTTGATGCTTCTCGTGTGGCACATAAAGCAAAATTAGGAAGAAGAACAAATACGGTGTTGCAAACTTGTTTCTTTGCCATTTCAGGAATTCTTCCAAAAGACGAAGCCATTCAAAAAATTAAAGATGCCATTGTTAAATCATATTCGCATAAAGGAGATGATGTAGTTCAGATGAACTTTAATGCGGTAGATACAGCTTTAGAATTTTTGCAAAAAGTAGATTATCCGAAACAAATCACCAGCAACAGAGATTTGGAAAGCATCATGCATAGCAATGCGCCTGACTTTGTGAAAAATGTTTTAGGAAAAATTTATGCGGGAGAAGGAGATGATTTGCCTGTGAGTGCTTTTGAAGCAGACGGAACTTTTCCCACAGGAACGGCCAAATTTGAGAAATCAAATATTGCAGATTTTGTTCCAACTTGGGATGATGAAGATCTTTGTACACAATGTAATAAGTGTGTGCATATTTGTCCTCACGCAGCCATTCGTTCAAAGATTATTAATGTAGAAGCTTTGGCAGAAGCTCCAAACGATTTCCGTTCGGTAGATATCATCGGGCGCTATGAGGGTGTAGATAAATATGTGTTGCAGGTTGACCCTGAACACTGTACGGGTTGTAACCTTTGTGTGGCGGTTTGTCCTGCCGAAAGCAAGACAGAGCCGGGCTTCAAAGCCATCAATATGCATCCGAGAATGGAAGTTCAACCGGTTGAGCAAAAATATTGGGACTATTTTGTAGAACTGCCTTGGTATGATCGCAAGAAATTAAAATTAGGTACGGTCAAAAATGTTCAGTTCTTAGAACCATTATTTGAATATTCAGGAGCTTGCCCGGGTTGTGGAGAAACACCTTATATCAAAGAAGTGACACAATTATACGGAGACAGTTCTTTGATCGCCAACGCAACAGGGTGTTCTTCAATCTATGGGGGAAACTTGCCTACAACTCCTTATACGGTGAATGATAAGGGACAAGGTCCCGCTTGGGCAAACTCTTTGTTTGAAGACAATGCCGAATATGGATTGGGTATGCGTTTGGCTTTGACAGAAAAACAAAAAACAGCCAAAACATTGTTAGAACATTTCAAAGATGTGGTCGGAGCAGATTTGGTAGAAGCCATTTTGTCGAATAAAGAAGAAGACGAAACTCAAAAAGAACAACAACAAATCAATATTCAAAAAGTAAAAGATGCCATCAAAAATATCGATTCGCCCGAGGCAAAACGTATGAAAATTATGGCAGACTATTTGCGTAAGAAATACATTTGGATCTTTGGCGGAGACGGATGGGCTTATGATATTGGCTACGGCGGATTGGATCATGCCATTGCCAGTGGAGAAGATATCAATATTTTGGTGATGGACACGGAGGTTTATTCAAACACAGGTGGCCAAGCATCAAAAGCAACGCCGATTGGAGCAAGTGCTAAATTTGCTATTGCAGGCAAAGAGATTCCTAAAAAGGATATTGCACTGCAAGCTGTTGCCTATGGAAATGTTTATGTCGCACAGATTGCCAGTGGAGCAAAAGACCAACAAGCATTGAAAGCGATTAAAGAAGCGGCGGAATATGAAGGACCTTCTATTATTATTGCCTATTCTCATTGTATAGAACATGGTTATGATATGGGAGATGGTGCCAATCATCAAGACTTGGCAGTGAAATCAGGATATTGGCCTTTGTTCAGATACAACCCGACCAAGCCTGTAGGAAAACGCTTCCAGTTGGATTCCAAAGCACCTTCAATTCCGGTTTCAGAATTGATTGATAAAGAAGCACGTTTTGCAAGAGTGAAAAAAGCAACACCGGAGAGAGCACAAATGCTTATGGAAAAATTGCAAGCCGAAATTCAATCGAGATGGGACAGATTGGAATTACTATCTAAATTATAATACAGATTATAATATTTTATTCACAAAGGCGCGATTAATCGCGCCTTTGTGATTTTTAGTCTGTATTTTGTTGTTGTTTGTAATAAATTTTTCAATGCATAAAGTAAATATAACTCGTCAGAAAACAAAATAATTTGTAAATTTGTGCCCTATTGCCCGAATGGCGGAATTGGTAGACGCGCATGATTCAGGGTCATGTGTCCGCAAGGACGTGCAGGTTCGATTCCTGTTTCGGGCACTTTTAGCTCTTAGGAGCTTGATTGAAATATTTCAATTCGTGTGTTTTTCCGTCAAATTCAATATAGGAGAAATGCTTGAGCCAGTCTCCCGTGTTGAGATAGATGCTTTGTTCGTTCAGTTGCATTTCCAAGGGCAGGTGTCTGTGTCCGAAGACAAAATAGTCAATAGCTTTGTTTTCAAGATATTTTTTGGCATAGAGATAAAGCCATTCTTTCTCTTTTCCTTGAAACTGAACATCTTCTTCTCCTGAAATATACTTATTTTTCATAGAAAGATATTGCGCCAGTTTCAATCCTAAATCAGGATGTAACCAACGAAATAAGCATTGTGCACCGGAATTTTTGAATATTTTTTTTAGAAATTTATACTTTCGGTCTCCGGGTCCGAGTCCGTCGCCGTGTCCGATAAGGAATTTTTTGTGGTTGATTTCAAATTCTTCAGGTTCAAAAAAGATAGGGATATTCAGTTCTTTTTCGAGATAATCCAGCATCCACATGTCATGATTTCCCGTAAAAAAATAAATAGGAATTCCGGCATCGGAAAGCTCGGCGAGTTTTCCTAGAACTCTTACAAACCCTTTTGGAATAGCTCGTTTATATTCATACCAAACATCAAATAAATCACCTAAAATAAAAATGGTTTCGGCTTTGGTTTTGACTTGGTCTAACCATTGCACAAAGAGTTTTTCCCTTTTCAAGCTTTCAGATGAATTCGGAAGCCCGAAGTGATGGTCAGAAACAAAATAGATTTTTTTCTTCGGAGAGATTGATATGTGATTATTCTTGATCTTTGGCATACCACTCGGCAAAAGAAGTGCCTGTTTCGTAAAGTTTTAGTTTATGAAGTTTCACATTTTCGGGTAAATATGGGATAATTCTTTTGGCAATATCTTGAATCATCATTTCTCCGGTGGGTTGAAAATCAACAAAAAGAATACGATGTCCTTTTTCTTCCAAAAAATCTCCAATATCTTTATAAGATGAATTCTTGTTGAGTAAAAGTGCATGATCATAAATATCTATGACATTATTTTTTACAATTTTCTTCAAATCGCCAAAATCCAAGACCATTCCGAATTTTACATGATTTTGGTCTGAAATAGGCTCTCCTATCACAGTAACCTCCAATTTATAGCTGTGTCCGTGAACATTACGGCATTTCCCGTTATATCCGGCAAGGGCGTGACCGGAATCAAAATGAAATATTTTTGTCAATCTAATTTTTGCCATCTTTTTTTTTCTTTTCATCGGTTTCTGTTTCTTCATCGGTTCCTTTGTAGCTCTTTTCCAAATATTTAATCAGAAAGACGGTAATCAACAGCCCAAGCAATACGGGCAAAATAGCTGTGCCCCAATATCCTAAATGATAAATCCAATCTTTTTTAGCAGCCAATAGATGAAACATAGACAATATATTTTGTACAAATTTACTTAAATCTCTTTAAGATAAGCGTTAAAAATGAGATAATATTTTTTTTATAAGTATTATATATATAATTTTGGAGGTTTAATAAATAGGTAGAAATTATGAAAACAAGAATCACTTTAGTTTTATTAGTCGTGTTTAGCCTGTCCGGTTTTGCACAGAAACCTTCTTGGACATTGTTAAAAGGACACAAAGGAGAAAGTTTTATTCCTGCAGAAAGAATGCCTCAATCTTTTTTGGCATATCAAACGGATTATTCGGTTCTGGAAAATTATTTAAAAAATGCTCCGGAACAAATTAATGGCAAGAATTCTGATGTAATTGCTCAATTTCCCGATGAAAACGGAAAAATGCTTGATTATAAGATTTATAAGACCAACATATTACATCCCGATTTAGGAAAAGAAGCAGCTGATTATATAAGAACATATGTTGGGATTTCTGTTGATAACCCTTCTGTTCAAGCAACTATAACAACAAGTATTTTTGGTTTGCATGTTGGCATTTCGAGACCGGGAACATCATCTTTGGTGATTCAGCCTTATTCAAAAGATCACCAAACCTATGCTGTTTTTTCAAAAAAAGCTTTAGATCCGATTTCTTTTAATTGTGATGTAAAGGATGTTGTGGAGCAGCCCCAAAAAGACAAGCAACTCAGAATAGACGATCAAGTTTTGAGAAAATATAGAATTGCAATTTCTTGTACGGCAGAATATTCTCAATATCATATTAACAGAGCAATAAATGCAGGTACGCTTCCGGCAAATGCCACCGATGACCAAAAGAAAAATGCGGTGTTGGCGGCAATCACAGTGACCATTGCCCGAGTAAATAGTGTTTATATAAAAGATTTTGGTGTGTTGTTGGAAATCGTTCCAAATGAAAAAAATATAATTTTTTTAAACAGTGCAACAGATCCGTATAACAACAACAATCAAAATCAAATGCTAAATGCCAACCAAGGTGTAGTTGATAACCATATAGGAAATGCCAATTATGATGTAGGACATTTATTTACAACTTTTCCCGGAGGCGGAGTTTCAGGTCTTGGCGTGGTTTGTAATAATTCTTATAAAGCTTATTCTTTAACAGGCTTGGCAAATCCGGTTGGCGATGCCTATGATATTGATTATGTGGCACATGAAGTAGGACATGAATTTGGCTGTTCTCATACATTTTCCAATCCGTGTGGAGGGCAAAGAACAAACAGTCATGCCATTGAACCCGGAAGCGGGAGTACCATCATGGCTTACGCAGGCGTGTGTGCGCCCAATGTGCAATGGCACAGTAATGACTACTTTAGTATTGCGAGTATTTTAGATGCTAAAAATTTGGTTCAGTCAACCGGTTGTGCTCAGATTGTAAATACCGGAAATCATACTCCTGTCGTTAATGTAACCTCTTATGCCAATGCAAGAATTCCAAAATCTACACCTTTTATTTTGAAAGCTTCTGCAAATGATCAAGATGGAGATGCGCTCACTTATTGTTGGGAACAATATGATGGTGTTACAGGCAATGTGCAGATGCCTCCGGTAGCCACAAATGCACAAGGACCATTGTTTAGATCACTCAGTCCAACAGCGAAAAAATACAGAATTTTTCCCAAAATGAATTATGTTTTGAACGGAACATACGGGTATGATTGGGAACGCTTACCTTCGGTGGCAAGGGCTATGACTTTTACCGTGACGGTTCGTGATAATCATGTGGGCGGAGGGCAGAGTCCTGCAGCTGTTCTTAGTTTTCAAATAGATGCCAACAGCGGACCTTTCAGAGTTACATCTCAGACGGCAGCAACGACTTGGAATGTGGGGAGCAACCAAACTATTACTTGGAATGTTGCCGGAACCACAAATGCTCCGGTGAATTGTAGTCATGTAGATATTTATTTTTCAACTGATGGCGGGCAAACTTTTCCACATACATTAGTGGCAAATACGCCAAATGACGGCAGTGAAACTTTCACGGTTCCGGTCGGAATAAATACCAATGTCGGCAGGTTTGTAGTCAAAGCACATAACAATTACTTTTTTGATGCCAACAAAGCAAATATAAGAGTGGTCACCCCGGCAACTGTTAGAGCATCTGCTTTGGAAAACTTGAATGTTTGGCCTAATCCGGCAGAAGATGTGGTGCATATCACATTCAATATAAAAAGAGACAAACAGGTAAATATTTCGTTGGTTGACGTAAGCGGAAGAGAGATTTTCACATCAAATTATAAAGCATTCTCAACAAAATTTAGCCAAACAATCTCAACGACTCATCTATCAAAAGGGATTTATATTTTGAAAATTAAAAATGCCGGTGTGTTGACTAATAAAAAATTAATTATAAAATAAAAAAGATAAGGCAACCGGAAAATGGTTGCCTTATTCATTTTCATGTCAAACGTAAAACCGAAAAAATATTTAGGACAACACTTTTTGACCGATAAGAATATTGCTCAAAGAATCGCGAAAACACTTCAGGCCGATAACTATGGAAAAGTTCTTGAAATTGGACCGGGTATGGGAATGTTGACACAATATCTGTTGGAAAACCTGAAAAAAGATGTTTATGTGGTTGAGATTGACAAGGAATCTGTTACTTATCTAAGCAATAATTATCCCAAACTTAGGAATAAAATTATAGAAAAAGATTTTTTGAAGCTGGATTTAAAAAAACTGTTTCAAGGAGAAAAATTTGGAATTACAGGAAATTTTCCTTACAATATATCGACACAAATTCTTTTTAAAGTATTGGATAATACTGATATTGTTCCTGAATTTTCAGGAATGTTTCAAAAGGAAGTGGCAGAGCGGATAGCAGCCAGACATGGCAATAAAACTTACGGGATTCTTTCTGTGTTGGTGCAAGCATATTATGATGTTGAATATTTATTTACGGTGAATGAAAATGTTTTTATTCCACCTCCAAAAGTAAAGTCGGGGGTGATTAGATTGGTTAGAAAGGAAAATAAACCGGTTGTTTCTTATCTGTTTTTGAAAGATCTTGTAAAGACCGCTTTCAATCAAAGAAGAAAAACTTTGAGAAACAGTTTAAAATCATATAATTTATCCGAAAATTTAAAACAAGATAGTATCTTTGCAATGCGACCGGAACAATTGTCGGTGGAGCAATTTGAGCAATTAGCTTTAAAGATAAAAAATGATTAATCAAGAGCATGAAATATTAGTCAAAAAACTGCAACAATATATCGAGCAGAATAACAATGTAAAAGTCCAAGAATTACTTACGGATTTACATGCTGCCGATATTGCGGAAATCTTGGATGAACTCAATTTTGAGCAAGCTTTGTTCGTCATCAGGTTGCTCGATAGTGAGGTAACATCTGATATTCTTACGGAACTTGATGATGATTTGCAGGAAAAGATACTTCGTAATCTTTCCGCCAAAGAAATTGCAGAGGAAATAGAAGAATTGGAAACCGATGATGCGGTTGATATCATTGCAGAACTTCCCGAGCATAAAAAAGAAGAAGTAATCTCACATATCGATGATAAAGAACATGCCAGTGACATTGTTGAGCTTTTGAAATATGACGAAGATTCTGCCGGAGGATTGATGGGAAAAGAGTTTATCAAGGTGAACAAAAATTGGGATGTTTTACACAGTGTAGCGGAAATGCGTCGTCAAGCGGAGGATATTGAGAAAGTTCATACGATATATGTGGTGGACAACGATGATAAGCTCAAAGGGCGGTTGTCTCTAAAAAATCTTTTAACCACATCAACCAGAACACCAATCAAGGATGTTTACAATGACAATATACATTTTGTTCAGGTCAATGACTCTGCAGACGAAGTGGCGAGAGTGATGCAAAAATATGATTTATTTGTTGTTCCTGTTGTCGATGAAAATGGAGTTTTGTCTGGACAGATTACGATTGATGATGTGGTGGATTATATCAAGGAAGAAGCCGATAAAGACTATCAGATGGCAGCCGGTATTTCTGATGATGTTGAGGCAGATGATTCCATCAAAGAGTTGATTAAAGCAAGATTGCCTTGGTTGATTGTTGCTTTGCTCGGTGGCTTTGTAAGCGTGATTGTTTTGAGCAGTTTTGGCAATGCCATGAGCAAATACGGCACTTTGTTTTTCTTCACGCCTTTGATTGCGGCAACGGCAGGAAATGTGGGTGTGCAATCTTCGGCAATTGTGGTGCAAGGTCTTGCCAACGGAACCATAGGCGGCTCCATATGGAAGAGATTGATTAAAGAAATTTCCATGAGTGTGTTTAACGGCATTGTGCTTTCTGTAATTCTGCTGATTATAGGTCGTTTTTTCTTGGGCAGTATTGTATCGGGATTCGATATGAGAATGGGAGTCACTGTGGCAATCTCTTTGATTGCAGTTGTCATTATCGCTTCGTTGATTGGCACATTCGTACCCTTGTTTTTAAACAAAAGAGGAATAGATCCGGCAGTTGCCACGGGACCATTCATCACAACAAGTAATGATATATTTGGAATCTATATCTTTTTTACAATAGCAAAATTGATTCTGGGATTTTAGATTTGTTTATAAACCCAAGCGGATTTTTGTCTTTTTTTGATGAGACGGAGCGCTTGTTTAGCCTCCGTTTTCGATGGGTAGCCTTGATAGGAAACCATATAAAGATTATATTTATTTTTACCGATGATTTCGGCATCAAAACCGGCTTGTTTGAGTTGTCCTATTTTTTTTATTGCATTGGCTTCTATTCTGAAAGCACCCGCAATGATGTGATATGGATAACTTATCGTTTTGACTTCTTTGGTTTTGTAGTCTATCCTGATGGCAGGAAAACTATCGTTTAATATAAAAGTAGCTTTTTGATAAGTTTCTCTCGCTGCATTTTGTTGTTGCATTTTCGGGTAGAGGTATGCAACGCCAGTAAATAACCCTGCACCAACAAGAAAAATAGCAGCATATTTCATCAAGTTTCTTCTAAACGAATATTTGATTTCTTTTTGTTGATGAGATATATTTTTAGCCGTTTTGAGTGGTTTTTCTGCAGTCACCACTTTTTTGACTATATTTTTTTCTTTTTCTACGGATGAATATATGAATGTATGCAAGCCGTAGGCTTCTCTTAAATAATTTGTCGTGTTGAACGGTGAGAACAAAATTCGTTCATGATCTAATAGATTGAAAAAACCCAAATTATCCAGTTTGAGTCTTTTGGTTTCTTGCAATTCCCTTTTCCAATCGGCAACATTGAGAAGAATATAATCCAGTGCTTTTTGATGAGAAATTTCTTTTATACCGGCGACATAATCCACCAGCAAACCGTCGCTGTTTTTTAAATTGATATTGAATGATAAGTTCTTGTAAGGCGGAGAAAAAGTGTGTGTAGTATGTTCAATTTTCGCAGGATTCCTTCTCCCTATTATTCCGCCAAATTCCGGAATAATCACTAAATCATAGCGATACAACAGGTCTGATATGTATTTTTCTAATCTCATCTTTTCCAAAAACTTTCATACAAAGCTAAATAAAAAAAATCAATAAAGAAAGCCCGATATTAAAATCATATTATTTCTTTAAATTATCCCTAATAATGAAAAAATCGATAATAGAAATTTTTAATATGGCAATTTTATCATCTCAATAAAAAAAATAACAAATATCAATTTTAGGCTAAGTATTATTTCCTATTTTTGTCGAAATACTGAAAAAAATTATTTTATGAGCACAAAAGCTTTAAATAAGAGTGTAGAGAATCTGGATCACGTTGTGATTAGATTTGTTGGAGATTCCGGAGATGGCATGCAGCTGACCGGAACCCAGTTTTCTACATCAGCCGCACTTCTTGGAAACGATGTGGCAACTTTTCCCAATTATCCGTCTGAGATTAGAGCGCCACAAGGAAGTTTATATGGCGTTTCGGGTTTTCAGGTGAATATTGGAGCAACTGAAATCAATACCCCCGGAGACGATTTAGATTTATTGGTAGCGATGAATCCGGCGGCTTTGAAGACAAATATCAAGGATCTAAAATCCGGAAATATGGTTATTGTTGATGCAGATTCGTTTTCAAGATCCAATCTTCAAAAAGCAAAATACGAGTCAAACCCTTTGGAAAACGGCTCTCTTTCTGCCTATCATGTTGTTCCTGTTCCCATGACGTCATTGACACGCGAAGCTTTGAAAGATACAGGACTGGACAGCAAAAGTATGACCAGAAGTAAAAATATGTTTGCTTTGGGAATGCTATATTGGTTATATAACAAAAACCCTAAGCATACAGAGGCTTTTTTAAAGAAAAAATTTGCTAAAAAACCACAAGTGGTAGATGCTAATATCAAGGCGTTAAAAGCCGGTTATTTTTATGCAGATACACTGGAGTTGATGCCAACACACTATAAAGTTGCCCCCGCCGAGAAGAAATCGGGAACCTATAGAATTATTATGGGAAATCAGGCAACGGCTTGGGGACTTATTGCAGCAGCGAAAAAATCAGGTTTGGAACTTTATTTGGGTTCTTATCCTATCACGCCGGCAACTGATATTCTTCACGAATTGGTAAAACACAGACAATTGAATGTAACGGCTTTTCAGGCAGAAGATGAAATTGCGGGAATAGCCTCTACGATTGGAGCATCTTTTGCAGGAAAATTAGCCATTACAACCACGTCAGGTCCGGGACTTGCTTTGAAAGGAGAGGCACTAGGCTTGGCAGTAATGTTGGAATTGCCGATTGTTGTGGTTAATGTGCAACGTGGAGGCCCGTCAACCGGATTGCCCACCAAAACAGAGCAATCTGATTTGATGCAAGCCATGTATGGCAGAAATGGAGAAAGTCCGTTAATTGTTGTTGCGGCAAAATCTCCTGCAGATAGTTTTGATATGGCTTTTGAAGCTTCAAAATTGGCTTTGGAACATATGACTCCGGTTATTCTGTTAACAGACGGATATATTGGAAACGGTTCGGAACCTTGGAGAATTAAAACGCTTGAAGAAATGCCCGAAATTAAACATCGCCGAGTGACTGAATATCAAGAAGATTTTCATCCGTATGAAAGAGATAAAAAAACGCTTGCTCGCCCTTGGGCGGTTCCGGGAACCGAAGGTTTGGAACATGTGATTGGAGGTCTGGAAAAAGACAAAGTTGACGGAACGGTTTCTCATGATCCCGAAAACCATCAATATATGACGGAGATAAGAGCAGAGAAAGTGATGAGAGTGAAAGATTATATTCCAGCCTTGGAAACCGAATTTGATCAAGAAGGAGATTTGTTGGTTGTCGGTTGGGGCGGAACCTACGGAAGTTTGAAAACAGCTGTAAAAGAGTATAAGGAAAAAAATCCGAATCACAAAGTTGGCTTAGCGCATTTCAGCTATATTAACCCGTTGCCTCATGGTGTGGCAAAAACTTTTTCAAAGTTCAAACATATTCTTGTTCCGGAACTGAATTTCGGACAATTTGCCAATTTCTTGAGAATGAATTACCCGCAATTCAAATATAATAAGTTTGACAAGGTTCAAGGGCTCCCTCTGGGAAGTGTTGAGCTGATGAATGAATTCAATAAAATTATAAAATCAGAATAGTCATGACTACAAATATAAAATATACATTTAAAGATTTTGCCAGCAACCAAGACGTCAGATGGTGCCCCGGCTGTGATGATTATGTCATCTTGCGCTCGATTCAAAAAGCATTGCCTGAAATCGGCAGAAAAAAAGAAGACATTGTTTTCATCTCTGGAATTGGGTGTTCTTCACGTTTTCCTTACTACATGGATAATTATGGCATTCATGGCATTCACGGACGCGCAGCAGCCATTGCAACAGGAACAAAACTGGCAAATCCGAATCTGAGCGTTTGGGTGGCATCCGGAGACGGCGATTCCATGGCAATTGGTGGAAACCATTTTATTCATGCCATCAGAAGAAATATTGATTTGAACTATATTTTGTTCAACAATGAAATCTACGGGCTGACCAAAGGACAGTTTTCACCCACATCTCTGTTGGGGCAGAAAACCAAATCATCTCCTTATGGAAATACTCAAGCGCCTTTTAATCCAGGAGAATTGGCTATCGGTGCGCAAGGAAAATTTTTCGCCAGAGCCGCCGGTAATGATGCAAAATTGCAAACCAAATTATATATTGAAGCAGATAAACACAAAGGAACATCTTTGGTTGAAATATTGCAAAATTGTGTAATCTTCAATGATGGTTGCTATACGAATATCACAGACAAAAGTGTGAAAGACGATGCGCAATTGGTTGTTGAACATGGCAAGCCGATGATTTTTGGCAAAGATAGAAATAAAGGAATTGTGCTGGACGGCATGAAGCTGAAAGTGGTTAAGATTGGAGAGAATGGCATCACTGAAGACGATATTTTAGTTCATGATGCACACGAACCGGATCCTACTTTGCATTTGGCGCTCATCAATTTAAAAGAACCTGTGGTAGTTGGTGTGATTAGAGCCGTAGAAGATAAAACTCTGGGAGACAGAGAAGATGAAGTAACAGCTTATGTAAAAGAAAATCATCCGATTAAATCTTTTAATGATTTATTGTTTTCGGGTGAGACTTATGAGGTTGAATAATACCAATCTTTTAGCTTTATATAAAAAAAACAGCGCAACAAAAGTTGTGCTGTTTTTTTTGTATTTAATATGGCACTATGGGTTATCAGGTTTTTTTTGTTCAGCATTTTTTGGCAATCTTTTGGTTTTATGCAAGGCTTGATGAATGATATATTCCAGCTGTCCGTTAACGCTGCGAAACTCGTCGCTTGCCCAACGTTCAATTGCCTTATAGGTTTTTTCGTCAATGCGAAGCACAAAAGATTTTTTTTTTGCCATAATATTCGGCTCAAATTTTTAGTTTAAATTCTTTTTTCAAAAATATAAAAACTTTTCAGTAGCCCGGCTTTTGCTTTGAAATTATTAAAAGTGCTATGCCTTGGATCATTTCCAGTTGTTCAAATTGCCAACCTTCTTTCACTTTTTTATTGAGAATATTTTCTACTTTGTCGGCTATTTTTCCCATCGACCAGATGTTTGATATTTTGATAACTTTATATTCTTTCATGATTAAACGTTTTAATATAATGAACCGGTGTTTACAACGGGAGTCACATCTTTGTCAGAAGTGAGGACAACCATTAGATTACTGACCATTTGTGCTTTGCGCTCTTCGTCTAGCTTCACGATGTCTTTTTTAGATAAATCTTCCAGTGCCATTTCAACCATACTAACAGCGCCTTCAACAATTTTTGTTCTAGCGGCAATAATGGCAACAGCTTGTTGACGTTTCAGCATGGCGCTGGCAATTTCAGTGGCATAAGCCAAATAATTTATTCTGGCTTCCAAAACTTCAATTCCGGCAATTTCAAGACGTTCGGAAATTTCTTTTTCCAATTGTTTGTTCACCTCTTCTCCTCCGTCTCGCAACGTCAAGTGAGCCTTTTCGTCCTCAAGATTGTCATAAGGATACATACCGGCTAGTTTTCTGACGGCAGCTTCTGTTTGAATGACTACAAAATGAAGATAGTCATTGACATCAAAAGCGGCTTTGAAGGTGTTGGAAACTCTCCAAACCAGTACGGCACCAATCATAATGGGATTTCCGATTTTGTCATTCACTTTGATGGGATCGCTGTTCAAATTGCGTGCGCGTAAAGATATTTTTTTTCTGCTCATAAGCGGATTGAACCACCAAAAACCATTGTCCAAGATGCTGCCCTTATAAGCGCCAAATAATGTCAGCACTAAGGATTCATTCGGGTTCACGATTCCAAAACCAAAGGCTGCAAAAATTGCCAAGACGGCACCAATTGCATAATAAGGATTGTTTAAAGATACGGATGCATAAATTGATCCGCCAAAGACTATTAGGATTCCTAATAAGGCGATAAAACCATTAAGTGTTTTGATTTGTTTTTCTGTTTTCATAATATATGATATTAAAATGATATCACAAAGATATCAAATATTTTTTTAAAATGCAATTCTTTTTTTTTAAAAAAATATTTGACAAAGAATTGAAAATAAATTATAATTTTGCGGTGCTTTTGGTATCTTTTTTGATACTTAACGAGATTCAATTTTTATTATGAGACATATTGTTTTTCTTTTATTGTTTATATCGTTTTCTGTTTCAGCACAATTCAGTGTGAGTGGAACTGTCTATGACCGGTCAGGGAAACCTATTCCTTATGTGAATGTGGTTTTCAAAAGGTCGAGTATAGGGACTGTGACGGATGATAACGGAAAATTTTATTTGGAATCCAAGAAAAAGTATAGGAAGCTTGAAGTTTCTTCCATGGGGTATAAAACAAAGATTGTAAGGATTAAAAGAAAATATAGAAATAATCTCAGCATTGTTTTAGATGAAGATTTTGATCAGCTAAGCGAAGTGGTGATTGTCAAGAGACCTGAAAAAAGACTTAAAAAAAAGGAAAACCCCGCTTATCGGATACTCAAAGAAATTTGGAAGCGTAAAAAGAAAAACGGACTGAAACAAGTCGATGTTTATAAGTATAAAAAATATGAAACCACAGAAATAGGTTTAAACCATATCGACACTATTTTTCTCCGGCGTCTTTTCAAGAAAGAGTATGAACAAGTGATGAAGGAGTTGCCTTTTGACAACGAGGGTTTTAACTATTATATCCCGATTTATATCAAAGAAATGGTCTATGATATTTATGGAAATAATAAAATCGACAAAGAGCGTGTGGATATAGAAGCAGAAAAAACCAAAGGTTTTTATCAACAGGGTTTTGTTTTTGATCGGATGTCAAATAAGTTCAATGATGTGGACATCTATAGCAATACGTTTAATCTTTTTAATAAACCTTTTGTCAGTCCCATTTCTTCTACGGGATTTGATACGTATGATTATTTGTTGTATGACAGCACCTATGTTGATAAGAAGAAAATATATAATATCTATTTTTTTCCCAGACGTGAGCAAGATTTGGCTTTTGAAGGGCATTTGCTCGTATCCGAAGGAAATTTTGCCGTGACCAAGATCAGTATGAGAATGAAAAAAGATGTGAATGTGAATTTTGTTCGCGGATTATCCATTGAAAAAGAATATACCATTGTGAATGATAGTGTATATCTGCCCAAAATGGATGCTTTTGAGGGAGATTTTACGCTTTTAGATAAAAATGAAAAAAACAAAGGGCTGAACATTAAAAAAACCTACCATTATTCAGACTATCGATTTGACAAAACTTATTCATCTGATTTCTATGATCAAAAACTTGAAAAATATGCGCCGAAACAATTCAAAAAAGGAACAGAATATTGGGATAATTTTTCAGATGATGAACAAATAAAAAAGACTTATGTGTTGATTGACAAAGTCAAGAATAAAAAAAGGATTCGGAATTTGACCAAATGGATTAATATTTTGAGCACGGGCTATTTCAATATAGGCGGTCCGATTCAATTCGGTCCGATTTATAAAACCGTTGGAAAAAACGGTGTAGAAGGTTTGAGATTATATGCAGGTTTGAGAACTTATAAATCTCCGGACGACAGATTTAGAATGATCGGGCATATGGCTTATGGAGTCAAAGACAAAAAATTTAAGTATGGATTGCAAGCCAAATATCTGTTGTCATATAAGCCCAGAATAGAAGTAGATGCCAAAATATCGAATGACAATACGCAATTGGCAAGAATGTTTTTTGATTTGAATCAAATCATGTACACGGAAACTTTTGGAACCAATTTTGTTTTCACAAGAGGAAAAAACTTTTTTCTTTCGAGAATCAAAGAATATAGTTTGAAATTAGATTATAGAGTTGCCAAGAATTTTCATTTAGGCATGATTCCTTCTTACAAATTGATTCAGTCTGCCAATCATAAATTATTTTCGATGGATTATTTGGATGCCAATGGAAACCTACGCTCTAAAGTCACGGATATTGGCGGGGATTTATATCTTGCCTATACACCCGGAAGACATGTCTACGGCTATGGAGTAGAGCAACGCTACGGAAAAAATCCATATCCGTCTTTTGTGATTAACTATCATAAGGGTTTCAAAGCTTTTATGAATGGTATTGCCTATGACAAATTGCAGTTCAGATATCATCAATCTGTTTTATTAGGAAAAATAGGTAAAACGGATATTACGTTTGATATGGGAAAAGTTTTCGGAAAAGTGCCTCTGGCACTGCTTAGTCCTGTGCCTGCCAACCAAGTTTTATTGCTCAAACCTGCCACTTTCACGCTTTTGAACTATTATGATTTTGTAACCGATACTTATGCCGTTGGACACTTTGAGCATCATTTTAACGGATTTATCTTGAACAGACTGCCTTTGGTCAGAAAGCTGAAATGGAGAACGGTGGCATCATTTCGGGCAGCCTATGGCACTATTTCAGACGAAAACAAAGCCGTCAATATGTCGGGAATCAACTATGCCGCTCCTACAGACAAGCTTTATTATGAGTATAGTGTAGGCTTGGAAAATATAGGCTATGGCAACATCAGATTTATCAGAATTGATGCAGTTTGGCGCAGTGACTATATTAGTGTCAACGGGCTGCATTCACCTAAATTTGCCGTTCGAATGGCTTTTAGACCGGATTTTTGATTTATTAGATTGGTTTTTTGACAAATATTCGTGCATTTGTGGCGATTAAAAAACCCTTTCATGGTCTTGCCGTGAAAGGGTTTTTATTTGGTTATTTATAATTAATTTTAGTCCAAATCAAATGTGATGCCTTGTGCCAAGGGCAAATCTGAACTATAGTTGACAGTTGTGGTTTGGCGTCTCATATAAACTTTCCAAGCATCAGATCCTGATTCGCGACCTCCTCCGGTTTCTTTTTCTCCACCAAAGGCTCCGCCTATTTCAGCACCTGAAGTTCCGGCATTTACATTGGCAATTCCACAATCCGAGCCCATAGCCGAATAGAATTTTTCAGTCTCTTGCATATCTTGTGTAAAAATGGCAGACGATAATCCTTGTGGCACATCGTTATTGATGGCAATGGCATTTTCAACATCACCTTTATACTTAATCAAATAGACAATAGGGGCAAAAGTCTCTTCTTGCACAATTTCAAAATGATTTTCTGCCTCGGCAATGGCAGGAACAACATAAGTTCCGGTTTCAAAGCCTTCTCCTTCTAAAATTTCTCCACCGAAAACCATCTTTCCTCCTTCTTTTTGCACCTGCTCAATAGCATGTTTAAACTGGTTTACGGCGTGAATATCATGCAGCGGACCAATCAAAGTGTTGCTGTCCAGCGGGCTGCCGATTTTATTTTTTATTTTTTTATAGGCATTAACCATTTTATTTTTAAAATCTTCATAAATATCTTCGTGAAGAATGATACGGCGTGTAGATGTGCAACGTTGTCCCGCTGTTCCAACGGTTCCGAATACGGTTGACATTAGTGCCATATTGAGATTGGCTTTGGGTGTAACAATTACAGCGTTGTTTCCTCCCAATTCCAAGATGGTTTTTCCCAATCGCTTTCCAACACGTTCGCCCACACGTTTTCCGATGGCGGTAGATCCTGTCATGGAAATCAAGGGAACACGTTTGTCATCCAAGAAGTTGTCGCCCATTACGGATGAACGTCCAATGACCAAGTTGAATACACCCTCGGGAACATTATTGTCTTTCAACACTTTTTCAATAATTTTATGTGAGGCAATGGCAGTCAAAGGTGTTTTTGACGAGGGTTTCCAAAGCACAACATCTCCGGCGGTTATGGCAAGTGCCGCATTCCACATCCAAACGGCCACGGGAAAGTTGAAAGATGAAATGATTCCAACAACGCCCAACGGCTGATATTGTTCCATCAATCGATGAGAAGGACGTTCCGATTGCAGATTAAAACCGTTCATGGTTCTAGCTTGTCCGGCGGCAAAGTCACAAATGTCAATCATTTCTTGTACTTCTCCCACGCCTTCTACAAATATTTTTCCCATTTCATAACTCACCAATGCGCCGAGATCATCTTTTGCATCGCGAAGAGCATTGCCAATTTGACGCACCACTTCTGCACGAACGGGAGCCGGTGTCATACGCCACTCTTTGAAAGCGGTTTGTGCTTTTTTGATAACCATTTCATAGTCGTTGAGTGTAGCGGTTTTTACACTCGCAATCAGACTGCCGTCAACGGGCGAATAAGAATCATTTATTTTTCCTTCGGTGTCATGCCATTTGGTTCCGGTAGAAACGCCTGAGTTAACCTCGGTCAAGCCGAGTCGTGTCAATACTTCTTGTATGTTGATTTTTTTGCTCATTATTATTTTGATTTTTATTGATTTCGTTTAGTTCCGTAACGATTTGCTCGATATCTTGCTCAGAAAAACTTTTTTCTTTGCAAGCATCTTCAAGTGTTCCCCAAATGGGCTCACCGCAACGAATGCATTTGATGCCTTTGACACGAAGATATTCTTCTGCAAAAGGATAGTCCTCGACCAAATCTTCTATTAAGATGTCTTTTTCTATTTTCATAGCCGAAAAATTTGTGGTAAAAATAAGGATTATTTTTGAGAAGAGAAAAGTCAAAAGTCGGAAATATTTTTGTTATTTTTTTCTACCGATTTCGAAACTTTTTTCGTGTGATGTGTTTTCGGATTCATAATTCATATTTATAAAGTATATTTGCAACAATGCGAGGCTAATGCAAAAAAACACAAAGCGATTATGTTGCATAAAAAAATATCGAGAAAATTCTATGTGTCATTCTTGTGTTTTTTGCTTGTGGTCAGCAATTTATATAAGTTCAGGTTGATGCCTTTGGGCTATCTGAACGAACCGGATGAAACACTTTATTTTTGGTCGTGGAGCGCACTCAAACGCTTATTTAATTTTGATGTATCCGGATTTGTGAATTCTCTGTTCTCAGCACGCGGAAGACCCCTGGAAGTTTTGATTAAAACCATACCGGCAAGCTTTCAGTTTGTCACGGCAAAGCTTTTTCATCTCAATTTTTTCGAAACAAAAAATATGTATGTATTGTTCGTGTTTAACATGCTGATCTACGTTTTGATTTTGTATTATTTATATAAATTGGCTTTGCTGATTTTTAAAAGCAAATTCTATGCGCTTTTCAGCATTTTAAGCTATAGTGTTTTGATTAATTCTTATGCCTATTTAAGACATATATATCCTTATGATACCAGTTTACTGTTCCTGGTTTACCTGCTATACCGATTGGTGAAATCCTATATAAACAAAGAAAAACCCGGCTATAAACAATCTTTTTTCTTTGGTGTGATTGCTGCATTTTCTTTTTTGATATACCCCACATTTTACATGGCTTTTTTTGCACTGTTTTTTGTGTTTTTAGGCATTCATTTCAACTTGATTAAATCTCATTTGAGAAAATTCATTTGGCTTTCTGCAAGCTATGTGGCAGGAAGTACAATCACATTTGCACTCACCGAATTTCTGTCGAGATTGGTGCACACTTCTTATGTCGGGAATTTGACAAATTTATCTCAAACCATCACGCAGGGAGATTATGACGAATCTTTTTATTATTTGTTCAAATATTTTTATGAGGTTGAAGGCAGCATAGGCTGGGCTTATATGTTAGGACTTGCCGGATTCATACTCCTTATGTCAATCTACAAAAACAAGCAAAAAAACGAAAGCATATTGCATATTATTTTTCTGTCTTTTTCTTTGATGTATTTCTTTCACACCGGTTTGGGCTATTTCGGACATAAAATGACGGTTTATATCAGACAAATGCACCAATTTATGCCAATCCTAGCCATTTTCATGGTTTATGCAATTTGGAAACTTAAAATATCCGACCCAATCAAGAAATTTTCGGTTCTTTTATTATCTCTCGTGTTTTTTGTGACCTATTTCTTTCAGATGAATGCTTTCTTTGAGATTGCTTATCCCAAAGATGTTTATTGGACATACTTGAGACATCTCAAAAAGGAAAATATTCATGAAATTTTTGAATATGAAGACAGTTGGTCGGATTTACCATCTCGTTTTTTAGACGAAGTCGACAAAACAAATGCAGAAGATACAATTACGGCCGTGAATACGTGCATTGTTTTTCCTGTGGATGATATACGCAAGTATCATGCATACATGCCTAAAAAAAATGCTGTTCTGATTTATAAAAAACCGCATTATCTCAATTGTAAAGCCTATCAGTTTGAAGGATACAATACCAAAGAAAGGCAAGTGCTGGATTCGATTGATTTGCAAATCAGGTTATATAAATAAAGCTTATATTTGTTACCATATTATCCCGTAAAAATCAAACAGTGATGAATCAGCCGGAATTATCCATTGTCATTCCTTGTCTCAATGAGGAAGAAACGCTTGGAAAATCCATTGAGATGGCATTGACTTTTATCAGAAACCATCAGGTGGAAACAGAAATTATCGTAGCGGATAATGGCAGTACGGACAATTCTGTTGCTATAGCCGAACAAATGGGTGCAAGAGTGGTTCATGTGAAGGAAAAAGGCTATGGAAACGCATTGCGTGGAGGCATTGACGCAGCCAAAGGCGGCTATATTATTATGGGCGATGCAGATAATAGCCATGATTTCACGGCAATATATCCTTTTATAGAAAAGCTCAGAGATGGCTATGAATTGATTGTGGGAAACAGATTCAAAGGAGGAATTTCTAAAGGAGCCATGTCATTTAAAAATAGATATATAGGCAATCCGATTCTTTCATTCCTCGGTCGATTATTCTTCAAGACAAATATCCGAGATTTTCATTCCGGTTTGCGCGGATTTACAAAAGATGCCTACAACAGAATGAATTTGCAAACTTCAGGGATGGAATTTGCCTCCGAAATGATTGTCAAAGCCAGTTTTGCCAAACTTAAAACAACAGAAGTTCCCATCATTATGTATCCGGATATGCGCTCAAGAGCGCCACATTTAAAACCTTGGCGTGACGGTTGGAGACATCTGAGATTTCTTTTATTATACAGTCCGCGTTGGCTGTTTTTAATCCCCGGATTTTTTCTGATGATGCTGGGATTTTTAGGTTTTTTCTATTTGAGCATAGAAGATGTATCATCAAATATTTTATTGAACTATCTGCCGCTTTCCGCCGGTATTTTTTTAATAGGATTTCAATTCGTCACTTTCTACGGATTGACAAAAGTCTATGCCGTGTCCAATAATTTGTTGCCTAAAAGCAATCGGTATGATAGTTTTTTTGAATTCTTTACTTTGGAAAAAGGAATTTTTTTCGGATTCTTATCCGTACTGTTTGGAATAGGTCTGTTTTGGTTTTCTGTCGGTTCATCGGGTGATATGCCGGGAAGCGTTTTCCTAAAAACAATTATTCCTTCGGTGGTTTTAATGCTTTTAGGCGTTCAGGTTATTTTGTTTGGTTTCTTTTTTAGTATCCTCGGTCTGAAAAAGAAATAATATTCTTTAGACCGGTTTTTATTTAAAAATTTATACATAGAAAAAAACGGCAATGAAGTGAAAACAACTGCCCAAAAGAACAAAGACATGAAAAATGGCATGATTGTATGGCAGCTTGTGAAATAAATAGAAAATGGCTCCCAAACTATAACCGATTCCTCCGGCAACCAGCCAGAAAAGACCATCAGAAGGAAGTGCGGCAATCAAAGGTTTGATGGCAATCACAATCATCCAGCCCATGACGACATAAAATAAAGTAGATATTTTATCATATCGACCGGTAAAAAATAGTTTCAGTACTATCCCTATGATGGCAAGACTCCACACAACGGCAAAGAGTGACCATCCCCAAGGCCCGTGCAGACTAATCAAAAGAAAAGGCGTATATGTTCCGGCAATCAGAAGATAGATGGAGGCATGATCAAAAACATTCAATTTCTTTCTGATTTTTGGTGTTCTCGAAGCATGATATAATGTGGATGCAAGATATAAAATAACCAATGTGGTGCCGTAGATGCTGTAACTGACAATATGCCAAACATTTTGATGCAAGCCGGCATGTACAATCAATAATACCAGTGCAAAAATACTGAAAACTAAACCCAATCCGTGTGTGAGAACATTCCAGAATTCTTCTTTGTAATCGTAGGTGTGTGCTTCAATGGTCATTATAGATATTTTTAAATATTTTTTTTGATAACAAACGCAAAGGCAGGCTATAAATATTGTGTATAAGAAAATTATTTTTTTAATAAATTTTCTTATTTTGATAAAATAAATTCCTGCAGATAAATATGCCTTAAGTCAGTCTGTTTTGTGTGAGTCG
>Ga0256846_1000207_pt1 | contig 25467 bp, 24 predicted proteins | sample TevniametaG_FD_189098 | JGI IMG/M metagenome (GOLD analysis project Ga0256846, IMG submission 189098) | Tube worm associated microbial communities from hydrothermal vent at the East Pacific Rise, Pacific Ocean - Tevnia | ecosystem: Host-associated > Annelida > Integument > Unclassified ...
GCTTTTCAAATCTTCCAATTTTGCTGTTTTCTGTGCATTGACCAGGGCCTCTTTTCGTTTTTTTGACAATTTTCCCGACATTTTAAAATAGCCTGAAAAGACACCTTCCAATAATTCGTCCCAACTCATTTTCGCCTTATTAAATTAATTAAGTTAATTCTTGATGCTGTTGATTCTTTTAAAACATACAAACAATCTAAATCAACAGGTTGGTTAAATCTCTTAAAGCTTCGATGATTTCAGGTTCGTCACTCAAGGGTTCTACAATTGCCACATGAACCGCCAAGCGCTTTGGCAAGCCTGTTTTGATGAGTTTTGCCGCATCGACTAAGAGTCTGGTCGAAACGGTTTCTGTCAACCCCAACTCCGTTAAGTTCCTGATTTTTGTAGCAATATTAACCAATTTCTTTGCAACATCTTTATCTATATCGGTTTCATTAATCAAAATTTCTCTTTCAATTTTTTCTTCCGGATAGTCAAAAGTCATTGCAATAAAACGTTGTTTTGTTGAAGGTTTCAGCTCTTTAAACCCACGTTGGTAGCCGGGATTAAAAGATGCCACCATCATAAAATCTTTATGTGCTTTGATGGTTTTTCCCAATTTATCAATATACAACTCGCGTCTGTGGTCTGTCAACGGATGAATGGCGACAATCACATCGGGGCGCGCTTCGGCAATTTCATCGAGATAAATAATATAGCCCTCTTTCACCGCCTTGGTCAAAGGACCGTCCAGCCAAAGGGTTTCCGTTCCTTTAATAATATATCTGCCGATTAAATCGGTTGATGATGTCTCTTCATGACAAGCCACCGTGAGTAGCTTTTTATCCAATTTATCAGCCATATATTCCACAAATCTTGTCTTTCCTGTTCCGGTTGGTCCTTTTAGCAATATAGGCAAATGATTTTCATAAGTTTGTTTAAAAACTTCTACTTCTTTTCCTATTTGATGATAGTATGGAGATTTGTTCATATCTAAAAATTAATGATATTTTTTAAGTATCGTTTCTCGTTTTTTATATCAAGATAACAAAAGAGACTGCCAAAATAATTGACAATCTCTTTTTGTATTATTTTGGTTAATTGAAATTTTTATTGTTCAAGTGCTTCATCCGTGGGCAATCCGTATTTAATAAAATCGATAATATACAGAATGATTCCTGTTGACAGGAGTGTCGCTCCCGTTATCAGCACCCAGAAATGTACTTGAATTTCATTTTGCACATCGCCAAAATCATAACCCATTCTTCTTTCCAAATAGACTTGTGCCACTCCGGCGGCTGCAAAGGCAGAAACCATTGTAAACATACCGATATTTGAAATCCAAAATGCAGCACGTCCGCGTGCATGATCAAATAGTTTTCTTCCTGTCATGTTCGGCAAAGCATAAGTGATCATTGCCATCACAATCATGGCATATGCTCCCCAGAAAGCCAAGTGTCCATGCATGGCTGTAACCAATGTTCCGTGTGTATATAGATTGGTTTGTGGCAACGTATGCGCTAACCCCAACACACCTGCTCCCAAGAAAGAAACAATGGCTGAACCCAATGTCCAGTAAATTGCCAATTTATTAGGATGTTTCTTTTCTCCCTTGCGATACATGTTCACCGCCCAAAGTGCCATAGCCAAAAATGCTAATGGTTCTAAAGCAGAAAAAATACCTCCGACGATTAGCCAAATTTTGTTTACACCTATGTAATAATAATGGTGTCCTGTTCCGAGTATTCCAGAAAGGAACGTCAGACCAATCACAACATACAACCATTTTTCAATCACTTCACGGTCTACTCCGGTGAGTTTAATTAGCAAGAAGGCTAGAATACCTCCCATGATTAATTCCCATACACCTTCTACCCAAAGGTGCACTACCCACCAACGGAAGAAAGAATCCAAGACTTGGCTGTCAAAAGTAATCATCCCCGGAAGATATAGTAGCGCTGCAAAAAGCAATCCGCCAAACAACACCATTTCAGTAGTGGATTTTTTCTTTCCTTTTATGATTGTCATCAGAAGAATGACCAAAAATAAAATTACGTTTCCTGCCACCAACCAGTCCAATTCACGTGGAATTTCTAAAAACTTACGTCCTTCCCAAATATTAAAATGATAACCGGCTAATGCCGCAACGCCGACAAGTGCCAACGAAATCAATTGAACATAAGCCAATTTAACCGACCATAGTTCACGTTCGCTTTCTTCGGGAATAATATAATATGCTGCTCCCATAAAACCTGAAAGCAACCAAACCACTAGGGTATTTAAATGCACTGTATGAGCGGTATTGAAAGGAATCCACTCATGAAGTCCGTCATAGCCCAAACGAGCAAAGCCCATTATGAAGCCATAAGTCAATTGTATTGTGAGTAATAGCATAGACAAGGCAAAAAACCAATATGCTACTTTTTGAGATTTATATTTCATCTTAATCAGTTTTTTTAGTTATTATTTGTCATTTTGTCTTTTGCCAACGGCGAAACCGTTCTATCCACATTTTCAAATCCGTTCAGATTGATTTCAGTGATCCATTTAAAAAATGCAACCACATCGTTTGCATCTTCTTCACTCATGGCATAAGCCACCATCTTACGTCCTTTTGGCGCCCAAGGCGTTTTAGACATCAATACGGCTTTGACATAGTCTTCTCCTCTGCGTTCTATCACATTTGTCAATTCCGGAGCATAATAGGCCCCTTCACCCATAATGGTATGACAACCCATACAATTGTTTTTCTCCCACAGATTTTTTCCGTGTGCCACCTCCGCCGTTATTTTATCGGCATGACTTTGGTCTTGCGCTTTTGAAAGTGAAAAAACGGTTAGCCCTATAAATATTAAGAACGTAACCGCTGTCCCTCCCAAAAAAAACCATTTTGCTTGATTCTTTGATAACATAGTTTGTTTATTTTGGTTAATATATTAAAAGATTAATTTGTCTTTTATTCTAACAAATTTACAGGAAAAATCCTAATAATTAAATGATTAATATCATTTTTTGATTTAAAGAATCTTTTGCTTAACACCTTTCAGGGATAAAAAAGCCCCGTTTTTTTTCACCTCTCCGGCAAAATCGGCGATACTTTGATTTTGAAACTTTTCCAACAAAGCTTCCTTAAAAGGCGCAACAATATGGTGAATGGGACAGGGATTTTCGTCACTGCATTGTGGCAAACCCAAAAAGCAGCCGTCAAAAATATTTTCGTTTTCGATTTCATCAAGAATACTACAAACATTTTTTTGCAGATTGGTATCTGTAGTATAAAATCCTCCTCGAGGTCCTTTGGTGGATGATATAACATTTGCTTTGGACAATTGTTGCAACAACTTTGCAATAAACGGTTGTGGAATCTCAAGCTCTTCGGCAATATGCTTGGCGCCGAACTTTGTTTTGACAGAACTTTTCTCTGCTAGATATAATACTGCCCTTATGGCATATTTTGAAGCGTTTGATAACATAAAAATGTTTTTAATTATTTATTCTTCCACAGTGAAACAAATTTAAAATATTTTTTTTATAAAAAACTGATTTAAGTAATATCTTTAAAAAAAGATTTTTTTGTATTTTATTTATTTTCATGCCTGATATTTTAATATTTTTTATATCTTTGTTTTCAATGCAACTGTAATAAAGTTTTATTTTTGAAAAATCGTTTTTTAGGCATATTACTTCTTATTTCTTTTTGGGCGGTTATGATCAAACCTTTTGTGCCTTTCATACAGTATTATGTTTCCACTCAAGAAAATATAGTTAAAATCTCGGATCAATGTGACTGTGACTGCCCTGAAGAGACCGCCAAAATGGCTTCAAACGGAGATGCCTATCTAAAAGCACTTTTGAAAAGAGTCTGCGACGATGACAAAAAAGAAACACCTAAAATACCCGTAATCAACATTCCCGTTTTTGTCAAAACTCTAATAGGAGATTATAATGTTGTTTACAAACTTCCTGAAAATAATTATCATAAAATTTCGGATTTCATAATCCAACCCGACATAAATTCCTTCATAGAGGAGTTACTACGCCCTCCTACTCTTTCCTGATAAAAAATTAACTAGTATTATTTTTAGCTTGGGGTTTGTAGTGAAGTCTCGGGCGTTGTGTTACGACTTATTCACAAGGTTCCGGCATGCTTCACAGCTGACTTATAGGTGTTATGACTGTATTTTCAAGATTTCATTACAAACCCCATTTAAACTTCATTTTGCCTAAAAAAGATTTGGCATTGTGTTCGTCAAAATTCGGCAAAATTGAAAATTATTACTGACTCATAAATTATAAAAGATGAAAATAAAATATATTATCATTTTCAGCTTAATTTTTAGCACCCGAATTTGGGGACAAAGTTCTAGTGTTCACGGAATTGTTCTTGACGAAACATCTCGAGAACCTGTGGTTGGTGCTACAATAAAAGTTGAAGGAACTCAAAATATAACATCAACGGATTTCTATGGAAGATTTCACATTCAAGCATTACCGGATGCCATATTGAAAATTGTCCATCTTTCTTATGAAACAAAAGAAATATCCGCATCAAAAGCCGGTAAGATTTTTTTAAAATCTAGAAATGTTTCCTTAGATGAGATTGTCGTAAAGGCTAACCCTCTGAAAGACATCACGCATTCAGTTGTCGTGATGGACAACATCAAAAAAGGAAGTCAGCCGAGAAATGCTGCAGACTTGTTCAAAGATATCCCCGGATTCAATATTCAAAAAAGAAGTTCAATGGCAATGGAGCCTTCTCTCCGGGCTTTTAAATATGAAGAGATGAACATCAAATATGACGGCGGAAGCAAAATGGTTAACGCATGTCCGAATCGGATGGATCCGATAACGGCACACGTTATTCCGGAAGAAGTAAGACGAATCGAGGTGATTAAAGGTCCGTACACCGTTCGTTTTGGACAAACATTCGGCGGGATTGTCAATATGGTGACACGCCCTCCGACTCCTGACCAATTCGGATTACAAGGAAATATTCAAGCCGGATATGAAACCAACGGAAACAATATCGTAAACGGTGCGGAATTGATGTATGCTCAAAAAAAATTCGATATCACTTTGAATGGAGAATATCGGAATTTCGGTGATTATTTTGACGGAGACAACCTCAAAACTCCCGCCGGCTTCAAAACAACCAGCTACGGCATAAAGTTCGGTTATAATCCGAAAGAAAATCAGCGTTTACAAATGAATTGGCATCAAAAATTTGGAAAAAATATAAAACATGCCGGACTGATGATGGATTCTCCCAAAGACGACAGCTATTTGCTTACGGCAGATTATAAAATAAAAAAGCTAACCGATAAAATCAAATCCATATCTTTTAAAAGTTACTATTCCTTCGTAGATCATTTGATGACAAACGGCTACGGCATGGAAGAAACACGCCCGAATTATCCGGGAATAGATGCACGTACACCCGTAACATCAAACACACTGGGAGGAAAATTTGAATTGGGTCTGACACCAAACGAAGAACTTTTGGTTTATACGGGTCTTGACGCGGATATCATCAAACGAAACGGCACAAAAACCGTTATCGTGAACAACAATCCGAATACAGGCGTGCCGCTTGACCCGCCAAGCATCAAAAAATTGAAAGTTTGGCAAGATGCAGGCATCTATGATTTCGGCATATTTGCAGAAGCCAATTATAAAGCCGCTGATGCAATATTCTTAACTTTTGGAATACGCAGCGACTATGTCAACGCCGAGATTCCAGACCCCGCCACAGGATTTGAAAACATTTATGGAAAGCTTGAAAACAAAACCGATATAACAATCGGAGGAAACCTTTCTGTCAAATACAAAAAAGATGCTTTACAAATGCAACTGGCTTACGGGCGCGGAACCAGAACACCATCGATGATTGAAAGATATATCTATCGTTTTATTGTTGGAACGGATTCACGTGAATATATCGGGAATCCTCGTCTAAAACCTGAAATAAACAACCAGTTTGAATATTCCATTCAGAAAAAATGGGATGGTATTCATACGGGTAGTAGTATATTTTATTCTTATCTGCAAGACTATATCACACCAATTATCAATGCCGCCTTAACTTCAAATAGTGGCGGTTGTGGCGGAGGAACTCCGAAACCTCCAAAACAATTCAGAAATGTGAATGCTTATCAGTATGGGTTTGATGCTTTTCTCTATATCAAATTGAACAACAACTTGAGATTTACATCTGATGTGTCGTTTACAAAAGCATATAACACAACATTGGACGAACCCTTATCTCAAGTTGCTCCGATGAGCGCACATTTTGGGCTTAAATATGAAAAAACAAAATATTGGATAGATTTCCGGTCGGAATTGGTTGCAACTCAAAAAGATTTCGCACCAAGCTTCAATGAAACGGAAACTTCCGGACATACCGCATTTGATTTAAGATTGGGATGGAAACCTTTCAAGGGATTTTCAATTGGCGGGGCAATTCTGAATATAGCAAATAAAACCTATTATAATCATCTGAATTTTGCATTCAAGAATGCCGACGAAAATAACGGAAGACGCATTTATGAACAAGGCAGAAATTTTAGCTTTTATGCTAAATATAAATTTTGAAATTTATCACTTCTCTCCCGATACATCTTCGGGAGAGAAGATGTGTAAAAATTCCAAAGTATTAGAGCAATAGTTTCAACTTTTCCGTCAAAAAATCTTTTAAGTAGGAATCACTTTTTAAAACCAAGTCTTCGGGTGTGCCTTGAAAAACCAGATTACCGCCTTTATCTCCTCCTTCGTAACCCAAATCAACAATCCAATCTGCCGATTTAATCACTTCTAAATTATGTTCAACCACCACAATGCTATGCCCGTGAATAAACAAGGCTTCAAATGATGTCAATAGTTTTCCGATATCATGAAAATGCAGTCCCGTAGTGGGCTCATCAAAAATAAAAAGTGTTTTTTCTTGTCTGTTTCCTTTTACTAAAAAAGATGCCAACTTAATTCGTTGCGCCTCACCGCCTGAAAGAGTTGAAGAAGGCTGTCCCAACTTGATATAGCCCAAACCCACATCTTGCAAAGGTCTGATTTTCTCTGCAATTTTAGATTGCCCGTGCAGTTCAAAGAAAGAAATTGCTTCATCTACACTTAAATCCAAAATATCGCTGATATTTTTTCCTTCATATTTAATTTCCAATATCTCATCCTTAAATCGCTTGCCATTACAAGCTTCACAAGTCAAATATACATCTGCCATGAATTGCATTTCAATCGTAATCACCCCGTCTCCTTTACAAACATCACAGCGTCCGCCATCCACGTTAAAAGAAAAATGTTTTGCCTGAAATTTTCTCATCTTTGAAAGTCGTTGTACAGCAAAAAGGTTTCTGATATCATCATATACTTTGATATAAGTTACCGGATTGGAACGACTGGAACGTCCAATCGGATTTTGGTCGATATATTCAATCCGTGCTATTTTTTTATACTGTCCTTCCAGTCTCGTAAATTGTCCTATTTTTGGTCCATATCCATTGATTTCTTTGTGCATGGCAGGATATAAAATATTGGCGGTTAAAGTACTTTTTCCGCTGCCGGAAACTCCGGTGATCACCGTGAGTGCATTCAAAGGAATTTTGACATCTATATTTTTCAAATTATGCTCACGTGCTCCGATAATCTCTATAAAATCCTTGGCAGCTCTTCTTTTTTCGGGCACTTCAATCTGCATTTTCTTACTGAGATATTGAGCCGTAAGGCTTTCTTTTTTCAATATTTCTCGATAGCTGCCCTGTGCCACCAATTGCCCTCCAAAAATACCGGCTTCAGGACCTATATCAATAATCTCATCCGCCGCTTTCATCAAATCTTCATCGTGTTCAACCACCACAACCGTATTGCCTAAGTCTTTGAGATGTTGCAACACGCCGATTAATTTTTGTGTGTCTCTGGGATGTAATCCGATGCTCGGTTCGTCTAAAACATAAATAGACCCCACCAAACTACTTCCTAAAGATGTTGCCAAATTAATGCGTTGTGTTTCACCTCCGGACAGCGTGTTTGATGCCCTATTAAGACTTAAATATCCCAAGCCTACATTGAGCAAAAATTTGATTCTGTTGTTTATTTCCAATAATATTCTTTTGGCAACTTGTTGTTCATATTTTGATAATCTCAACCGATCAAAAAAGATTTTTAAATCTTCAATTGACAACGACACCAAATCTCCTATATTTTTCTCTCCCACTTGCACATAGAAAGCTTCTTTTCTCAAACGTTTTCCGTCACAAGACCTGCATGTTGTCTTTCCCCGATAGCGTGCCAACAACACTCTGTTTTGAATTTTATAAGCTTTTTTTTCCAACTTTCTGAAAAACCCGTGAATTCCCGTGAAATATTTGTTTCCGCTCCAGACCAATTTCTTTTGTTCTTCAGTGAGTTCAAACCAAGGCTTATGCACCGGAAAATCAAACTTATTGGCATGCTCCAATAATTGCTCTTGATAATATTTCAGACTATTTCCACGCCAACAAGCAACAGCTCCTTCATAAACAGACAAGCCGGTATTCGGAATTACTTTTTCAGGATCAATTCCCAACACACTGCCAAACCCATCGCAAGTTTTGCAAGCTCCATAGGGCGTATTAAAACTGAACAGATGAATATTAGGCTCTAAAAATTGCATATTATCCAGTTCAAATTTTTGTGAAAATCCGTAAACTTTCTTTGTCTGAAAATTAGTCAACATCAAAGTTCCGTGTCCTTCAAAAAATGCTTTTTGAACAGAATCTGCCAACCGCATCCAATAATCATCATCATCTTTCAGCCGGATTCTGTCAATCACCAATTCTATATGCTCCGGCAACACATCAAGACTTAAAACTTCAGATATTTTCAAGATATCTCCGTTAATTTTAAGACGTGCATAGCCTTGCTGCTCCAAAATTCTGATAATCGTCGGCAAATCTTTCCCATGATGTGCTTCCAAAGGAACAGATAAAATCCATCGAGATGCTTCTTTCTGCTTCTTCAGAAAATCAATCACATCAGAAACATTTTGTTTTTTTACTTCCTTTCCGGAAACGGGCGAAACGGTTTTTCCTATACGCGCGTAAAGCAATTTGATATAATCATATATCTCTGTGGCTGTGCCCACGGTAGAACGCGGATTGGTGGTATTCACCTTTTGTTTAATCGCTATTGCCGGAGCAATGCCTTTGATGTTTTTGACTTTTGGTTTCTGAATTTTTCCTAAAAATTGTCTCGCATAAGACGATAAACTCTCTACATAACGCCGTTGCCCCTCGGCATAGAGCGTATCATAAGCCAAACTGGATTTTCCACTTCCCGAAACGCCGGTGATCACCACCAACTTGTTGCGCGGAATCAGCACATCGATGTTTTTCAGGTTATTTTCTGCCGCCTGCTCAATAAAAATATGCTTGTCTGCTCTATATTTTGCACTAAGGTTTGCCATTGAACTTTTTACTGAATGCAAAAGTACGACTTTTAAACATAATTTTTAATAAAGGAAAATGGAAGACGAAAATTCCAAATTAGAAATAAAATTCTGAAATAAATCTATTGAAAAGGCAAACAAGTTTTTATTTTTCACTTTTATCAAATCGATTCAAGTTTTTCGTCCTACTTTTCAAGCTTCTTTTTTGCTTCTTCTTGCTTAAATTCCTCTTCCAGTTTTGCTCTGGCTTCGATAAAAGATTTCAATTGATCGGTTTGCTGAAGAATGTTATACCATTGCGTTATTTTCTTGATATGAGAGGCATAAACCTTGTCCTCATCAAATTCAGGAAGCACTTCACGAAAATATTTTTCCAATTCCTGTTTACTTGCTTTGTGGTTAATGCTCTTCTTATAATCTTCTTTTTCTGCCATGTTTTTGAACACTTCCCATAAGGCAATTTCTTCATTATAAGTATAAATGGCAATCTCATCCAATGCAGAAACCGATGTAAACGGAACCATTACCCGCTTTTTATCCAATAAAGATGTGGCAATTATGCCGGATTTTGTGCTGGTCAGCATTTCAAACAAACCTGATTTTCCCGATATACTTATAATTTTTTTGACTTCCATATATTTATTATCTTTGAAAAAATTATTATGGCAAATATAAAATGAAAATTCTATACCTTTTCATATTATCGGCACTTTTTATCTCTTGCAACAAAAAAGAGATTAAAATTCCTGTCAATGACAATCCGGGAATCAATGAAGTATGGGACAATTCAAAAATATATATTCTGATGAGTGTGAATGAAAAAGACACACTCGCCAAGCTGAAAATCGGGCAAACCATATCAACAACACATTGGCTCACAGCCGTAGATCGAAGGTTGCGCCTGAAACAACTTGTTGCACCTATCAAAAAAATCATTACAAAAAGACAGAAAAAATCTATTCACTATCAAGGCGGAAAACATGCCTACTTCAGCTATGTGGACAGTATCAACAAAAAAGTGGCGTTTATAGATTTTGACAGTCTGCAAATCATTGCCGATTTTTATCTTTCCAAGACTTATTTTAAAAAATATCCTAAATCCGACGAAAAGTTCAACAAATTTCATCTGACAGTGAATGAAAACAGCCTGACTCTGAACGACAGCATTTCTCTTAACAATCAGTCTAAAGAGCAAATTCACCAACAAATATGGAACTATATGGCTGAAAACACCTCTGAAAAACCCGGCAGATTATATCTGAATTTTAATCGGAATATCACATTTAATCGTTTTTTGGATTATTATATATTTTTCAAAACCAAACCCATTCCAAAAGGAAAAACGAGTAATACCATTTTTATTTTTAATACTAAAGACATCCGAAAATAATGTTTCCACTCACTGGCAAAAATATATTGGATTTTATGGATTTCAGAATCATCGATTTTATCGATATTTTTCTTGTGGCGCTTCTGCTCTATTACTTCTATAAACTAATCAAAGGAACCGTTGCCATCAATATTTTTATTGGAATTGCCATGTTATACTTAATTTGGCTTTTAACCAAAAGTCTGGAAATGAACTTATTATCAGAACTTCTCGGTAAATTTTTAGGACTGGGAGTTTTGGCTCTTATCATTGTTTTTCAGCAAGAGATCAGACGCTTCTTGCTGATGATCGGCTCAACAAAATTCAATCCTACAGGAAATTTTATGCAAAAACTGGGATTTAAACATATCGACCAACAAAGCACTAATGTGGAAACCATTGTCAACGCCGCAAAAAACATGAGCATTTCTAAAACCGGCGCTTTGATGATTATTGAACGAACTACAAATCTGGATTTTTTAAAGAATACGGGAGATGAAATGGGCATTGAATTGAACGAAGCTATTATAGAGAGTATTTTCTTTAAGAACTCCCCCCTACACGATGGCGCTGTATTAATCAGAGGCAACAGAATCATTGCCACCAGAGTGATTGTGCCCGTCTCAGGAGAAATAAAACTGCCACACAACTACGGACTGAGACATCGAGCTGCAGTGAGTATTACGCAAAACACAGATGCTATTGCCATTGTTGTTTCTGAAGAAAACGGAAAAATATCCTACCTGATTAACGGCAAATTTAAAAACTATAAAACAACCGATGAACTCATCAGTTTGATAAATTTTGATTTATCCTAACTTTTGTCATTAAAGTATTTTGAATGTTTATAATTTAGAATTACTTTTGCATTTTTGTATTCATGATGAGCGAAATAAAACTTCACGACAAAACATTTGTACCTTTTATCAATGAAAGTCAAATCTCTGAGGCTGTTAAAAAAATTGCAACGGAAATTGAAGACTATGCTAAAGACGAAACCGTTATTTTTATTTCCGTATTAAAAGGTTCCTTTGTTTTTACTTCCGATTTGGCAAAAGTCTATCAAAACGATGCCATTTTTGATTTCATCAGACTCAAATCATATGATGGCACCAACACCAGCGGAAAGGTTGAGGTCTTATTAGATTTAGACAGAAGTATCGAAGGAAAGAAAATCGTGGTGCTTGAAGATGTTGTGGATACGGGAAACACATTGGTCAAAATTGTCGAATTACTTAAAAACAAAAATCCTAAGGAAGTTAAAATTGCTGCATTATTCTACAAACCGGAAGCTTATAAAAAAGATATCAATATCGATTTTATCGGAATGGAAATACCCAATAAATTCATTGTGGGCTACGGCTTGGATTATGACGAGCTCGGTAGAAATCTTCCTGAAATATATCAACTAAAAGAAATGGCAAGCAACAAGAGAATGGCAGATATTATTTTGTTTGGACCTCCCGGAGCAGGAAAAGGAACACAAGCACAGATTATTAAAGACAAACTGGGACTCACCTATATTGCAACCGGAGATTTGTTCAGACACAATATCAAGCACCAAACCGAATTAGGAAAACAAGCTCAAGTTTATATTGATCGTGGCGATTTGGTCCCTGACGAAATCACAATAGAGATGCTAAAAGATGCAGTTTATAAAGACCCGAATGCCAGAGGTTTCATCTTTGACGGTTTTCCCAGAACGGTTAAACAAGCTGAATTTTTGGATCAATTATTGGCAGAAAAAGATTTGATTATAGATGCACTCTTGTCTTTGAATGTTGCCGATGAGAGAATTGTCAACCGATTGGTGGAACGCGGAAAAACCAGTGGACGTTCAGACGACAACGAAGAAACCATCAAACATCGTCTTCGTCAATATTATGAAAAAACTGCTGCCGTAAAAGAATATTATGACCAACAAGGCAAACTCCATGAAGTGGATGGGGTTGGCAGTATTGAAGAAGTCAACAACAGGCTGCTCAATGTGATTAAAAACCTTAAACTAAGGGGAGAAAAGTAATGACCGAAGGAAATTTCGTTGATTATATCAAAATCTATGTCAAATCAGGGCGTGGCGGAAAAGGATCTGCTCATCTGAGAAGAGAAAAGTATATCCCGAAAGGAGGACCTGATGGCGGCGACGGTGGACGTGGTGGTCACATTATCTTGAAAGGTGATAAAAATTATTGGACACTTTTTCACCTAAAATTCAAAAAACACCATAAAGCCGAGAAAGGCGGCGATGGCAGCCAAAGTCGCTCCACGGGAAAAGACGGGCAAGATGTAATTATCAAAGTGCCTCTTGGAACAGTGGTCAGGAATGCAGAAAGCAATGAGATTGAGGGAGAAATCACGGAAAACGGGCAAGAACTGATTATTGCCAAAGGCGGAAAAGGCGGAAAAGGAAACTGGCATTTCAAAAGCGCTACCAACCAAACACCACGCTATGCACAACCCGGATTGCTTGGCGAAGAAGATTGGAAAATATTGGAATTAAAACTCCTGGCAGACGTTGGATTGGTCGGTTTTCCAAATGCAGGAAAATCCACACTACTTTCAAAAATTACGGCTGCAAAGCCAAAAATTGCAGATTATGCCTTTACCACGCTAAAACCCAATCTCGGCATTGTTGCTTACAGAGACGGTAGGTCTTTTGTAATGGCTGATATTCCCGGAATCATTGAAGGCGCTGCAGAAGGAAAAGGTATTGGTCACCGGTTTTTAAGACATATTGAACGAAATTCAAATCTCCTGTTTATGATTCCTGCAGACAGTGATGATATCAACAAAGAATATCATATTCTATTGGAAGAATTAAAAAAATTCAATCCGGAACTATTAGATAAAAATCGAATTCTTGCCGTCACAAAATCCGATATGTTGGATGATGAATTGAAGTTGGAAATTGAAAAAGATTTGCCTGAGGATATTCCGCATATTTTTATCTCATCTATCACCGGAAAAAATCTGGATCAACTCAAAGATATGCTTTGGATACAGCTTAATGAAAGCTAGTGTTAAACGATACTATTATCATACCAAGTCTTGACAAATTCCGGTAACTACGCTACTTTTATTGATAAAACTTAAAAAAAGACTGTCTCAAAAGATAACATATACTATCGTGGCAACGAGGGACAAAGAAACAATCTGCTTATATTTGGCAATATATAATTCCCGAATTCTTTTGCTTTGCACGGAATGACAGCTTTTGATGCAGTCTTTTTATTTGTTAAGTCAAAATAAATTTAACCTTTTTTCTTGGTTACAATTTCAATAACTCGGTCGGCAACTTTGTCTTGAATACCTTGATTCAAATGACTGGTAAAACCCACGCAAGAGTTATTAATTTCTCCCAACACATAAGAATCGTTTCCGTTCTCATCCCAATCCAGCATAAAGTCTGCGGTCCAGATCAGCGGGGCATCATGTCCGCCTAATTTTTCCATAATCTCGGGGAGCTTTTCCAAAAACATACCTACCAACTCACGCCATTCATCAGGGCTGTCATAAGTATATTTTGCGCCGGAAAACAGGGTTGCAGAAAAAGCATCGGCTGTGTCTGCCGGTTTTTTATGCACCACAAAAATAGGTTTTTCGCCTACCATCAAGATTCTGATTTCTCCTTCTTTGATTCTTGGCATAAAACGCATATCGACCAACATGCCGTTGTCTCCGACGATATATTGTGTGGCAAATTCCATAAAATCTTCTAAGCTGCGATGTTCTACATGATTGTCTTTTGCCTCGGTCAATTTCAATTTTGTATCCAGCGGCAGAGTGTCTCCTGCCTTATAAGGTCTTTTATCTTCAATTTGTACGCGCCAAATTCCTTCTCCGGTAGAGCCTCGGTTTTGCTTCAACACGCGCTCTCCAAAAGAAATGCTTTTGGGAAAAATTTTCTTAAATTCTTCCACGGTATAGTAGGCATAAGTGTCTTCCGTGACCAAGCCTGTGCCTACCAATTTTACCAAAGCATCTTTGGCACCTAAATCTTGCATCACATCAGGATGTGAAAAGCCTTCCAAACCGGCATCTGATAATTTTCTCAGTGTATTAAAAAATATTTTTTCACCCGCAGGGATAGTTCCCGGATTTACTCTGGTAATATAGGCATCATAGCGTTTCTCACAATAATCATAAATCTTATCTGCCCACTCGTCACGAAATTTTAAAATATCCACATCCCAAGACTGTTCTCTCAGAGCATTTGCAATGGGAATAGTGTCTTTTCTATAACCGTCCAAACCCTTATCCGAGCCACCTTCGGCTTCAAAAATTACAACTCTTTGTTTTAGCATAGTTCTGTTTTTTGTTTCCAAATATAACCAAAACTCAACAGATATCCAAACCTGATTTTTAAAATTTCGGGATAAAAAAACATGCTAAAAGCACTATTTTTTGTTTAGTTTTTCTTTGGCAAAATCTTGTAGCACCAAATGTGCGCTGGTTTCGGCTTGTTTTTCCAACAACTCGTCCCAATTATCTGTATTTTTCCAAATTTCTCTTTTTAATAATTTCATGGCTTGCGCATCAAAAGACGCCAGCTTTTCTGCCAAAATTTCAGTTTCTTCGTTCAATTTTTCAATGCGTTCAAAAACCTGAGCAAACAGACCTTTTTCTCTAGCCCAATAGGCATTATGCCATTTCGTGGTGTTTACGGACAATTCTGAAAAAGCAGCCATGCCAATCTTTCTTTTCACTGCAGGCGCAATAACATAAGGACCGATTCCTATGGATAGTTCCGAAAGTTTTACGGCTGCCAAGTCGGTGGCAAAAACATAGTCTGCGGCGGCAATTAGTCCCACACCTCCTCCAACTGCTTTGCCCTGCACTTTGGCAATAATCAATTTATTTATTTTTCGCATCGCGTTAATCACACGAGCAAAACCCATAAAAAATTCTTGTGCAGACAGCATGTCTTTCAATGCTATAAGCTCATCAAAAGACGCACCTGCACAAAAAGTTCTACCCTCGCTTTGCAATACGATTATTTTGACTTGAGAATTGGCATTCAGCTCATAAATTTTGTCTGTCAGCTCTGCTAACATCACTCCGGTGAATGAATTACTCGCCGGATGAAAAAAAGTTAAATAGGCAACTCCATTTCTGATTTTTAACGTAATTTTTCCTTGTTGTGTCATAAGCTGTAATTTTGTTTATGAATTCCAAACATCCCACCCCCCTGAATCATTTCATTTTCAAGACACTCTTAAACTTTATACTTTGAACTTTAAACTTTGAACTTTATACTTTAAACTCATTCGCTTTTTCCCATTTCCAAGCATCACGCAAGGCATCTTCCATGCTTAGCTCGGCTTTCCATCCCAGTTCTTTTTCAGCAAAAGACGTATCTGCCCAAACCGCCACCGTGTCTCCTGCTCTTCTCGGTGCAATTTTATAGTTTAGTTTCTGTCCGGTTACTTTTTCAAAAGCTTTGATAATTTCCATCACAGAACTTCCTTTTCCCGTTCCGATATTAAAAATTTCATAATCTTTTTTGTGCTCATTATTCATCAAACGTTCAAGGGCAACAACATGAGATTTTGCCAAGTCCACCACATGGATATAATCTCTGATGGCTGTACCGTCCTCGGTTGGATAGTCGTCACCGAAAACAGATAATTGTGTTCTGATTCCTATGGCTGTCTGTGTGACAAAAGGAATCAAATTCTGTGGAACACCAATGGGCAGCTCCCCAATATTTGCACTGGGATGTGCCCCTATCGGATTAAAATATCTCAAGGCAATGGTTTTCAATCCACATGCCTTTGATGCATCTCTGATGATTTCTTCTCCCACCTGCTTAGTATTTCCATAAGGCGAAGTTGCCGGCTTAATAGGGTCTTTTTCTTTAATCGGGAGCCTGTCAGGCTCTCCATAAACCGTACAAGACGAGCTAAAAATAAAATTTTGCAACCCGTGTTTTTTCATCTGCTGTAAAATATAGACCAAAGTGGTGATATTGTTTTCATAATACAGCAAAGGTTTTTCCAAACTTTCTCCAACTGCTTTTGATGCTGCAAAATGTATGATTCCACTCAAATCTCGGTGTTTTTTGAAAAAAAAATCTACCGCAGACTTTTCTCTCAAATCCAACTGCTCAAAATCGGGTTTAGTGCCGGTGATTTTCACAATTCCATCTAAAACACTCAGACTTGAATTTGACAGATTATCAATAATCACCACATCAAAGCCTTTCTGCTGTAATTCAACCACCGTGTGTGAGCCTATGAAACCCAAACCACCTGTTACCAAAATTTTTTTCGCCATTTGCAAACTGTTTTTATGCTTACACAAATATACGTCAATTTTTTTCTTTATAAAGTTTGCTCGAGCAAATGTAAAGACAACAAGCCACAAAAAACATTATATCGGGTTATAGGGCAATAATCTAAAAATTATTCTTATTTTTGTCTACTAATTAAAATTGATTTTTATGAAATTTTTAGTTTCGAGTGATGAATTGATCAAAAACTTACAAGTATTGCGAAACGTAATCAACAGTAACAACACAATTCCCGTTTTAGACAATTTTTTATTTGAGTTAAATCAAAATAACTTGCGTATAACCGCTTCTGATTTGGAAACCACCATGACAGCAAGCCTAGTTGTTGAATCTAATGATTCTGGCAGTTTCTTATTGCCGGCTAAATTATTATTTGACACGGTAAAATCTCTGCCTACACAACCGCTCACTTTTTCATTCAACGACAACCACACCATGGATATCATCAATGACCGCGGTAAATACAGCTTTGCCTATGCCGATGCAGATGACTATCCTAATCCGGTGGAAATGGAAGATGCCGAAGAAATCAGTTTGCCTTCCGGCGTGTTGGCAGATGCCATCAGCAAAACCATTTTTTCTACCAGCAATGACGATTTGCGTCCTACCATGACAGGAATTTTGTTTGAATTTTCTTCTGACGGCTTGAACTTTATAGCTACTGATGCGCACAAATTGGTGAAATATGAAAGACATGATTTGTCCGCATCCAACCAAAGCGAATTTATCATGCCGAAAAAACCTTTACAAATTCTTAAAAATTATTTGGTCGGAAACGAAGACAATATCACGATTTCGTATGACGAAAGAAATGCAAAGTTTAGTTTTGAAAATTTTGAGTTGCTTTCTCGTCTTATCAACGGAAAATATCCGAACTATAATGCCGTGATTCCAAAAGAAAACCCTAATGTTTTGATTATTGACAGGCTGAGTTTTCTCGATGCTGCCAAACGAGTTTCGATTTTTTCAAATAAAGCAACACATCTTATTCGTTTAGATATTGCCGGAGCAGACTTGAAAGTATCTGCCGAAGATTTGGATTTCTCTAACAAGGCTGAAGAACGTCTCACTTGTAATTTTCAAGGAGATGATATGGCAATTGGATTTAATTCCAAATTCTTGATTGAAATGCTTTCTAATCTTGATTCTGAAGAAGTTGCTTTGAATATGTCTATTCCGAGCAGAGCTGCCATCATCAATCCAACAGACGGATTGGAAGAAGGCGAGCAAATCACTATGTTGGTAATGCCGTTGATGTTAAACTAATGATGATTCAAACTTCTCATGAAGTTGCTCTATAATATTTCGATGATAATTTCCGAGGCTTTGATTAAAAGTTTCGGAAATTTTTTTGGCAAAAAAGTAAAACTATTCCGTCTGGGACAAAAAGAAATTTTTCATAAACTGAGCACTTGCAAACTGCAAAAACAATCGGTGATTTGGATGCATGTATCCTCATTGGGAGAATATGAACAAGGGTTGCCTATACTGGAAAAACTCAAACTCAAATATCCGAAACATCTGATTGTATTGAGTTTTTTTTCGCCTTCCGGCTATGAAATCAAAAAACAAACATCTCCTGCAGATTGCGTGATTTACCTTCCGGTTGATACGCCCGGAAATGCAAAAAAATTATTGAACTTACTGCAACCTGAAATGGTATTTTTTGTCAAATACGATTTTTGGCCTAACTATTTGTTTGAACTTAAAAAAAGAAATATCAAAACCTATTTGGTTTCAGGTTTGTTCACCACAGAACATAAATTTTTCAAACCTTGGAACAAATGGCTCAAAAATAGCCTGAATGCTTTTCATCATTTCTTTGTGCAAGACAAAAATTCAAAACAAGTCTTACTCAAACAAGGTTTTAAAAATATCAGCGTGGTTGGGGACACCAGATTTGATCGGGTATATCAAATTGCCGAAAACAGAGAAAAACCCGAATTTCTAAATGCATTTAAGCAAGAACAAAAATTGATTATTGCCGGCAGCACATGGGAACAAGATGAAGCACTTTTGGTTGATTTTATCAATCAAAACAAACGACCCGTAAGGTTTATCTTGGCACCGCATCAAATCCAACCCGAAAAAATCGAACAACTCAAAAACAAAATTCAAAAAAACTGCGTCTGCTATTCTGAAACGCAAAATTTCCAAGATGCAGATGTGCTGATTCTCGATACAATCGGTTTGCTCAGCAAGACCTATGCTTTTGCTGATATTGCCTATATTGGCGGCGGATTTGGAAAAGGCATTCATAATATTCAAGAGCCCGCCGTATTCGGAACACCCATTGTCACCGGACCAAAAATTCATAAATTCAAAGAGGCTAATGATTTGTTGGCACTCGATGCCCTGAAGATTGTCCATAATGCAGCCGAACTTTCTCAAATTTTTAACTTGTTGCTCGATGAGGATATCCTCAGAAAACAATTGAATGAAATCATCATATCATATATCAAAAAAAATCTGGGTGCAACCAACAAAATCATTGATATTATCTCATGACTATTTTATACCTTCACGGGCTTAACAGCACCAATGTTAATGCCAGAACAAAATGGCTGACACAATATGGAAAACTCGTCAACCCATTGATGGACTATAAAAATTATCCTGAAGACTATCGATATTTGGAAAAGCTTGTTATTATGCATAAACCCAATGTGATTGTAGCTTCAAGTTTGGGTGGATATTTTGGCTTTCATTTGGGCAATTATCATCATATTCCGACAATTCTTTTTAATCCTGCCATGCTGATTACCAATATTGTGAGACCCCACAACCGCCAACTGGTTTCATTGACTTCTCATTTTGTCAGTATTGGGAAAAAAGATGATATCATTCCTCCTTTTACAAGCAAAATCGTTTTGGAAGAACAAAGAGCCAAATATGATTTGAAGCACTATGATATCGGACATGAAACGCCTTTTGATGTTTTTGTGGACAGGTGTCTGTCAAGCGGCTTATTTTCCGGAGTGTGAAGACTTTTATCAGATAAATGCAAACTTGGAATTATTCAAAAAATGAGCAATCTCTAGAATTTTATCACATCAAAACCTAGTTTGAAATACAACATATAATTACCAAAACCCGGCTTGATGGCATTCTCAAAACTACTATATGATGTGTCATCAATGATATAAACACCGGCTCCCAATTGCAAGAATTTATAGTGATAGTTTGTTTCAAGATGAAAACTTGTAAACGTAAAGCCTCTTTGATGTCCAAACATACCATTTGTTACCATTATTAAACCTGCCTGATTCATCAGACTATAACCCAAATCAACATCTATTTTTTCTCTTTTGTTAATGGTAAAATATCTATGAAAAGAGAATTTATAATCAGAGAAAAACGCGCTAATGTTCGGAGCAATGCTGACTTGTGCTTCGCCATAATTACTAATCTCCTTAAAAGCAATATGATCATATCGAATGGAATGCTGAAAACTGACAAACCATTTTTTTGATAAACGCAAGTCTAAAGCATAATAAATAGGAAACCCATTCATATTTTCATATATATCTGTATTATTTCCAAAATAATGTCTTGGATTGAGAACATCGCCAACGTGGTGTAAAATCGGTATTCGTAATTCACTGCCCACAGATAATTTTATTTTATAATCATCTTTTTGTTGCGCAAAAGGATGCATATAAGAAAATGCAATAAAAATCAATATAAACTTTTTCATCTCTAAAATTTCAAAATATCAAAACCTAAATTAAAATACAGAATATTCAGCCCACCATTTAACTTTGGAAAGTTTGGCTTGGGATTATAATAAATCCCCACACCCATGTGAAAGTATTTATAAAAATATTTTACCTCCATATTAAATGCCGTAAAATTATATTTGTATATTGTTCTTTTATCATTTTTAAAAATTGCCTGATATACTCCATCGTTCATCCAATTATATCCCAACATTAGACTAATGCCTCTATCTTGTTTAAAAAGAAAATTTCTTTGAACAAATAACTTATAGTCTGAAATTAAGTTATTTACACTCCTATATACCGCGAAATCTTCAGCCACATTATCAGCAACTTCCACACCAACATGGTCATAACGTATATTATATTGAAAACCCAACTCCCATTTGGAACTAAGCATATAAGCAATAGAAAAATTTACAGGGACTCCCGAGAGGTTCCTGCTTATATTCATATAATATGCATTTCCTGAAATGTCTTCAACAGGAGTTAATCTATATTCTGTTCCGATATCCAGTTTAAACTTTTTTATGGTGTCTCTTTCTTGCGAAAAAACCTTGATTGTCAATAAAAGCAAAAACACAACTGTTCTTATTTTCATAATTAATAGTTTTTGATAATAATATCAGATATACTCATAATTTGTAATGCAACTTAAACATCCATATACGAGGCTGAATGTAAACATATCTGTTTGAAATCATATAGCTCGATGTATTATGCAAATAAATATGCTCTTGATTTAGTAAATTTTTTATCTCCACCTCAACGCCAAACGGTTTATCTTCTTTCCTATAAAATAATGAGAAATTCAGTAACTTATTAGTGTTTATAAGTCGACTGTTTTCATTAATATACTGCAATTTAAAATCTGCTTTTATAGTAAAATTTTTGTAAGAATATTTGATCTTGACAAAAGGTTTAATTTCTTGATACTTCACATTTTTTATTTGGCTCCTTCCATTCATACAACTCCCCATTACTCCAACCTTTAACTCGGGAAAATTCTTATAATCCATCCCAACGGAAACAGAATTACTCAACATAATATTATTTGATGATATCCATTGGTTATTTATGAAATCGTAACTTTCACCGACTGACATAAGGGGTTCAACCTCTACATACCATTTTTGCCATTCTTTCACAAAGCGATTCATTATATTCAAGCCATACTCGGGTTTATGACTAATCTCCGGAAAACTGTAAAAATTTGTTGACATAATCAAATGTTTTTGTTTTAGAACAGACAAATATTTTCTAAAATTTAAATGTGTAAAAAACATAACTCCTTTACGCATCGAAAAAAAGCCATAATGAAAATCTATTTGATGAAAAAGTTCATAGGTTAAATTTATATTTCCCTGTGCTATTTTATCATAAGATTTTAAAATTTTATTTTGAGCATATTGTTCAGTATCAGGCAAGTTGGTTTTGATAGCATATCTAAATTCAATATCCCCTCCTAATAAACGACCTTCATAATTTAATTCGGGCAAAAACAAATATTCATTTTTTATAGAATTATTTTCAAAATTATTCCACTGTAGATAATGTGCATAAATGCCGGGGGTAAAAAGATTTTTTCCTATCTTAAAACGATATTGTAAACCTCCATAAAAGTCATTGATGTTCAAATGATAATCGTTTGTAAAATCAGTAAATGAATGACTGTGATTATCTGTTACTTGAGAAAGTCCTGTTTTGAAACTCGAATCAGTATAAATATCGCCTAAACTGAAATATAAATGATTGTGATTATTTATTTTAAAATAATATTTCAGTAAGGAACTCCAATTGTTCCGCATTAAATTTTTATTTTGCAACAATGTATAATCATTTGATTGCCAATCAATATAATTCGATAAAAATATCTGATTAGCCGTCCAAGTTTCTATTGGAAAAAATTCTCTGTGTTTATAATTTAAAAAAAAACGGATAATATGTTTTTTTGAAATTTTTTTATAGAACAAAAAAGATTGAAAATAGTTCAAATTATTACCTTTCAATTTATTGACAAATGAATTATTACTAACACCTGATTGACTTATTCTATTTTTTAAAATATCTTGGAAAGTTTTATTCACCGATATGCTCAAATCGTAATATTGATTGCTCTTAGGTTCAAAAATCAAATTAATTTTAGTCAATCCCGTTCGATTGTTGTTGTATTCATCATCGGTTTTTAGTTGAAATATTTCCGAATCAATTAAAAATTGGTTTTCAAAACATTTTTGATAATTGGTTTTCTCATTTGCCAATATCGAATACATTTGAAATTCCCATTTGCTCCCAAAATCCTGTTGCCATTGTAGAGCATTGAAAAGTGTTTTTTTGTTTACAAAATTATTTTTCCCGGCAAAACCAACTAAATTTTTCCTATCATCACTATAAGAAATATTAGACATAAAAAAAGATTTTTTATTCTCAAGACGTATAATATCCTGATAATTCAGTGATGCTTCACCCATATTGTTCAAATTGCCAATATAACTCAAATTGGTATAGGGGCTATAATAGAATAAATTGGTTTTTAGCAGATATTTTTTTTGTTTATTACCGCCGGCGAGCAAATCACCAAAAACAAAACGTTTTTTTCCTTCTCTCAGTTTAATATTAATTACAGTTTTTTGCTCATCAGTTAAGCCTTTCATAAAACTTATCCTGTTATAATCTTTAAGCACTTGTATACTTTTCACAGCATCGGCAGGAATATTATCAACTGCCAATTTTGAATTTCCGCCAAAAAAGTCTTTTCCTTCAACCATTACTTTCATAATACGTTTTCCCATAACGGTTATCTGCCCGTTTTCATCTACTTTTACACCAGGCAGTTTGTTTAATACGGCTTTGAGTTTGTGTTCATCACCTCTCACAAAATGCTTTACATCATATACAATTGAATCCTTTGTTATTTTGACAGGTGTCTGATAATTGATTATCACTTCATCCAAATCTTGCCTGACAGGTTTTAAAATAATTGTTTTAAATTCTGGTTTTTGTAAACTATCGATTTTAAATGTATAGGGGCAATAGCCCATAAACGAAACTGTAACAACATAGGCAGTTTTATTTTGAAGTTTCATTTCAAATACTCCTTCTTCCTCGGTTATGGCAAAGACAAACGGGCTATTATTTAAAGGTTTTGCCATAATATTGGCAAACTGCATCGGTTGATTTAGACTATCAATAACCTTTCCCTTCAAAAGTCTTGTTTGAGAGAAGGATGTTAGATTCATAAACAATATGAAAACAATAGACAACCTCTGCATTATTACATTTTATCAATTGCCTTTATTCTAGCTGCCCTCCCCTCTTTTTCCGTTCTTAAAATGCCTTTTTTCGGTTTCTCTATCTTAATCGGTTTCCTATAAAAACGTATTTCTGTTGCAACCAGCTCATAGGCAGGAAACTGTTTAATATACCGTTTTTTTAAAATCAAGCCGGGCAAACCTCCATAACCTGCGGGACCAAACGGCACAGGAATTGTCGGTGTAAACCATACCTCAACATTTCTACTTACGGCTTTAATTACGGGATATACTAAAATTGTATCCGTTTCTTGTGTGATATCCCATTGATATTTATTTAATGAGCTTGTTTCTCTGAATAAACTATTTGTCCCTACTTCTTGAAATTGCGCCAGTATCAAATTATCTTTTTTATTTTGATAAAAAATACTATGCCCACTTCCTAACATTTTTGCCAGTTCAAAAATATATTTATTATTTGTTTCATCCGGTTGCTCCTCAACCCATTCATACAATGCATCATTTTTATTAAAGTTCAGCCTGAAATCAAAATCTTTTGCTATGGCATAAATTTTTCTATGTCTTTTAAGCCTATTTAAATAAAACCCATCTCCGTATTTCTCCCTCATTTCTTGCGCAAAAGAAGCATTTTCAATTTTTCTCACCTTATAAATAACCTTTGCACTTTGTTGTGAAAATGAATTTAGACTATACAATATATAAATAGTTATGGTAAAAATAAATTTCATAATCTCAATAAATTTTAGTGTGCCGTTTTTGGGACGGCACACTAGATTAAAAAATGCTATTACAGCATTCTGCAATAATGATATTCCAAATAAAATTCCCTTTGCCAATCAGGAGACCCATATTCTGCACCGGATGCAACTGCTGCTCCTAATGCTTGATAATAACAATCCGAATATTCCTCCATCTTTGTGTTGTCAACGCTACCGTTTGCAAAACTAAAGGTAGTCGCAAAAACGATTCCTAAAATTAGAACAATTTTTTTCATAATACAATAATTTTTAGTTTATACATAATTTAAATTCTTAAACCTATTTCCCTTCCGGTTTAAAAGAAGTTAGACACATACACCATGTTTAACTAAAAATTCCGTACCTTTGGCGTGGTTAAACATGGTTTAACTCTTCGGGGGAAATCACCAAATATTTCCAGACATGAGGTGGTTTTCCCTTTCTTTTGTTAATAATATTTTTTTATCAAATCATAGATAATGTATTTTTATTGTTTCAAAACGTGTTACACTGCAAATATAACAACACCCACCCTCCCCCGCAAGAAAAAAGCAAAATTTTTATGAATTTTTACGAATCTTTCATTTCGCACGCCTGTTTAAATGTCTTGCATTTTATGTCAAAAACTGTACTTTTTAAGAATTAAACTGCATTTTTTGATGC
>Ga0256846_1000208_pt1 | contig 25385 bp, 33 predicted proteins | sample TevniametaG_FD_189098 | JGI IMG/M metagenome (GOLD analysis project Ga0256846, IMG submission 189098) | Tube worm associated microbial communities from hydrothermal vent at the East Pacific Rise, Pacific Ocean - Tevnia | ecosystem: Host-associated > Annelida > Integument > Unclassified ...
AGTAATATCCGGAAATTCTAAAAGACCCAGAATGATTATATTCAGAAGTAATAAATATTTATATTCACAGGTCTATGATGATACCAAAGGGAAAGTGCTTGCACAGGTATCAACACTTGAGAAAGAAGTAAAATCAAAATTGAAAAATACGAAAGATAAAGAAGCGGCAAAAGTAATGGGTGAAGTTATTGCCGAAAGATTAAAAAAACTTAAGATAAAACAAGTCGTTTTTGACAGAAATGTATATGCATATAGTGGTAGAGTTAAAGTTTTTGCTGATTCCGCAAGAGAGAAGGGAATAAAATTTTAAGGAGTATTATAGTGGAAGAATTAGAAAATATTGAAATATTCGAAGAAGAAGTTATCTCTATAAGAAGGGTTACCAAAGTTGTTAAAGGTGGAAAAAACATGAGATTCTCGGCAGCAGTCGTTGTAGGTGATAAAAACGGCAAGGTCGGACTTGGTAAAGGTAAAGCAAAAGAGGTTCCGCTTGCTATTAAAAAAGCAGTTGCGGATGCTAAGAAAAATCTTGTAGAGGTTCCAATAGTTGAGAATACTCTTCCATATTATTCCATTGGAAAATTCGGTGCCGCAAGAGTGGTAATCAGACCTGCATCGGAGGGAACCGGAGTTATTGCCGGAGGTTCGGTCAGGGTTATTATGGAGCTTGCCGGAGTTAAAAATGTCTTGACCAAAAGTATCCGCAGCAAAAATACTTTAACTGTTGCTCAAGCAACAATCAACGGTTTAAGAGAATTAGATAATGCTGAATCAATTATGTCAAAAAGGGAGATTGGTGAGGAGGAATTGTGGCAGTAAAGAAAAAAAAGGAATACTCTAAGATAAAGATATCCCTTAAGAAAAGCCTTATCGGAAGAAATGAGAAACAGAGAAGGATAGTTAAAGGGTTAGGTTTGAGAAAGATTAATTCTGAAGTAATTAAAGAAAAGAGTCCCGAAATTATGGGAATGGTGAGAAAAATTGACTTCTTGCTGGAAGTAACGGAGGTGTCAAAATGATATCGCTGGCAAATTTAAAACCGGCAAAGGGTTCTGTAAAGAATAGGAAAAGAGTCGGAAGAGGACCTGGATCAGGATATGGAAAGACCGCCGGAAGAGGTATGAACGGACAAAAATCACGAAGCGGTTATTCAAGGAAAAGGGGATTTGAGGGAGGTCAGATGCCTCTTGTCAGAAGGATTCCCAAAAGAGGATTTACAAATATTTTTAAAACATATTACAACGTGGTTAATGTGGGAGACATAGACAAAAGCGGACTTGATGAGTTGAATATTGATATATTGCTTGAAAAGAGAATTATAAGAAATAAAAGGTTGAAACTTAAAATACTTGGTGACGGAGAGTTGTCAAGAAAGGTAAAAGTTTCGGCACATAAATTTTCTAAAACTGCAATTGAAAAAATAGAAAAAAGTGGTGGAGAAGCAATTATTCTTCAGGGAGAGAAAAATTGATCACATTTTTAAGAAATATGTTTATGGTTCCTGAATTAAGGAAAAGGATTTTCTTTACTTTTTTACTGCTTGCCGTATACCGTATCGGTGCACACATTGTCACTCCGGGAATTAATGTTGAAGCTCTGGTGAAGTTTTTTGAGCAGCAACAGGGTTCTCTCTTCGGATTTATTGATATGTTCTCCGGTGGAAATATGAGTAGAATGACCATATTTGCCATTGGTATTATGCCTTATATCAGTGCGTCTATTATTCTTCAACTGTTGCAGGTTGTTTGGCCGTACTTGGAAAGGATATCAAAAGAGGGAGATCTTGGTAAAAAGAAAATAACTCAATACACCCGTTACGGAACGGTTCTTATTGCGGTAGTCCAATCTTTCAGTATTGCAATAATGCTTGAAAAAATGAACCCGAGCGGGCTTCCGGTTGTATTAAATCCAGGTTGGGGATTTAGGTTACTTACCATCCTTACTATGACAACGGGGACAATGTTTGTTATGTGGCTTGGTGAACAAATATCCGAAAGAGGGATCGGTAACGGGATTTCGTTGATAATTTTTGCAGGTATTATTAAAGGTTTGATCCCCGGAGCAGGTACACTGATTGAAGGGTTAAAAACCGGAGACATGAATCCGATAAAAATCATACTTATACTTGCTTTAATGGGTGGAGTTATAGCATTTATTGTTTTTGTTGAGAATGGTCAAAGGAGAATTCCTGTTTCTTATGCAAAACGTGTTCAGGGTCGAAGGATGATGGGAGGACAGAGTACTTTTCTCCCTCTAAAAGTAAATACCGGAGGTGTTATCCCTATTATTTTTGCATCTTCTATAATTGCATTCCCTGCAACGATAGGTAGTATAATCAATCATCCTATAGCTAAGGCAATATCAACTCAACTTGGATTCGGAATGCCTCTTTACAATATTTTATATATTGCGGCAATAATTTTTTTCACATATTTTTATGTGTCGATAATTTTCAATCCTCAGGATGTTTCGGATAATTTAAAAAAATACGGTGGATTTATCCCGGGTATAAGAGCAGGGAAAAATACTGCAAATTATATAGATAGCGTTCTGTCAAAATTAACTTTTGTCGGAGCGGTCTATTTGGCGTTGGTTGCAATAATTCCGACATTTTTGACATCAGGTTTTAAAGTTCAGGCACTTCCGTTTATCGGAGATTTCCTTGATATGAATTTGCCTGCTTGGTTTAAAGAAGGCTTGGGACTCCGTTTCTATTTTGGAGGAACATCAATTTTGATAATAGTCGGCGTAGCAATGGATACAGTGCAACAGATCGAAGCTCAACTTACAATGAGAAATTATGACAGTCTGTCCAGTAGTAGAGGGAGAATTAGAGGAAGAAGATAATAGAATGAAAAGGATAATACTTTTTGGAGCACCCGGTTCGGGTAAAGGGACTCAGTCGGACAAAATTGAAAGAGAGTTCTCTTACAGAAGGCTTTCTACCGGAGAGTTGATAAGAGCCGAAGTGCAAAAAAAAAGTAGTTTGGGGAAGAAAATTGAGGAGTACAATACCAAAGGTTCACTTGTTCCGGATGAGATAATTATTGAGATTGTTAAAAATAGAGTACAAACATTTGATGTTGATAAAGGATACATTCTTGACGGATTCCCTCGTACACTTGGTCAAATCAAGGGCTTGACTTCCGTTCCGGCAGATAGTGAGCTGGCAATTCTTTTAAAAGTTGATGAAGATATCGTTGTAAATAGAATCTTGTCACGTCTCTCTTGTGAAAAGTGTGGGAAAATCTATAACACCGTGTCAAAAATACCTTCAAAAGAAAATATATGTAACAGATGCGGTGCCACTCTTTCAAAAAGGAATGACGATACTGAAGATATTATTAAGAAAAGAATTCTAGTGTACAGAGAAGAGACGCTTCCGGTTATAAGCTATTACAGAGGGAAGGGAAACCTTCATGAAATTGATGCATCAATGGATATTGAGAAAGTTTGGAGAGAAATTCGGGAGTTGGTTAAGTGATAATATTAAAGACTGACAACGAGTTGAAAATTATGAGAGAAGCGTCAAGAATAGTTGCAATTGTTCTCTCTGAGATAAATGATCTTGTTCGTCCCGGAATTTCTACTCTTGAATTGGATAAATTTGCAGAGGATAGAATAATAGGGTTAAATGCAAAACCGGGTTTTAAAGGATATGGTTCGGGAGATAGAATATTTCCCTCTACTCTTTGTACTTCCGTTAATGATCAAGTTGTACATGGCATTCCGTCCAAGAGTGTTATCTTGGAAGAGGGGGATATAATCGGTGTTGATGTAGGAACAATATATAAAGGCTTTTATGGTGACGGTGCTTATACCTATGCTGTTGGAAATGTGGATGAAGAAACGAGAAATCTTATGAATTCATGTGAAAAAGCACTTTATAAAGGGATTGATGCTGCAGTAATTGGCAATCGTATATCGGATATTTCAAATGCAATTGATAAGTCTGTAAGATTGGACGGATTTGAAATAGTCAGAGACTTAACAGGTCACGGAATAGGACGAAATTTACATGAGGATCCCCAGATTATTAATTACAATAATGGAATAAAGGGGAAGAAAATAAGCGGGAATATGACTATGGCAATAGAACCGATGATTACCAATGGCGGTTATCGGATAAGAACTCTTGAAGACAACTGGACTGTAGTAACGGCAGACGGCAGTTTATCTGTCCATTATGAACATACTATTGCAATATCGGATAATGGTCCTGAAATATTAACAAGGATATAATATGGCAGCTAAGGATAAAAATGTAATTGAAGTAAGAGGTAAAGTTTTGGAAGTTCTTCCGAATGCAACATTTCTTGTAGAACTTGATCAGAATCATCACAGGATCTTTGCTCATCCTTCCGGAAAAATGAGGAAGAACAACATAAGGATACTTCCTGCTGATAAAATTTTATTGGAAATTTCACCATATGATATAAATCGTGGAAGAATTATTTACAGGTTTAAGTAGGAGAGAGAAATGAAAGTAAGAGCATCAGTAAAAAAAATTTGTAACAAGTGTAGGATTATTAGAAGAAAGGGTGTTGTAAGAGTTATTTGTGAAGATCCTAAACATAAACAGAGACAAGGCTAAAGGAGGAAAAATTGGCTAGAATATCAGGTATCAACTTACCTAACCAGAAGAGGATAGAGATTGGGCTGACTTATATTTTCGGAATCGGGAGAACAAAATCTCGTGAAATTCTCGAAAAAGTAAAAGTCGATTTAAATAAAAAAGTTAAAGACCTCAATGCAGAAGAAGTTACCCGAATCAGAAAGCATATTGAAGAAGAGGTAATGGTCGAAGGTGATCTCAGGAAGTCTGTAAATCAGGATATTAAAAGACTTATGGATATTAATAGTCACAGAGGAAGAAGACATAGAATGGGTCTTCCTGTCAGAGGTCAGAGGACAAAAACAAATGCAAGAACTCGTAAAGGTCCCAAAGGATCTATGATTAAAAAAAGGAAGTAACGGAGAGGAATAATGGCTAAAAAAAATATCAGATCTAAAGGGAAAAAGAAAGAGAAGAAGATAGTCCCGCACGGAGTTATGAGAATTAATTCCACATTTAATAATACTGTTATTACAATAACCGATCCTGACGGAGGTGTTCTTGCTTGGTGTTCAGGTGGTGTTGTTGGTTTTAAAGGGTCAAGAAAGTCAACTCCTTTTGCTGCACAATTAGCGGCTGAGAAAGTTTTAAAAGAGGTTGAAAATATTGGAATGAATACTCTTGATATTAGAGTCAAGGGTCCTGGAGCTGGTCGCGAAAGTGCAATCCGTTCAGTTGGAAGTTCTAAGTTAAAAGTAAAAACAATTAAAGATGTTACTCCGATTCCACACAATGGTTGCAGACCAAGGAAGAAGAGAAGGGTTTAAGGAGGAAAATAGTGGGAAAGTATACAGGTGCGGTTTGCAGATTGTGCAGAGCTGAAGGTACAAAATTATTTTTAAAGGGAAGAAGATGTCTTACGGATAAATGTTCAATTGAAAGGCGTAATCAACCCCCCGGTGCTATTAGCAGAAGGAGAGCCTTTAAAAAATCAAATTATAAAGTTCAGCTTCGTGAAAAACAGAAAGTTAAAAGATTTTACGGGGTAGGGGAAAAGCAGTTCAGACTTTTTTTTGAAAAAGCCTCAAAGAGTAAAGGTGTTACCGGTGATAATCTTTTAAGAGATTTGGAGCTCAGGTTTGATAATGTTATATACAGAATGAATTTTACAGCCTCAAGAGTACAGGCAAGACAGATGATAAAACACGGACATTTTACTATTAACGGAAAAAAGGTCTCTGTTCCATCTTATCGTGTAAAACAGGATGATGAGATAACTTTAAAGGAAAAATCTCTAAAAAATGAAAAAATTACCGAGGCTGTCAAGAGTTGTAAGGGACTTGTTGAAGTTCCCGAGTGGCTCATTGTAGATGATGAAAAATTTAAAGGTAAAGTTAACAGTATTCCAACCAGAGAGAATGTTTCCGTTGATGTTGAAGAACATCTGATCGTTGAGCTCTATTCTAAATAAGGAGAGAGAATATGAATCTAAATTATCTTAGACCTAAAAGATTGATAGTCGAAGAAGTAACTTCCGAATATGCAAGGTTTAGTGCCGAACCGTTTGAAAGGGGTTATGGGAGTACGATAGGGATAGCACTTCGAAGAGTATTACTCTCTTTGATAGAGGGAGTTGCAGTTACGGCAATAAGGATAGATGGTATTCTACATGAATTTTCAGTAATTCCTGGAGTTTATGAAGATGTTCTGAATTTGATTCTTAATATAAAAAACATTCCTTTCAAATTAGAAGGGGATGAGCCGAAGATTGTAAAAATCAGCAAATCCGGTGCCGGAGAGATTCTCTCAGGTGATATTGAAGCTGACGGAGATGTAGAGATACTGGATAAGAAAGTTCATATTGCATATCTTGAAGATGAGGGTTCTCTAAATGTTGAAATTGTAATAAAAAAAGGACAGGGGTTTAAACTTGCGGAACAAAATTTTGATGAGTCACTTCCTGTCGATTTTATTCCGGTTGATGCAAGTTTTAATCCTATTGAAAGAGTTAAATATGAGATCAGACCGGCGAGGGTCGGAAATAGAACGGATTATGAAAAACTCATAATTGAAATTTGGACAAACGGTTCCGTTGCACCGGAAGATACCATTTCGACGGCTGGAAAAATTTTGAGAGATCATTTGACGATATTTCTCAGATATAAAGAGAAGGATAAAATATCATTTGAAGATGATCAGGATTTAACAAATGGAATTGAGGCTAAAGCCGATTTCCTTGAAAAAAGTGTTGAGACAATGGGCTTATCCGTAAGGGCACTCAAGTGTTTAAAAAGGCTTGGTGTTGATTATATATTTGAACTTATAGAGAAAACCGAACATGAATTGTTGAATTCAAAGAATTTTGGAAAAAAATCTTTGGAAGAGATAATTTCAAAACTTGTTGATTTTGATCTTGCTCTTGGTCAGAAATTACCTGAAGTACTGAGGCATGATTTAATAGAAAAAATTGAAAAATTAAAAAGCGAAGAAGCTGAAGAAGAGAAGGAGTAATTATGAGGCATTTAAAAGGCGGTTTTAAATTACAACGGAATCCTTCACAAAGAAAATCACTCCTGCGTAACCTTACGGCAAGCTTGATTGAGAAAAATAGAATTGAAACTACTCTCACAAAAGCTAAAGCTGTAAGACCGATTGTTGAAAGAATGATAACTCTTGGGAAGACCGGAACTCTGGCAAATAAGAGAAGAGCTTTTTCTTATCTTTATAAAAGAGAAACTACACACATACTTTTTAACGAGGTTGCTCCCCGTTTCATGGATAGGAATGGTGGTTACACCAGGATTATAAAAACAGATTCCAGAAAAGGTGATGGTGCCGAGATGGCTATTATTGAATTTGTTGACTATAATTTTGAACCGAAGTCAAAAAAGTCTAAAGAGAAAAAAAAATAAAGTAGGTGCGGGCATAGCTCAATGGTAGAGTATCAGCTTCCCAAGCTGAATGTTGCGGGTTCGATCCCCGTTGCCCGCTAATATTAAAAACAAGGAGGATGAAATGTTTAAAAAAGAAGCGGAAGTCAACAAAAGAGAAGAGCAGTTTGATATTACGACGGTTAATGAGAAGAATTCATTTATCGGTAAATCAATGAAATTAAAAGGGAATATTTCATCGGATGAGGAAATTGTTATTGAAGGCATTGTCGAGGGGACAATTAAGATAAATCACAACGTAGTAATAGGAAAATCTGGAAAGGTAAAGGCGGATATTACGGCAAAAGCTATTATTATTAAAGGTGTTGTTAACGGTAATGTTAATGGAATTGAAAAAGTTGAAATTGTACCCGGTGGAGTTTTGAATGGTGATATAATTTCGGAGAAAGTTGTTTTGGCCGAAGGTGCAAAGTTTAAGGGTAGTATTGATATGTCAGGAAAAAGCGAAGATGCGGAAAAGAGATCTAAACCTGAAAAGCAAACATCAAAAACAGAAAAAAAGAGTTAATATTAAAATCCGGACTGCGTTAAGAAATTTTAAATGACACCTTTGTCAGGTGTTTCAAAAAATGTCGAACTGGTATTTTATAGAAGATAAAGAGTCATTGCCTCCCGCTAGAAATATGGCAATTGATGAATTTCTTTTTAGTATGTGTCAGAAAAATCCGGCAGGCTTTTTTAGAATATATTCATGGGATATCCCTTCGTTTTCAGTTGGAGTGTCGCAAAAAATATCAAAAGCAGTCAATCTTTTATACATAAGGGAGAACGGTTTTGGATTGGTTAGAAGGATAACAGGTGGAAAAACCGTTCTTCATGATAATGAGATTACTTATTCTATAATTTCATCGGAAAAGAAATTTTTTCAAGATAACGATCTTTATAAATCATACTCATTGATTGCTAATGTTATTCTTAAAACTTTTAATCGATCGGGAATTAATGCATATTTGGGAGAAAAGAGTGACAGCGTTCTTTCCAAAAGTAATAATCCCTGTTTCTCATTTCCAACTCCAAATGAGATTGAAGTAAAAGGGAAAAAGATTGTTGGCTCCGCACAAAAAAGAGATAAAAATGCACTACTTCAACACGGTTCCATACCGATATCAATGAACTATGAAGCATATGCTCTCGGTACTGGATTTAACGAAGATACTATAAAACGAAATATGACATCACTTGATGAGATATCAATGATTAAGCCTGATTTGCTTATTAAAAATTTTTTAATTTCACTTGAAGAGTTTTTAGGAATTAATTTAATTGAATATAATTATTCAAAGGCGGATCTTACGGAAATAGACCTACTTGAAAAAAAATATGAATCTGAAAAATGGAATCTTAGTCTTTAGTATTTTTTCAGTATTTTTATGTTCATCCGTCTATTCAAGAGATGTTGAACTTCAATTTCATGATGTAAAAAGAAAATACAACCCTGATTTTAACAAGTTGAATGACTTGGGATTCACTAAAATTATAGTCAGAGCTTTTCTAAATAGTATGTCTAAGGGAGGTCTTTTGTTTAAGAATGATCATTTTGAAATGGCTTATCCCGGTTTTTCTCATATTGTAAAAAAAAACAAGAAAAGAAGTTTTGCCTTATGGGGTTGGTTAATTTCAAAAAATTATGCTTGTAATAAAAACTTGGAAATCTTTGATACAAAATTTGAGGATGGGAAAAGAATTCTTGTAAGGAAACTTGATATATTTAATCCCAAATCCGTAAAAATGATTGTTTCCGCTTTTAAAAGTATGGCAAAACTTGGAGTTGAAGGAATATTAATTCAGGATGATTTGGCATTTAAGAGTAATGAGGGATTCTCGAAAATCGGAATGGAGATGTTTTCAAAATTGTCGGGAGTTCCGGCAAGGGAAAAATTGATGATGGAGAGCGGTTCTCCATACAACTCAAAATGGATTAAAATAAAAAAAAACGTAATTTCCGGTTTATTACGGGAAATTATCAAAGGATGCCGGATGATCAATCCGAATATTAAAATCGGTATAAATGTTTATTATGAAGCTTCAATTTATAAAAAAAGAAGTAATGAGTGGCATTCTCAAGATTTAATGGAGATTGCGGAAACCGGAGTGGATTTTATATATTTGATGATGTATCACAGGCAAATGAAAAGAGAACTAAAATTGAGAACAAAAAAAATCAAAGAATTGTTTAGAGAAGGTATTGAATATGCGTATAAGATTGCCGGAGATAGACTTGTAGTAAAAATGGAGACATATGATTGGAAATCAAAAATGATTATTCCGATTAGTGAAATGAAGAAGTACATTAGATTGATTCCCGAAAATATTAAAAAAATTTGTTTCACCCCCGTGAAGAATTCAAGTTTGGAATATTTGAGTGAATTATTTGCCGCATCGAATAATTGAAAATAATCGAACTTAAAGATACAATAAGAATATTATGAATTGGAAATTGAGAACAGGAAAATTTTTATTTAAATACAGATCTTTTACTCCGGTGCCGTTGATAATTTTTATTGTTTTATTCTTCCGTCCGATGACACATCCGAAATATGATTTACAAATTATTCTTGTAGGATTTTTCCTAATGGTTCTCGGAGAAGTGATAAGGGTTTTTTCCGTAGGGTTTTCTTTTCCCGGAACTTCGGGTAGGGAAAATTTTCTTAGAGCGGAAAATCTCAATATTTCAGGAATATATTCCATTGTCAGAAATCCATTGTATGTAGGTAATATATTTATCTATACGGGGATATTGATAACTTATTCCAATATTTACGCACTGTTGGTTTTTGATCTTATCCTGATTTTACAGTACTATTTTATAATAAAATCAGAAGAAAATTTTCTGTTTGATACCTATGGAAGCGAGTATATTAAATATAAAGACAGTGTTAACTCCATTATCCCGAATTTTAGAAATTATTGTAAACCGGAGAATCCCTTTGACAAGGTAAAAGTGATTCTTAAGGAAAATGATTCCGTATTTAATTCTTTTGTGATATTCGGAACGTTATTGTTGTATAAAGAATATATCGCAGCGGGGAATATCGTAAATAAAAAACTCTATTTTATATATTTTGGTATTCTGATCATTCTGTATATTTTTATTAAATTGCTAAAAAAGCATTATTTTCGTAATCAAACCCGAATTGAGTAATTCATTTTTACAAATTATAGATCATTAATAAGTAATATATACAAATATTTGACTTTATTTTATTATATATATAAAATTTATTCAAATTTCTGGAGGTATTCATGGGTAAAAAAATAGTTATAATTGTTTTAATGGCATTATTCGTTATCCCCTTAACAGCCGGTAAGTTAAAAGGTGTTCTTATGGAAGATTCGATCAAAGTTGATGGGAATGTACTCTTACTTAACGGTATGGCTTTAAGAAAAAAGATAATCTTCAAGGTGTATGTAGCAGGTATGTATCTTCCTAAAAAAGAAAAATCGGCAGAAAAGATTCTTAGCTCGGATACACAAAGAGTGGTTGTTATGCATTTTATGAGAAGCGTCGGTGCCGGAAAGATAAATGGCGGTTGGTATGACGGATTGGAAGCTAATACTCCGAATTATTCAAAAGAGTTAAAGGCTAAATTTGATATACTTGCAAAATATATGGAAAAAATGAGAAAAGGGAAAAGGATAGTTTTTTCATATTCGCCATCCAAAGGGACAACCGTTAAAGTTAACGGAAAAGAAAAAGGGACGATAAAGGGAAAAGATTTTGCGGATGCATTATTTTCTTGCTGGATTGGGAAAAAGCCCGGTCCCGGAAAAAAATTCAAGAGAAAATTACTTGGAATTTAAAATTTTATCTATGGAAGTACTCTGACGTGTAGATATTATTAATTTCTTTACGCCACTTTTTTTTACTATATCCATAATTTTTACTACTTTTCCGTAAGATATATTTGTATCTCCTTTCAGAATTAAACTTCCATCTTCCATTTTGGCAAGTATTGTTCCAAGTTTTTTTTCGAGATCATTTAAAGTAACGGGTCTTTCATTAAGAAATAATTTACCGTTTTTTTCGATTGAAAGGATAAATTTGTTTTTTTTATAACTCGGAGCACTTTTTGTTTCGGGAAGGTTTAACTTTATTCCGGGTTCTTCCATGAAAGTTGAAGATACCATCATAAATATCAGTAATAGGAATAATACATCTATCAATGAAGTAATATTTATTATAGTTCCTTTCTTTTTCTTTATTTTAAATTCCATTCTAATTTTTACCTGAGAAAGAGGATATTTTGTTAAGTAATTTTGTGGAATATTTTTCTATCTCAAGGATTAATCCTTCTGATTTTGATGTGAAATAATTATAAGCTACCACGGACGGGATCCCGACCGACAATCCTACAACCGTGGTTATTAAGGCTTCGGATATTCCTCCTGCCATAGCAGGTGCTTGCCCGACACCCATCATATGAATAACGTTGAACACTTTGAGTATCCCTATAACCGTTCCCAACAATCCCAACAGGGGGGCTATTCCTCCAATAGTTTCAAGGATCGGAAGTCCCTTCTCAATTTTGTGAACCTCCTGTTTCCCGTTATCAACAAGAATTTCTTTAATCTCTTCACGAGGAAGGTCTTTATTCTCAAGTCCGGCTTTAATTATATTGGCAAAAGGTCCGGAATACTTGTTACAAATTGATGTGGCAAGTCCAATGTCCTCTTTACTCTTTATATTATCAAGTATTGAAGTTATCTCAGGAATTACTACTTTCCTTTTCCTAAGTGAAATCGTTTTTTCTACAACTATTGCCAAAGCGATAATTGAGGATAAGAGAAGAGGGTACATTACTATCCCCCCTTTGCTAAAAAAGATCATTATATTTTCCATATTCACCTCATTTTATTTGCGTTCGTATTTTTTTACAAAGTAAATAAATTTTCCCGTTATTTCCAAAAAAGGTTCGGGAAAATCATCAGGTAGGGCAGGGAAAGGAGCTGATACCTCAACGGCTCCGACACTTGTATCGACAAGTGATTTATGCCCTTTTGAGTCTAATACCTTGAGTGCTTCAAGTCTTCCATCGGGATATATTCTAAATTGTAATAGAGTTTCACCACTGATGATTCCAAGTCTGCTGAAGGCTATCGGAGGAAAAATATTACTTTGAACTCTTCTTTTTAATTCAAGCATGTAAGGTGCAAAGTCCCAGTCGTAAGTATTGAATGCAAATCCACCGAGTTCTTTTACTTTTGAAAGAATATTTTTGTGTAAGATACTGTTTCTTATACTTTTTGCAGGATTATTCTTTTTTGAAGCCGAAAACTCCTCAATATTATCACTTAATGAATTGTCATTTTCTTTTACAATTTTTTTATCCCTTGTTTTTCTTTGATCAATTCTTTTCTTTTTGTTGTTTGGAGTTTTATTATTCATTATTTTCGGAAGTGTTGGAATATTGATATCACCTTTAGAATACGGATCTGTTTTATCAAGTTTTTCAGCAATATTAGGATTCTTAGCTGAAGTATTCTTATCGGATAAATAATCGGCTTTTTTCGGTCTTTTTTTCGATCGCTGATTTTCTGTCGTCTCTATAACCTGCTTGGGCTTCTTATCTTCCGTAAGATCAAAAATAATGGGGTCATTAATTATTTTCGGAATATCTTTCGTTCCCAATAGTCTGAAATCAATTGTTTTTTCAAGTGTAAGAAAAAATATCAAATGTAATATAATAGAAATAATAATTGTATATTTTCTTATCCTTTTTTCCACTAATTCTGTCCCTTGTGAACTAAGCATTCTACCTTATTATAGTACAAATTTCACTTCTTACTACCGCTTTGAGATAAAATTTAGACCACTAAAGATTTGGAAAGGTTGCATATACCGATGCTTTTCGATAATTCTGTTCATCTCTTTTTATTATTTAAAAATTAATTAGGAATTTTCTTTAGGTTACATCCTTGCAGACATTTTTTGCTTGTTTATAAGTGAGATGTAGTCCCTTGAAAATATACGCTTTTCTTGATTTTATGTGAAGAATAATATATAAATCATGAGCATATGAATGAATATTTTGTTAATCTTTCGAAAAAGATAGAAGAAGCGATAATTTTCGGTATTGATGCGGAAAAGAGTGTACTGGAATCTTCAATCCATTATGCTTTATCAATAAAAGGGAAGAGACTGAGACCTCTCATTTTTTTAACGCTTCTTGATGCTTTGAATGTTTCACCGGAAAAATATTTGGATATTGCGGCATCAATAGAGTATATACATACATACTCGTTAATTCACGATGATCTTCCGGCAATGGATGATGATGATCTAAGACGAGGAATGCCTACCGTTCATAAGAAGTTTGATGAAGCGGTTGCTCTTCTCGCCGGAGATACACTTCTTACCATGGCGGTGGAAAAAATATCAAATTCAGATATAGAATATGAAATGAGAATAAGGGTACTCCGGATATTGACAAAAAGTATTGGAATCAACGGTATGGCAGGAGGACAATCTTTAGATCTGCTGTTTGACGGTAATAAAGAAACAATAAATGAGATACACACAAAAAAGACTGCAGAGCTAATAAAAGGGGTAATGTTGTGTGCAGGAGAAATTGCAGGTTTGGATAATGATAAACTGAATCTTATTGGTAGTGCCGGAATAAAGATCGGTGTTGCTTTTCAGATGGCTGACGATTTGCTTGATATTGAAGGAAATGAAGATGAGGTGGGGAAGAAATTAAATAAAGACGGTTCGAATAAGAGTCCAAATTCTGTTATCTATTTCGGTTCGGCGGTGATTAGGGAAAAAATTGAAAGTGAGTATAAGAAAGTGATAGCATTGATCAACAATGCGGGGATTGATTTTCCTCCTTTTCTAAATCTTTTAGATAGAATGGTACATAGGAGAAAATAGTGAGTGTTTTAGATAGAGTTAACTATCCGGACGATTTAAAAAAATTATCCTATAAAGAGATAAAGATTCTTGCGGGGGAGATAAGGGAACTGATAATTGAGGTAGTTTCAAAAAACGGTGGACATCTGTCGTCAAATCTTGGAGCCGTTGAATTGACAATTGCATTGCATAAGGTTTTTAATGCTCCGAAAGATAAATTTATTTGGGATGTCGGGCATCAATGTTATACTCATAAAATTCTTACCGGACGAAGAGATAGGATTTTCTCAATAAGGAAGAGGGGAGGCTTGATTGGGTTTCCGGATATAGATGAGAGTGAGTATGACGTATTAAATACAGGTCATGCATCGACATCACTTGCTTTTGCTTCAGGGATGGCTATAGCAAGGGATAGGAAAGGAGAAGATTTTAATGTAATTCCTATTATAGGGGATGGGGCGTTTACCGGAGGGTTAGCTTTTGAAGCTATCAATAATATAGGACATATTAAACAAAAGTTAATTATTATTCTTAATGATAATATGATGTCAATCTCGGCAAATGTAGGAGGAATTTCAAAATACTTGAACTATCTTTCAACGGGTCGTCCCTACATAAGACTAAAAGAAATTGTTCAGGCGGTTTTTAATAAAATACCTTTTGTCGGAGATACGCTGGTTTCGGGAACGAGGAAATTATTAAAACTTCTACGTGTAATGACTGTGCCGGGATCACTTTTTAATGATCTCGGTGTAAAATATATCGGACCTATCAACGGACATGATATCAAAGAAATGGTTAAGGTTTTTAAAGAAGCCAAGAAATATGATTTCCCTGTTTTACTACATGTCGTTACTAAAAAAGGACTTGGATATGAACCTTCTGTCAAGAATCCCAGTTCATTTCATTCTTCCGCACCTTTTGATATTTTGACAGGAAAATTTAAAAGTAAGGGATCGGTTCCTTCATACTCATCGGTTTTCGGAGAAGCAGTTCTTGATCTTGTGGAAAAGGACAGATCCATTATAGCACTTACTGCCGCTATGCCGTCAGGTACGGGGCTTGATAGAGTTCAGAATAAATATCCCGATAATTTTTTTGATGTGGGTATTGCAGAACAATATATGTTGGATTTTGCCGGAGGTCTTTCTCTTGGCGGTGCTAAACCCGTTATTGGTATATATTCAACTTTTCTTCAACGTGCTATAGATCAGGTTATCCATGATCTTGCTTTAATGAAAATACCGGTAGTGGTCGGGATTGATAGAGCAGGGCTTGTCGGAGATGACGGTCCCACTCATCAAGGAATTTTTGATATATCCATACTAAGATCTTTCCCGGGAATTGTGCTTATGGCACCAAAAGATGAAAATGAGTTAAGACAAATGGTATATTCAGGAATTCAATATAAAAAGCCTGTGTTTGTAAGATTTCCAAAGGAACAGGGACGAGGAGTTGAGATTAAAGAGGATTTTACGGAAATTCCTTTTGGAAAGGGTGAGGTTGTAAGAGAAGGGAATGATGGTTTGGTAATTGGAGTAGGTCCTCTTGTATATAATGCGGTTGAAGCTGCGGATAAGCTTTATAAAGAAGAAAAAATAGATCTTAAAGTTCTTAATATTAGATTCTTAAAGCCTGTTGATGATGAATTAATTCTTTCATCCATAGGAAAGAACAAAAAAATTATTACGATTGAGGATGGAGTTTGGAAGGGTGGATTTAATTCTCATGTAAGGGAATTAATGATTTCGGAAAGGATAAATGGTATTGATCTTCTTCCATTGGGTGTTCCGGATGAGATTGTTGAGGTTGCCTCCAGAGATGAATTACTTAAAAAATATAATCTTGATTCAAATGGGATTTATAATCGGATTAGAGAATTTATAAAATAGATAAATGAAAAAATCAGTGATAATAGTTCTTTTTACAGTACAACTCATAACTGCTTTAAGCTTTGGAGAAGTATTTACTAAATTTGCGGAAGTCAATAAAGATTATGAGGATCGAATTATCGGAAAATGGATATTCTCAAATAGAAGCTATGTTTATGAGTTTACAAATATTTTTGTCAGAAAAATTGATGGATTTCACTATTTCAAATACAAAAGTTCAAAGTATCCCGGATATGAAGGTTTTTTATATGCGATATTCAAATCAAAAAAAACTTCGATATCGTTTTTTTGTAGAGGAAATTGGGATAAAAAAAGAGGGCTTGTTCATGTGTCTTCAAGAATAAGATTTATCGGCAAGGATAAGTTCGTTGTATTTAGTAAAAATAATATAAATGAAATTTATTTTACGGCAAAAAGAATTGATTAAATTCATCAATTACCAATGACAATATTTCCTCTATTTTACCTCTTCCGTCAATAAGTTTTAAATAATTATATTTCAAACTTAAATAGTTCTTTCTCACTTTTTTAAGAAAATTCTCCTTCTCGAATAAGATTGCTTCATTCTCCCTTGAGTTCTCAATTCTTTTTAATGCCGTTGAGACATCAATATCAATCAAGAAAAGGAGATCGGGTTCAGGAGCGAATTTTAAATTTTCCTCAATGATAGTTCCCATATCGAGACCCCTTGCTCCTTGATAACATGCCGTTGAAAAGTAGTATCTGTCGAGTATTACTGTTTTACCTTGAGATAATGCCGGATTTATATTGTTTTTAATATCCCATTTTCTGTCATTTATAAAATAGGAGAGTTCTTCTTTTATCGGAATGGAATCATGTGAGTTTGCAAGTTCACGAATTTTTCTCCCCCATTTTGAGTCGGAAGGTTCTCTAAGCCAAGAAGAAATAATTCCTTTGCTTTTAATATATTCATGGAATAATCTGGAAACGGTCGTTTTCCCTGACCCGTCGATTCCTTCAAATACAATCAATCTTCCAAGATTACTTCTCATAAAAATATTATACATTAAATCATACTATTTTCGTAATGAACTCTTCTGCTTTTCTCTCGACATTCCTGATAACATTATATGCATCCTTATTTGTACAATTTTCAGCAGAGATTCGGTCTTTTTTAAGAAAATTATATGCACAGATTATTGCATTCAACATATCATTATCTTTCAAATAATCAAAGAATCCTTTTCCGCCGGAAAGTTTTTCATTATAGAGCAACCTGTTTAAATACTCGGAATTGGTCGTAACATGATCAACAAGGGGAAGATTAAAAATGTGGTGAAATCCTTTGAGTATCTTTTTGTACTTGATCTGTTTCCGATGGTTTCCCGATTTAATGATAAGTTTATAAGCTGGTGTTGAAGGATAGGGAATAAGAAAAGGTGCGTGAGCAAGCAGAGAAAATCTTGAAAATCTTTTATGGATATTATAAATTATTATTAACTCATCAATAAATTCTTCCCATGTTGATAAATGATCGGAACTGATCCAGTAATGGTAATTATCAATCTCATACAATTCAAATTTTTCAAGCAGGTCGTACAGTGCATCTGTCTCAGGTAGAGGTTTACCGAGACGCAGACTCCTTTTTTTTAGAAAAGTATCTGTCCCTATCCACAACAATGGAGATTTATTATAAAGTTCCTTGTTTGAGATAATCTTGATGGGATTAATATTAATATTTTTATCTTTGTCAAAAAATGATGTTATTGAACTTTGAACTCCCCATAGTTTTAAACCTGATTTTATTATAATTTGAAAAACGGAAAATGCATATTCGGGATCTTGAAGAATATCGTCATCATTAATACTAATTACATTAGATTCCGGTGTATTCAAACTTAATTGTTTAATATGTTCTTTGTATGAACGAAATAGCTCTTCTATCTTATGAAAAGGTAATTTTCTAAGTTTTCTCCCTTGTACTTTAGAGCAAAAGATACAATTGTTTAAGCAACCTCTCGAAAAGTTCATTTCAAGTCCGTTCGCTAATTTTTTTTTATCGGCGAATTTGAAATAAAAAATCGGACTGTTAGAGATATCCGTAACATTTTTTTTATTATAATCCGAACTGATTATCAAACCTCTCTTCTGAAATAGGAATCCTTTAAAGCTCATAAGTGTATCTATATCATTTTGAACAAGAGATTTTAAAATTTCCGGAAATACCGTTTCCCCCTCTCCTCGTATAAACAAATTTATTTCGGGTAGATGATACATGGCTCCCAATGGATTTAGAGTGATAAATGGTCCTCCGGCTACCGTGATAATTTTCGGAACGGGTGGAAAGTTTTTTAAAAAATCTTTAAATTGTAAAAGAATATCCTCAAAAAGCGTGAAACCGCAGGCATCGATATTTTTATAGAAGTTACAATCTCCTTGGAAAGGTAAAGATATGTTTTCCAATGTTACTGCAAAAGAATTTTCCGTTAAAGATGAACCGAGAAAAAGTGAGGAAGCCGTAAGTCCGATAGAATCCCATCTTTTGTCGGAATTCAAGAATGGTGTTGACAATTTAATTCTATTTATTTTTTCTTTAATTTGAATAGGTTTAAATAAAACGGATGACGTTTCCTTCAATTCATTTTTGGAACCGTTTAGCAGGAAGTTTGCGGAAGTTATATCATTGTTATAATCCGATTTGTTTATACTGTATGAATTTGTACTGTTTTTTTTTAGTTTGAGTGTAACAATATCCGATTCACCGATAATTCCTGAATACTCCGTTTTAATAGATAATAAGTTCCCAATAGCTTCTTCTTTTGTGAAGTGATCAGCATCGTATTCAATTATATTTTTATTCTTGAAAATACCTGAACTTAGATTCATAATAAATGATTATACACGAATAAATCTCTATTCTATAGTCACACACAGTAAATCTCGTTACGGATTCTTGACAGATACCGGATTTCCTGATAATATTCCAATGATTTTAAGAACGTGATATTTGCAAAAAGGGCATTTGTTTAAAAGTTTAAGTTGTATGTACGTTATTTAATATCTGATCCGAATGTAGTGAAGGGTTGAGTTAAAAAAATCTTTGCATGAGAGGGAAGCAAGAATGGTAACTTTGATTGGTAATTCTCTAAATTCAACTAATAAGAAAATTCTTGATAAGATGAATAAAATGGATTTTATGTTCATAAAAAGAGAATCCCAAATACAGTTAGATAACGGGGCGGAATATATTGAGCTGAGTGCTGGCTCTTTGCTCGATAATGAATTTGCTTTTCTGGTGAAAGCGGTAAAGGTTATTGAGGATATCGGAGGTAAGGTTCTTGTAAGAAGCGGAAATATTGATACTCTCCTTAAAATAGCAGAGGTTGCTAAAAATGAGATTATTCTCGGGGATATTGAATATGATGAAAAGAAGATTGATGATATTCTAAAATTATCGGGAAACGGGAAGATAAAGATTGTAGCTTTGATAAAAGAGAATGGAAAAGCACCCGTATCTCCTGAAAAATCTTTATTGATTGCCCAAACGTTTGTCGATTATCTTCTTGACAAGGGTGTTAGTCGTGACAATATTCTTCTGGATCCGATGATATCTTCTTTGGAAGAAAATTGTGATAACGGGAAAAAGTTTCTTGATACTTTGGAATTGTTTAAATTGGATTTTCCAAGAGTAAAAACTATTGCTCATTTAATAGACCTATCCGAGGGTTTGCCGAAAAGACAGCTTATTTCGGCACACTTTGTATCGCTGGCAATTGAAAAAGGTCTTGACTATGTATCTTTGAATACCCTCGAAGAAACCATTCTTCAATCGGTTGTAACAACGTTGTCAATAATCGGTAAGGATAAAAACATGAAAAGTTATATTAAATTCTGCCGCACTGCACGTGAATCCAAAAGAGATTCCCTGAAAGATGAGTGAATATAAAGTAAAAGAACTGTTACACTATTAATAATTCTATTCACAAAATGATCCAAAAATAGTATAATTGGAATGTTGGAAATGTTTCTGACAAGTGTCAAAAAATTGTATAAGGAATATTAATGAAAAAAAGAGGATTAAAAAAGGGCAGCATTACAAGGTTAACAGGATTCTCATTTCTCCCTTCATTGTTTTCTCTTCTAAGTCTTTTTGCAGGATTTCTTGCAGTCTTTCAAATTTTCAATGGAGAATTTCCTACCGCGGTTTATCTTATAATAGCAAGTGCAATTCTGGATGGGCTTGACGGGACAATAGCAAGATTGACAAAAACGGAATCTAATTTCGGAGTTCAGTTGGATTCTCTTGTCGATGCAATAGCTTTTGGTGTATCAACGAGTTTTTTGATTTATAAATGGGGATTCCCCGTCGAATTTCATCAGTTGGGTAAAGTGATTGCTTTTATTTTTTTAAGCTCAGGGATAATAAGATTAGCCCGTTTTAATGTAATAAAAGATGCTGGTGTAATACCTTCAGAGATATTTATCGGACTCCCTATACCGATCGGTGCAATTTCAATATCATCGGTTGTATTATTTTTTAAAGATTCGTTGGTTTCGTCGAACAATGTTATTGTATTCGCTTTTTTTGTAATAGTGATATCATTTTTAATGATATCAAATGTAAAATATAAAACTTTAAAGAAGGTTAATACGAAGATCGGTCTTAAACTACTTTTCTTCTTTGCTGTTATCGTAGCATTATTGATTATATATCCGGAAAAAACCCTTCCGTTAATATCTATTGTGTATTGTACGTCACCATTGTACTTCTTTTTTAAAAAAATTTATAAAAAAAAACAAAAAAAAGTCAGAGAAAAGAGATCACATTTCTCTAAATTGGAAAAATAATTTGGAAACTTTTAAAAGAAGTCTCCTGAAACAGATAAAACCTTTTAAAATTAGATTATTTGTTGCACTTTTCTTCATGCTGATGGTATCCGTATTTGTCGGGATGTTAGCTGTTATCATATGGCCTGTTATCAATGAAATTTCCATCCAAGATGCCGGAGAATTGTCGGGAAAGGGCAAAATAGTCAGGGAGTTTATTCTTAATATTTTCGGGAGCGATAGTAGTGATCTGAAAATTATTTTACCGCAGTTATTGCTTATATCTTTTATGGGAAATGCACTGTTCAGTTTCCTTTCATCTTATTATATGAAAACGTTAGGTTTGAAGGTGGTAAGGAATATTCGGGGGCAGTTGTATAAATCACTTATTTACAAATCAATTGATTATCTCTCCAAATCAAGAACGGGAGATCTTGTTTCAAGGATATCAAACGATATAGATAAAATAAGATTTGCTGTTTCCGAGACAATAACGATATATATAAAAGAATCCATGACATTGGTGATTCTTCTTGTTATCATTTTCTATCTTGATTGGAGGATGGCTTTGATTTCAATGGTAATAACTCCTGTTGCCGCTCTTATAATGAAACTTTTTGGTAGAAAAGTTCATAAAAAAGTTATTCAATCACAGGAAACAATCGGAGAGCTATCTTCGTTTCTTACGGAAACAGTATCGGGAAATAAAATTGTCAAAGCTTATAACATGGAATCAAAAGAAATAAGTAAGTTTGAAAATCTAAATGAAAGGCATTACAAAATAAATGCAAGGATATCTTTTTTATCATCTCTTCCATCCCCGCTTATGAATATTATCGGAGGTATCGTTGCAGCTATAATATTTGGATTGGGAATGCATAGAATCTCGGAAGGCACTATTGATGCGGGACAGTTTATATCTTTTATAGCTTCGCTTTTCATGATGTACGATCCTTTAAAACGTTTGTCGAAAGCCCATATTGATTTTAATCAGGGGAAAGCCGGTTACTCAAGAGTTATGGCAATTATTGACAATGTAAATCCGATAAAGGATATAGATAATCCGTTAAAATTGGATAAGGTTGAAGGTAGAGTTGAGTTCGACAATGTTTCTTTTTCATATAGTGATTCTTCCCCGGTAATTGAAAATATGAGTTTCAAGGTGGAAAAAAACGAGATGGTTGCAATTGTCGGGAAAAGCGGATCGGGAAAGACAACCATGATGAATCTTCTTCTTAGGTTTTATGAAAATTCAAGTGGGAGAATTCTTCTTGACGGGATAGATATCAAAGATATTTCAATGAGTTCACTGAGAAAAAATATCGGTCTTGTTACGCAGGATGTGTTTTTATTTAATGATACTATTCAAAATAATATTACCTATGGGGCAGATAATTTTTCTGAGGAACAAATAAAAAAAATTGCCGATATTTCGAGGTTATCCGAATTTATTGATAAGCTTCCCGAAAAATATAAAACAGTAGTTGGTGAAAGAGGTGTTTTCCTTTCAAACGGGCAGAGGCAGAGGATCTCGATTGCCAGGGCAATATTAAAAGATCCTTCAATACTAATATTTGATGAGGCAACGGCGGCACTTGATAATGAGTCGGAAAAGCTGATTCAAAAAGCTATGGAAGATGTAATGAGAAACAGAACCAGTTTTGTTATTGCACACCGTCTTTCGACAATTGTCGAAGCTGATAGAATTCTTGTGATTGAAAAAGGGAAGATGATAGAGTCGGGAAATCATAGTGAACTTATTAATAAGAGGGGTCATTACTACTCGCTTTACAATTTGCAATTTCCGGATATGGATATTATAATGTAGCAATGAGGAGTATGACAGGTTTTGCTCAGGGGAGATTTACTCTGGATAAGTTTTCGATTGGAATCACGATAAAATCTCTTAATCATAGATTTCTTGATATTAGTTTTAAAGGATCGGGGACATCACAGGAAATTGAAAAAATATTGAAGGGTATCATGAAAGATGACCTTCATAGGGGGAAAGTTGAAGTTCTTATTGATTTCTTTAATTTTGATCAAAATAGTTGGGATATCCGATTCAATGATTACCTCCTATCAAATATTTTAGATAAAATAGTTCATTTCAAAAAAAAGTATAAAAGTGAACTTTCACTATCGCTCGATTCTCTGCTTAAGATACCAATGGTATTTCATCTTGATCAGACGGCTGACGGTATCTCTGAAGAGGATAAACTGATAATAGAAAAAAAGATAAAGAAAATATTTCAAGAGTTTTTAAAAAGTAGAAATGAAGAAGGAAAAGAGATATCCAAATCTATACTTTACTGTCTTGATATTCTTGATAAAAACATAAGTATTGTTCAAAAGAGTGCTTCTAAGATTGAATCGGAATTGTTTAATAAATACAGAGATAAGATCGGTAAATATTTGAGTGATGTGGAAATTGATGACAAGAGGATTCTGCATGAGGCTGCTATCCTTGCTGAAAAAGCGTGTGTGACGGAAGAAATAAATAGATTGAAAACTCATTCAAACAGGATAAAAACCATAATCAAAAAGAGGAAGAATGATCTTTTGGGCAAAGAGCTTGATTTTCTTACTCAGGAACTAATGAGGGAAATATCTACAATTTCGGCAAAAACCAATTCTATGGATATTCATGAAAATATTATAATAATAAGAAGAGAGATTGAAAAAATAAAACAACAGGTACAAAATGTCGAGTAAGATTATTCTAAATATCGGGTTTGGGAATTCTGTTATTATCAGCAAAATCATCGCAATTGTACAACCTAATTCTGCTCCGATAAGAAGATTTGTTAAAAATAAAGGTATGGAAAATCTTCTTGTCGATGCTACTATGGGAAAAAAAGTCAGATCGGTTATAGTTTTAAGTGATGGAATTACAATTCAATCTGCAATATCTGTTCAGGCATTAACAGCACGACTTGAGAATGAATAATATTTTTGTGGTTTCGGGTCCTTCGGGGAGTGGAAAATCTACACTGATTAAAATGTTAAGGAATGAGTTTGAGTGTACAAGTTTTTCCGTATCTTATACTACAAGAAAAATGAGAGAAGGGGAAATTGATAAAAGAGATTACTATTTCATCAGTAAAGAGAAATTTTTCAAAATGATAGAAAAGGAATTATTTGCGGAATGGGCAAAAGTTCATAATGAATTTTATGGGACTTCAATATATGAAATAGATAGGAAATCAAAGGGGGATAAAATCCTGATACTTGATATTGATGTACAAGGAGGAAAGATAATAAAAAATAAATTTCCTTCATCATGTTTAGTGTTCATAAAACCGCCGTCAATTGATGAACTTAAGAAAAGGTTGCTGAAAAGGGAAAAGGTTCTTAGTCTTGATTATAAGCAAAGGATTGTTATTGCCGAGGAAGAGATGAAAAAGTCAAGTTTTTATGACAAAGTAATCATTAATGATGATTTAACGGATTCTTTTAATGAGTTAAAGGATATTTTTCAAGATTACAAATCAAGATTTGTTTTGGCAGAGGGAGAAAAGATAAATTAAAATGGATATTTTATTGGGATTGTCAGGATCTATTAGTGTATATAAAAGTGTGGAGGTTATGAGACTTTTTCAGAGGAACGGTCATAATGTTTCTATAATAATGACAAATTCTGCCTGTAAATTAATTTCTCCGATAATATTCGATACGTTTTCTCCCGGGAATGTTCATACGGAAATGTTCTTGAGAAATACCGATCCTCTCCTTCATATAAATCTGGTAAAAGACAATGACCTGTTTCTTATTGCACCTGCAACCGCAAATGTAATAGGGAAGTTCGCAAACGGGATAGCGGATGATCTCTTATCCACAACATTTGTTGCATGGAGCAAGGATATAGTTGTTTCACCGGCAATGAATGCAAATATGTTAAAGAATCCGGCGGTAGTTGAAAATATTAAAACTCTTCGCTCAAGAGGGGTATCAATACTTGAACCGGAAAAAGGTGATTTGGCCTGTAACGAGGAGGGTAAAGGGAGACTCCCTGATCCGACTACTATTTATAAGTATTGTATTGAATTGTAAAAATGATAAATAATATTTTAATAACTTCAGGTCATACGATTGAGCCGATTGATCCTGTCAGGTATATTTCAAATTATTCATCTGGGAAAACAGGATACTATATTGCGGAGGAGGCTAAAAAGAGAAGTATTAAAAGTATAACATATATTACCGGACCTTCCGAATATATTCCGAAAGGTGTTGATATTGTAAAGATCAAAACTGCAATGGAGATGCGAGAACAGGTTATGAAGTACTATGATAGAGTGGATCTGGTTATTATGGCTGCTGCCGTTTCCGATTATTCCAGTTTGAAA
>Ga0256846_1000209_pt1 | contig 25329 bp, 22 predicted proteins | sample TevniametaG_FD_189098 | JGI IMG/M metagenome (GOLD analysis project Ga0256846, IMG submission 189098) | Tube worm associated microbial communities from hydrothermal vent at the East Pacific Rise, Pacific Ocean - Tevnia | ecosystem: Host-associated > Annelida > Integument > Unclassified ...
TCACTTTTCAGATGTAAATATACAGTAATTTAAAGTATAATTTTCGACAACTTAGAATGTGTCTATACTTGTTTAGTATTCGCAAGTAATATTATAGAATTCGTTTTGTTGTTTTTTTTTCTTGTTAAATTGTATATTTATCGAATGTTTCTTCTTAAAATTATATATGTTATAAAATTCAGATAAAACTATAAGGTAAAAAGTCAAACAATATTTGATTAAATTTGTTTGACTTAAAAAAAAGGGATACATGCAAAAGGACACTTATACAATAAATGATTTGGAGCGGATAACAGGGATAAAAGCTCATACTATTCGTATTTGGGAAAAAAGATATAATTTACTGGAACCGAAACGAACAAAAACAAATATCAGATATTATACATCCGACGATTTGCGTAAATTGTTGAATATTACAACGCTAAACAAAAACGGACTTAAAATTTCTTTTATTGCCAGGTTGAAAGATGATGAAATAAGTGAGAAAGTAATAGAATATACTACACGAAAAAGCGATGTTGAAGATCAAGTTCAGGCATTAACTATGGCTATGTTTAATTTGGATATAATGAAAATTGAAAAATTAATATCCGTATCGTTTATAAATAGAGGATTTGAAAATACTTATACCGATATAATAAAACCTTTTATTGAAAAAATCAGACTTTTGTGGCAAACAGGAACTATATCAATTGTTCAATTGAATTTTGCTCAAAATGTTATTAAACAAAAGTTATTTACGGCTATTGACGGTATATTACCTGTTTATAAAGATAAAAGTAAACGTTGTGTTTTGTTTTTGCCCGAAAGAGAAACCGATGAATTGGATTTATTATATGTTTATTATTTATTGAAAAAAAATCATTATTATGTTACATATCTGGGGAGTTCAATTGACTTTGAAAGTTTAACGGAGATTAACGCTTTTCACAGTGCTGATTTTTTAATATGCTCAATATCAAATTCTTTTACAATAAAACAATTTGCTGATTATATCAATAGATTATCAACAACATTTGTCAATCAGAAAATATTATTATTCGGGTTACAAATTGATTCGTTTGAAAATATTTTACCTGCAAATGTTATTAAATGTGAAGATATTGGTGATGTTATAAGTACAATAATAAAGTAATTTAACTGCTTTCTATTTCAAATCTCATTTTTGTTAAACAAAACATGCTTTCTATAGCTTATTTTACCTGTGTTTGTGAAATATTTGTCTGCATTGTTAAACAAACGCGATAAAATCAATTTGTTATTTCTTTTATTCCAATATGTGATTTTTTTAATTGTTGATAAGTTTTATCTAAAAAAATGTAATTTAGAAAAATAACATATATATAATAGAATGCCTTGTAAATCAAGCTGTAATGCGTATTGTTATTTAGAATAGGTCTTAATAATGGAGTTTTGTATTAAAAAAACATTTGGTTTCTGTTTAAGAATAATCTATATTTGCTAAACAAAATTGTTGAACAATAGTAGTTTTATATTTAAACAAACCCACATAGTTATGACAGCAATAGATTTCACAAACAGATTATTAAGTATAGAAGAAAAATTAAAGTATTTTGCATACAGTTTGACAACAGATTCAGAAGAAGCTAAAGATTTGTTGCAAGAAACAATGTTAAAAGCCTTGTCAAACAGAGATAAATTTACCGACCCTCGTAATTTTAATTCATGGGCTTATACCATAATGAAAAATACCTTTATTAATAATTACAGACGAAACACAAAGTCTAATACTATTTTTAGTAAAGTAATTGATAATGAAAACATTTCGTTTAAACAAGAGGCGGTATCATCTGAGTCGGAATATGCATATAAAGAAATTGTAAAAAAGATAAATAATTTGCAAGATGATTTTAAAATTCCGTTTCAAATGTTTGTTGACGGATATAAATATAAAGAGATAGCCGAGGAGTTGGATATTCCTATAGGGACAGTAAAAAGTAAAATATTCTTTGCCAGACAAAAGTTAATGGAAACTCTTCCGGAATATAAATTATAAAAGAATATAGTATTTAATGGGTTTTATAATAGGAGCTGCCTTTTAGGTAGCTTTTTTATTTTTGTTTATCGACAATCCCATTTCTTTACCTTTTATCAACATATATTTGTAAGCAGCATCGTAATTATTCGGAATAATACCGTCTAAAATAGCATCTTTAATAGCTTTTTTTATATCGCCAATTTCTTTTGATGGTTTAAGATTAAATGTTTTCATTATCTCTTCGCCTGAAACAGGAGGTTGCCAGTTTCTTATTTTATCTTTTTCTTCAACTTCTTTTAGTTTTTCTCTGACAAGTTTATAATTATTCAGATATCGTTTTACCCTTTGCGGATTTTTTGATGTAATATCGGCATCGCACAGAGTCATTAAATCTTCAATATCGTTTCCGGCTTCATACAATAATCTTCGTATAGCACTGTCGGTAACTTCTTCTTGTGCAAGCACAATGGGACGCATGTGTAACCCTACCAACTTTTGAACATATTTCATTTTATCATTCAGAGGAAGTTTTAGGTTTCTGAAAATAAAAGGTATCATTTTAGAACCTTTAAATTCGTGACCGTGAAAAGTCCAACCTTGAGTTTTTGAAAACTTTTTGGTTGCCGGCTTTGCAATATCATGTAATAATGCAGCCCATCGCAGCCATAAATTATCAGTGGTCATGCAAATATTGTCTAAAACTTCAAGAGTGTGCAAAAAGTTATCTTTATGTTTTTTTCCTTCAATAATATCAATGCCTTTCATGGCTTCTAATTCGGGAAGAATATATTTCAATAAACCTGTTTTTTGCAAAAGTTTAAATCCTATGCTTGGTTTATCACACATTATTATTTTATTTAACTCGTCTGAGATTCTTTCAAACGAAATTATTTTAATTCGTTCGTTGTTTCTTTCAATTGCTTCAACAGATTCTTTTTCGATAGTAAAATTAAGTTGATTGGCAAATCTAATAGCTCGTAGCATTCGCAAAGGGTCGTCGGAATAAGTAATATCGGGATTGAGAGGTGTGCGGATGATTTTTTTTGTTAAATCTTTCATTCCGTTAAAAGGGTCAATCAAGTCACCGAATTTGTCGGGATGAAGATTTAAAGCTAAAGCATTTATAGTAAAATCTCTGCGTTTTTGATCATCTTCAAGTGTTCCGTCTTCTACAATAGGCTTACGGGAATTACGGTTGTATGATTCTTTACGAGCTCCTACAAATTCAATTTCAACATCTTTATAATGAAACATTGCTGTGCCAAAATTTTTAAAAACTGATACTTTGATATGTTTACCAAGTTTTTTTGCAACTTTTTGTGCCAAGTCAATACCACTGCCTACTGTTACAATGTCAATATCGTTTGATGGTCTTTTTAGAAAAATATCTCGCACATAACCACCTATTACATAGGCTTCTATATTTTCTTTTTCACAAATTTCAGCTATGTATCTAAATACAATATGATTTAAATGTTTATTCACTAATATGACATTTTTTCATTAATAATTCGCAAAAGTAATTTTTTTGACTTTATTTTATCTAAATATGAACAAAATATTGACGATAATTGTTTATTTTACATATTTATTGAAAAATAAAATAGTTGGTATAATAATTGTATGGACATATCGACATATTTTAATATATAGTGAAATTAATTAAATTTATAATATCATGATTGAATTTTTAACATTAGACACATTTAAGGAGAAAGTATTTAATTTTGAACAAAATAAGGAGTGGAAATACGAAGGGGAGCTGCCTTGTTTAATTGATTTTTATGCAGATTGGTGTCAGCCTTGTAAAATGGTAGCACCTATTTTAGACGAATTGTCGGAAGAGTATAAAGGAAAATTAAATATTTATAAAATCGACACTGAAGATCAGCGAGAATTAGCTGCAATGTTTGGTATTCAAAGTATTCCTTCGTTGCTTTTTGTTCCTAAAGACGGACAGCCTCAAATGGCTCAGGGTGCTTTGCCTAAGGATACTTTTAAGCAAGCATTTAAAGATGTTTTTGGAGTTGAATAATTGATTATTCACAATATAAAAAAAGCGGATTGATAATTCAATCCGCTTTTTTTATGTATAATTATATTTATATTTTACACAGCTATTTTTTCTGAGATATTTACACTTCTCATAATACTTTGTTCGTATCCTTGAATTAACTCATTGAAAAGTTCTTCTACCGATTGTATTTTTGTAATTCGGTATGCATTTGAACCTGCAAAAGCAAATCCTTCGTTTAATTTACCTTGCGATGAATTGTGCAATATTTGAGAAATACAATAAGGGACCTCTTTATAGTTACATGATTTTAAGCATTTCCACGGACATTTAAACGGACGGGTTTCGCCATTGTTTATTCTGTCAACAAATTCACTTCCTATAACTCTGCCGGGTAATCCTACAGGGCTTGCTATTAGGGTAATATCTTCTTTGCGACTTGCAATGTAACTTTTCTTAAATTCAATATCGGCATCACACTCGTGAGTAGCAACAAATCTGGTTCCCATTTTAACAGCTGAAGCTCCTGCTTTCATTATTTCGTGAATGTCTTTTCCGGTATAAATACCACCGGCTGCTATTACAGGTATTTTTTTATTAAATTTTTCTTCAAACTCTTTTATAACATTTACGGTTTCTATAATTAAGTCTTTTAACTCAATAGAGTCATCAACTAAATCTTGTTTTTTAAAACCGAGGTGTCCGCCTGCTTTAGGTCCTTCAACAACAACAGCATCGGGAATATGATTAAATTTATTAGACCAATATTGAAATATCAGTTTTGCAGCTTTAGCTCCCGATACTTTGGGTGCAAACTTTGTATGGATATTTTCAAATCCTTTTTCAAGCACAAATTCAGGTAGTTTTAAAGGTAATCCGGCACCTAAAAATACAATGTCGGCTTCTTCTTCGATGGAAACTTTAAGCAATTCGTCATAATCAGAAAGGGCAACCATTAAATTAACGCCTATTGCTCCTTTTCCTTCCGATAATACTTTTGCTTTTTGTATGTGCTTACGTAATGCTGTTTTATTGGCATTACGATAATTTTTTTCAAAATTCGGTTCGGTCATACCGATAGCTGCAGCTGATATTACTCCAATACCGCCTTGTCTTGCTACGGCTGATGCTAACCCCGATAAAGAAATTGCAACTCCCATGCCACCTTGTATTATTGGCACTTTAACTGTTAAATTTCCTATTTTTAATGATTTCATGTTTTGATATATTTTATTTTTTTATTGTCTTATACGAAAACTGTGACAAAAATACATGAGTATTGATATGTTTTTTTTAAAATGAAACTAACAGTAAGTATTAGGTGCGAAAAAAAGATTTAGGGGCGAAATTTTAATATACAGGGACGAAATTTTGTAGTATTTTGTTTAAAGAGATTGAATTTTTTCTTTCAATTCACTGACGGAATTTTTTGAAATAGGAATTTCAAAATCGATATTTTCAATAAAAAGTTTATAACCTTGAGAGTTGCCTTCGATACGGTCGATATAATTAACATTGATAATATATGAGCGATGACATTTGAATATGTAATTAAAATCTTTTAGTAGGTCTTGTGTTTTTAGCAAAGTACTTCTGATTAGTTGTTTTTTTATTGAATCGCCGTCTTTCCAAAAAATTTCAATATAGTTATCGGCAGAGCGTATTAATAAAATAAGACGAGCTTTTATTGATAGCTTATCTTTTTGATATTCAGAGTCAAAATGCACTAATTTATCGTGAATTTCTTTACTTTCTTTTAGTCTTTCGTTCAACTCATTGGCTGTATTGAGGTGAATTTTTAAGAGTCTGTTTTGATTAAATACTATTAACAATGTGAGTGGCATTATGGCAAATAAAATCAGCTTGATAATCATATAAAAATCAAACTCTAATATTCCCAATACTTTATAAGATAAGAAATACCCGAATGATATTGTAAAAAGTATCCATAAGTTCCATAAAATTTCTTTCCATACAATCCATTCTTTGAGCAGGAATACTTTAGGAAACAAACTAGGAATGATAAGCAAATTTAAGCTTAATGATAAAAAAGTAATAATTCCCAATCCGGCTATCAGGTATATTTTATCTCTGTTTTCAATAGAGCTTATATTTAATGGCTGGAATAAAAGTAAAAAAACAAAAATACTAATGCTTATAAAGAATATAATTTTAGCATTTCGCTTTAAATCGTCATTAAACGGATATGGTTTTCTTAAAAAATCCAACATTAAATAAAATATTTTAAGGTTTATAAAAATAATAAAATATTATTTTATCAATAATAAAAATGCTCTCAAAGGTATTTATTTTCATGAGAAAAGAGAATAAATATTTTAATATTACAGTATATTCAACAAACTTGTTGAAGCACATATAAATATAAAACAAAAAAAACGCCGGTAAAATATTTTCCGGCATTTTTATCTCTTTAATATTATTAAACTAAGCTGCTTTTAATCTTTTTAAGTTTGTTTTGCTCAATTTTTTTTTGGCATAATCTACCGTAACAGTAAATTCTTTAATACTTTTTGATGGTAATTCAAACATGGCATCGTTCATAATTGCTTCGCAAATTGAACGTAATCCTCTTGCTCCGAGTTTATATTCCATTGCTTTATCAACAATGTATTCAAAAGTATCTTCGGTAAAGTCAAGTTTAATTCCGTCAATTTCAAACAGTTTAATATATTGCTTGATAATAGAATTTTTAGGCTCGGTTAATATATTTCTAAGAGCTTTTCTGTCCAAAGGATTTAAATATGTTAATACCGGCAGACGACCTATTATTTCAGGAATTAAACCGAAACTTTTAAGGTCTTGCGGTGCAATGTATTGTAATAAGTTGTTTCTGTCAATAACTTCTCTGGTTTCTGAAGCTCCAAAACCTACAACTTGAGTATTTAATCGTTGTGATATTTTTCGGTCGATACCATCGAAAGCTCCTCCGCAAATAAAAAGCACATTTTTAGTATTTACGGGAATCATTTTTTGGTCGGGATGTTTACGTCCTCCTTGTGGGGGAACGTTTATTACAGAGCCTTCCAATAATTTAAGTAAACCTTGTTGAACACCTTCTCCCGATACATCTCTTGTTATTGACGGATTGTCTCCTTTTCGGGCAATTTTATCAATTTCGTCGATAAAAACGATTCCTCGTTCGGCAGCACTAACATCGTAGTCGGCAGATTGTAGTAGTCTTGTCAATATACTTTCAATATCTTCACCTACATAACCGGCTTCGGTTAATACAGTAGCATCAACAATAGTAAACGGAACATGTAACATTTTGGCAATTGTTTTTGCCAAAAGAGTTTTTCCGGTTCCTGTTTCACCTACCAAAACAATATTTGATTTTTCAATCTCAATATCTTCCGCATCCGAAATTTTGTGAGATAAGCGTTTGTAATGATTATAAACGGCAACCGATAAGTATTTTTTAGCTTCTTCTTGTCCGATTACATATTGGTCAAGAAATGCTTTAATTTCTTTAGGTTTAAGAAGTTTTACATTACCAATGTCGAAACTGCTTGTTGATTTTAACTCTTCCGATACTATTTCGTAGGCTTGCATTATACAACTGTCGCAAATGTGCCCCGATACTCCGGCAATCAACAAATTGACATCATTTTTACTTCTTCCGCAAAATGAGCATTTATCCATAATTTATTTTTCTTTCTTTACTTATCAGATGCAAAAAGCAAACAAAAAGTTGATTATTTTTTGCTTTTTCTTTCCAATATTTCGTCAATCATACCGTATTCCTTTGCCTCTATAGCTGTCATCCAATAATCACGGTCTGAATCTTTTTCTATTTTTTTCAATGTATTGCCCGAATGCTTGGCAATAATTTCGTATAACTCGTTTTTTAATTTCTTAATTTCGCGAGCTGTAATCTCAATATCCGATGCTTGTCCTTGTGCTCCACCCATAGGTTGATGAATCATAACTCTTGAATGAGGCAAAGCCGAGCGTTTTCCTTTTGTTCCGGCAGTAAGTAATACAGCACCCATTGATGCAGCCATACCTGTGCATATTGTGTTAATGTCAGGTGCTATGTATTGCATTGTATCGTAAATACCTAAGCCTGCATATACTGAGCCTCCGGGTGTATTAAAATATATTGAAATATCATTTTCAGGGTCGGTTGACTCCAAAAACAGCAGTTGAGCTTGTATAATATTTGCCACATCGTCGTCAATAGGCACTCCCAAAAAGATTATTCTATCCATCATCAAACGGGAAAAAACATCCATTGATGCTATATTAAGTTGACGCTCTTCAATAATATTTGGGGTTATATAACTGCTATGAAACTTTGCATAACTGTCATACACCATGCTACTTATTCCTGCGTGTTTGGTAGCATATTTTTTAAATTCATCTTTTGGGAACATGGCTTTTAATATATTTAGTTTTTAAATAAGTCGTTAAATTCCTCCGAAGTTACTTCTTTTGGTTCAATTTTAATAGTATTTTTTAAATAATCTAAAATTTTTGCTTCGTTAAGTCTGTCGATTATTTTACGCTGCTCATCTTTGTTTTCAAGAGTTTGCTTGGCATAAGTTTCTAATTGTTCGTCAGGAATACCTGTTAATCCGTATTGGCGAAATTGCTCTAAAACAGTTTGTTTTGCGAAATCCAATATTTCCTTTTCGTCAATTTTTATCTCTTGTTCTTCTGATATTTTATTTTTAATAAGTTGCCATACCAAATCTTTTTGAATGGCATCGTAATCTTTTTCAACAGCTTCTTCTGTTAAGTTTTCATTAGTAGCTACTAACCATCTTTTTAGGAAAGCATCGGGAAGTGTAAGTTTTGCTTTTGAAACAAGTTTATCTTTTGCATCAAGCAATAATTTATAATCACTTGACGAACTGAAACTCTCTTTAATTTCGGAAATAATTTTTTCCTTAAATTCTTCTTCCGATTTTACTTCATCTTTTCTGTAAATAGTATCAAATAGTTCTTGATTTACTTCAGCGGGAATGTGACGTGAAATGCTTTGAACCGTGAATCTGAAATTTCCGTCTAAATTTTCGGCAGCATCTTTTTCAATACGCAACATTGAAGCTAAATCGGCATTGTTTGTAAATGCTTTTTTAATTTCAAAATCAATTATGTCACCTTTTTTTGCTCCTATTACCATTGCTCTTATCGATTCTTCTTTAATAACATCGGCAGCAAAAACAGCATCTTCGGTAACAATACCGTTTTCTAATACATTACCTTCAGAATCAAGTTGTTCGAACTTGCCTTTTACAAGGTCTTTTTCAGCAACTTCATCTACCTCTTCGTTTTTACCGTAGCGAGCAGCATAATTTTCCATAGCTTCTTGAAGCATTTTATCGTCAACTTTTATTTCGTAATAAGGTAATTTATCGCGTTTTGATAATTTTAATTCAAATTCGGGAATAAAAGCTATGTCAAAAGCAAATTCATATTCTTCTTTATTGTCTAAATCAATATCAGATTTTACATTGATGCTTGGGAGAGGTTCACCTAATATATTTAATTTTTCATCGGAAATATATTTTGTCAGATTTTCAGAAATAACCTTGTTTACTTCATCGAGCAAAACAGATTTTCCATACATTTTTTTTATTAACCCGATTGGAGCCATTCCCGGTCTGAAACCTTTTAAATTGGCTTTTTTGCGATAGTCTTTTAAAACTTTCTCAACATTTGAAGCGTAATCTTCTTTTTCTACTTTTATTTTAACAACAGCATTTAATTCGTCGATGTTCTCTCTAGTAATATTCATCTTTATTTGATTTAGACTTTTAAGTAATATTTATTTTAATAATTGTCAGTTATGAACTTTCTTCTTAGCAAAAAACATGCCTTAGTTTTGTGTAAACTCAAAAAACCGCCAAACAGTAAAACTGAATGGCGGTTTCTTTATATTTTCTGTTTAAAACTTGGTGCGGATAAAGGGACTCGAACCCCCACGCCTTGCGGCACTAGATCCTAAGTCTAGCGCGTCTACCAATTCCGCCATATCCGCTAAAAATGTGGTGCAAATATACTGTTCTTTTTTATACTTACAATACTCAAAGTGTTTTTTTTTGATTTAAAAATATTTATATGTTGTATTCTGTTGTAAATCAAAAATATACGGTTGTTTAAAATGATTTTAAAAGAGTGTATTTATTGTATTTTTACTCTGTTTTTCCGGTTTTTTTATTAAAAAACAGATGGAAAATAGTGGTTGATACGTAGATTCCATAAAATATTTCGAAAACAGGGATTAATAAATTTGGAATTTTTGTAGAGAAAAAACCGGAGATATTATTTAAAAATACAATATTTATGATGATTCTTATGCTAAATAAGAATAGTGTCGGTTGCCAAAAGTCAATTTTATACGGTATTAAAAACAGACCTGTAATCCATAATAATGTTGATAAAAAAACAATTAAACCTGTAAATTTTGTGTCGGAGTCGGTATATCCCGTAGCCTTTGATACCCAGCGAAAGCGTTGTTTGAAAAACTGTTTAATACCGCTTGATGCTTGGGTAACAACAATAGATTCTTTATTTTTCAGGAAATGAATTTTTTCGGCATCAATATTTTTAAAATTGTGCAGTAAGAATACATCATCACCCGATTCGTATTTAATATTATAAGGGTCTTTTAATTCGGAAAAAACATTTTTTTTGAAAGCAAGATTAGCACCATTACACATTACAGGATGATTTATGCCTACGGCTCCCGCACCGGTTGCTACTAAACTCATAAACTCAATTTGTTGAAATTGTTGAAATATGGATTTATTTGTTTGTAATTTTACGGCACCCGTAATCATATTGGGATTATAGGTTTCGTAATATTCAACTATGTTTGCAAGCCAATGTTTATTATATGAGCAATCGGCATCAGTTGTAATAATTAAATCGCCTTTTGATTCGGATATTCCTTTTAATAAAGCATGTTTTTTACCTTTATGTCCGGTATTTAAAATATATTTTATTCTGCGATATTGTTCGGCATATTTTTTTGTAATGTCTGCCGATTTGTCTGTCGATTTATCATCAATAAGAATAATTTCGAGTTCGGTGGTTTTAATATCTTGATAGATAAGTCCGTTTATACAATTTTCAATATTTTTTTGTTCGTTGTAAAACGGAACAATAACAGATATTTTTGTTTTATAGATATTATTTTTTCTTTTGAAAAAGGGAATATTTCGCCAGCCGTTTAAAAACCATATGATTAGTGCAGAGTATAAAATACCCGCAACAATGCAAAATGCCCAAAACCAATAAAAGAAATTCATCTATAATTAATTTATTTTTGATTTTAAATGTAATTCTTTTTTTTTGTAATCTTGTATTTTTGTATCTTTCAAATAAAAAAACATATGAAACTACTATTTTTAATCTTAACAATTATTCCTTTTTTTATTTCTGCACAGCAGGTAAGTGTTGATGAAGCACAAAATGTTGCAGAACAAATTTTTTCACAAAAAGTATTAAAACAGAATAAAATAAAATTTAAAGATATATCAGTAGAACTTAGTACAACAGTTTATAACGAAAGTAATAATGCTTTGTTTTATATTTTTAATGTATCAGATAAGGGATTTATAATAATAAGTGCAAATAAGAATTCTGTTCCGCTTTTGGCATACTCTACCGAAACAACTTTTTACGGAAGTATTCCTCCGGCAGTTGATTTTTGGTTAAATCGCTACAAAGAGCAAATTAATTATTTATATGATAATAATGTTAAGAATATAAATAATCAAGAAAAATGGGATAGGATATTAAATGGAAAATATAACAGTAAAGATGATGTTTATATAGCACCGATGGTTAATAGTAAATGGAATCAAGGTAAGTATTATAATGATTCTTGCCCTTCCGACGGAAATGGGCCAAACGGACATGCATACACAGGTTGCGTTGCCACTGCAATGGGACAAATTTTATATTATCACAGATTTCCGCGTTCGGGAACAGGTTCATATTCTTATGATTGTCCTAACTATGGAACTCTTTCGGCTGATTTTGCTTCGGCAAATTATAATTACGAAGAGATGCCTTTTGAATTAATTGATTACAGTCCTTCAACAGCTCTTTTGTTGTATCATCTTGGTGTGAGTTTTGATATGCAATACGGGCCAAATAGTTCGGGAGTCACAAATCATAGTGTAGGAAGAGCATTAAGACAGTATTTTAAAATGTGCCCTGAAACTAAATATGTTTTTAGAGATAGCACTACAATGAATTGGGATAGCATTGTTGTTGCAAATTTATCGGTAAACAAACCTTTATATTATGCGGGATGGGTTGATGATACCTCATATACAAGTGGTCATGCTTTTGTGTGTGATGGTTACGATGGTGCTGATTATTATCATTTTAATTTTGGTTGGGGCGGAGCTTACGACGGATGGTTTTATTCCGATAATATAGCTCCGGGTGGCAATCAATTTACTTATGCACAAGAAGTTGTGAAAGATATTTATCCTGATACAGTTAATTATAATTACCCTGAGTATTGTAACGAATTGACAAATATTAATTATAGTGCAGGTTCGTTATCAGATGGTAGCGGAGCTTTAAATTATGAAAAAAATGCTGATTGTTCGTGGGTGATAAATCCCGATTGCGGACTATTTATTGATGTTTTTATTGATGAATTGGATTTGGCTGACGGCGATACTTTGTTTTTATATTCGGGAGATAAAGAAAATAACAGTTTGATTACATATTTTACAAAAGACAGTGTTCCGAGATTTTCGTGGCAAAGCAATTCTGATGTTTATACAGCGGGAAACGGAAGTCTTTATGTGAATTTTAAAAGTGATGATAATTTAGAAGCTAAAGGATGGAAGATATCGTATTATTCAAGTCATTGTAAATATGGTTATACCATAACAGATACCGCCGGTATTATTTCTGACGGTAGTGAAGATTGTGATTATGAACCGTCAACTTATTGCAGGTGGACAATTTCTCCTCCTGATGCAGAAGCAATAGAGATTAATTTTACAGAATTTGATTTAGCCGACGGATACGATAATGTAAAGATTTTTAAAGATTATTCTTCTTCTTCAACATTGTTTGCTGAGTTTAAAAAAGATAATCCGCCAACAGAGCCTTTTGTTGTTCCTGCAGGAACTGTGGTTATAGCATTTGCAACAACAGGAACTGCACAGGGGTGGAAGTTGAAATATAAAACTACAACTTTAGATGTAATTAACGAAAGTCGAGCAGTTACAAACTTTTCAGTATATCCGAATCCTGTCGGGCTTTATTTTTATATAGAATCAAAAGAAAATATTTTGATAAAAACAGTTAGTATTTTTGATATTACGGGTAAACAAGTAAAAAATATTTCGATAAATAATATAAAAGCAAAAATAGATGTAAGTGATTTAGATAAAGGTATCTATCTTATTAAATTTAATGGTGCTACCGAAAAAATAGTAGTGCGTTATTAAAAAGCTGTTCCTTTGTAATGTCGTGATTTATTAATGGGAACTATTCTTCCCGAATATTCGAATCTTCGGTTTGACATTGCCACAATCTCAGCATCGGCTACACCTGTTGATGTGATATTAAATCTAATGTCGTAAAATCCTGTAGATGCAGATATTGTCATTTTAATATAATATGCTCCCGATTTTTCATATTTTTTAACATCATAATGTGTTATATTTCCATCAATGGTAACTCCGCCAACTCCGTTAATTCCTATTATACTTACCGAGCCGAATTGAAAAGTGGCTTTTGTAGAGTCAACCAATACAAAGTTAATGTTGCTGCTTACCGGATATGTTCGTCCTTGACGATTTCGGATATTATCTGCAAGTAAAACAAATTGTCGTGCTTCTATCATTGCACTTACAAGTTTTTCGGCTTCTTCTCTTTGTTGGCGTTTAAGTTCTTTTTTTTCTTCGCGAGTAAGTCTTTTTTTGTTTTTTTCTTGTGCTGTTGTCGTAAGAAAAAAAGAGGATAGTAATAATAATACGATAAGCTGTTTCATAGTTGTAATATTTTGTAATTATTTTATTTTTAATAAAACTAAATGTGTAATTGTTTTACTGATATTTTTAAAAAGATGTTCCTTTATAATATCTGGATTGATTAATGGGAACAATTCTTCCTGAATAATTAAATCTGAAGTTAGACATTGCAACAACTTCGGCATCAGCTATTCCTGTTGCTAAAATATTAAAATTTATATCGTAAAAGCCGGTAGATGTAGAAATGGTCATTCTAATAAAATAAGCACCTGATTTTTCATATTTTTTCACATCGAAGTATGTTATGTTTCCGTCAATGGTAACTCCGCCAACTCCGTTGATGCCTATTAAACTTACCGAGCCAAATTGAAAAGTGGCTTTTGTAGAATCTACTAATACAAAGTTAATATTGCTGCTTACAGGAAATGTTAGCCCTTCCTGAGTGCTGATGTTATCGGCAAGTAAAACAAATTGTCGTGCTTCTATCATTGCACTTACAAGTTTTTCGGCTTTTTCTTCTTGTTTGAGTTTAAGTTCTTTTTTTTCTTCGCGAGTAAGTTTTTTTTTGGTTTTTTCTTGTGCTGTTGTCGTAAGAAAAAAAGAGGATAGCAATAATAATACGATAAATTGTTTCATAGTTGTGTTTTTTATGAATATATAAACCCAAACTATGCAATAGAAAACTATTTTTGTTTTCTATTGTATAGCGATAAAGAACTACATCTATTTTGGACAATAACCAAAATGGTGTATTTCTAAATCGGGGTTAACCCTTACTAAATGCCGTAAGTTCACTATTTCACAACTCCTACTGCATAAGTCGGGATAAACTTTAACAATAAAGATAAACTTTTGTTAAATATTTTTTAGTAAGATAAATATTTGAAAAACAATATTGACAAAGCAAAAATTATGCCATTGGTGTTATCGTTTTTGTGTTTTTAATTTTTCAGCTTGTATAAAATATTGTTGTGCTTCGTTTGTCAATCCTATGTTTGAGGCAGCAATACCAAGATTAATATATATTTGAGCATCGGTTTTATCTGTTTGTAAGGCTTTTTTTAGAATAGCGTAAGCCTTTTTATTTTTACCCGCAATACCATATGCTGTGCCTAAATCTTTAATTGCCTCTACCTTGTCGGGATTTATTTTATGTGCTTTTTCAAGATATTGAATGCTTTTATCAATTTGGTTGAAATATCGTCCGTAAAGAACACCAAGTCTGTAATTTACAATATAACTTTCGGGGTTTGTTTTTTCAATTTGTTTGTAGAATTTTAGTTGTAAATCTCTGTTTTTTGATTGTTGTAAAACAATATCAATGTTTTTTAGAGCATTTTTGTTAGCATTTTGTTGCTGCAATACTTTCAGATAGCATTTTGCAGCTCCTTCAATATCTTTTTTGTTGTCGAACAGAACATTACCCAACAGCAATAAAGCATCGGCATAGTTTGGATAAATTTCAAGTGATTTTTGTAAGTATTGTTCGGCTTTGTTATACAATTCTTTTTGTTTTTGTTTGTCGGTTTCGGTTTTGCCTTTTTCCCACAACTTACCGCCTGCCGAGCAGTTGCCTTTTGCACTTCCGGCAGATATTTTTACATCGGTGGTAAATAGTGTAAAATCGTTTTTCCAAATTTTATTGCGTGCGATTGTTTTAACGGGAAAAAATAAAACTGCATAAGCAGCCAACCCAATGATAATTGCTTTTGCAGCACTGTTTTTGTTAAAGTTTTTTACCGAAAGGTAAATTATTGCAAAGGAAAAAAACAGCGACGGCATAAAAATAAAACGTTCATTCATAAAAGTTCCCACAGGGAAAAGTAAATTTGATACGGGTAGGAATGTTGCCGTAAAGCCGAATATTGCAAACGAAACTATGTTTTTTCTTTTTATCCCGATAAGGAAAACAGCGGAGAGAAAGATTAGTATTACAATTGAAATTAAGACAAAAATATTTGTAAAATCGGTTAGTTGGATATGGTAAGGGTAATAGTCGTAGGTTAGTGGGTGCGGAAAAATCAGCAGTTTCAGGTAAATTAACCATGTGAATAAAATTGTTGCATATTTTTGATTTGACGAGGCTTGTAGAAAAGGATTATTCATAAGTTCGTTGCCTGTGTTTGTGTGAAATTCTCCTAAAATATTGTGTCTGATGATAAGAAAAACAATGCTTGCAGTAACAAGCGGAGTTGTGATTTTAATAATATTTTTATAATTGTTGTCGGTAAAAAACCATATTGCAGCGGGAATTACGGCAATAAATGTTATGGCGTTTTCTTTTGATAAAAGTCCTAAAAACAGCCAAATAAAAGAGAGTATCAAGTTTAAATATTTTTTATTTGCTAAATATTTATATGAAGATAAAAATGCGAGAAGAGAGAAAAAAAGACTGAGAAGTTCATCTCTGCCTTTGATGTTTGCAACTACTTCGGTATGAGTAGGATGCAAGAGAAAAATAATGGCGGTGAATATTGCCGTTTGCTTTTTTATTGAGGCATATTTTGGTGATGCGAGCAGCAGTAAAATCAGTTTGTAAATTAAAAATGAAATAAAAATATAAATAAGGATATTGATAAGATGACTTATAAACGGATTTTCTCCGAATAGTTGGTATTCAACAGCAAAGGTGATAAGCGACAACGGGCGGTATCTGCCTCCGGCGACAAGTTCTTTTTCTTTACCGAAAAAACCTGTAAATGTATCGTATTTTAAAATATCGGGAATGCCTTTAAGTCCCTGTTTTGTAAAACTGTTTTGGGTAATTACAATGGCATCGTCGAGGGCGTATTTGTTAAATAAAGTGTTGCCGTAAAGAATAAAACCGATGAAAAAAAATAGTATTAGAATTTTTTTATTATTAATATTTTGCCAATTGAAATTCATTTTTTTTGAGTTTTGTTATTTTTCATTTGGTTTAGTATCAGATTTGTAATCTCTTGTAATTGTTTTATTGTTATTTTAGTTCGTCCAGTAAATTATTAATTTTTAGTTTTATTTCGTCAATTTCCGAAGCATATTTATCAGTATCTTCTAAAATAGTTTTTATAAAAATCTCATTTTGTTGTATTCTTAAATCACAATATTTTAATAATTTTTTGTTTTGTTCAAGTAATTCGTTAGGTAAGTTATTAATAGAGTTAATTTTATTGATAATTTCTTTGTTTTCTTTCCATAAAACAATGTCTTTACTAAATTCCTTTATTAAATATTGAGTGTCAGTAGTATTATTAATTACATTAAATACAGCAAGGGCATTATTTTCATTTTTAATAAATTTTGCAATTTCATTATCATAGGTAACAGTATCAAAGTCCGGTTTAGATAAATCTTCTGTAAGAAAAACAGTTCCTACAATAAATAAAAGTAAACCGACCATAAAAATGCCTCCAATTCCTGCAGCTTTCCAGCCACTATAAAAATCTCCTCCTAATTCTTTATGCTTTTTAAGTAAATCTCCTTGAATATTTTCAACAATCAAATAAATTATACCTGTATAAATTGTAGGTATTAAAGTATTGGGAATTTTATCAATTATATGTTCCGGGATTGAAAATATTCCGGCAAAAATTAATAAGGTTGAAATAATTCCGATAATAAAAGCGTTGTTACCTTTATTTTCTTGATTAAATGCTTGGTAATTTTTTTTCACTAAATATCCGGCAGCAGCAGGCCCGCCAAAAAAAGTAGCAATAGCAATATCTTTTTGTGAAAATAGTTTTTTTGATTCATCCATATTTTCAACTGTTTAATTTGCAGTATTTTCCTTGAATTTTTAATTATTTGATAACATCAATTACTTCAATATCAAAAATCAAGTCGGTATCGGGTTTAACAGTAGGAGGATTTCCTTCTTTTCCGTAAGCAAGCTCAGACGGAATTATAAATTGAAACTTGGCACCTTTTCGCATTAGTTTTATTCCTTCGTCCCAGCCGTCAATAACAAATCCTGCACCTACGGGAAATTGTATGGGTTCAAATCGTTTTACCGAAGAATCGAACAGTTTGCCGTCGGTAAAATATCCCGAATAGTGCACGGTGACAATATCTTCGTTTTTTATTAAATCGCCTTCGCCTTTGTTAAAAATAATATATTTCAACCCGCTTTCGGTGGTATGAATTTGTTTACCTGTGCTGTTCCATATTTTCACTTCGGGTGGCGGCACAATATCAATCATTTCAAGGTCGAGAGTAATGGGAGTGTTTGGTGGCACAATATTTTTATAACCTTTTCTTCCGTAAGCAAGTTTCGCGGGGATTATCAAACGAATTTTACTTCCTTTTTTCATAAATGTAAGCCCTATATCCCAACCTTTAACAACTTGATTTGCACCAACGGTAATTCTCACAGGATTGCCGCGTTTTACCGATGAATCAAATATTTTTCCGTCGGGCAGGTAGCCTGTAAAATGCACGTAAGCATTGTCGCCTGCTTTTGCAAATTCGCCTGTTCCTTCGTTAATAATATAATATTTCAGTCCTTTTTTTGCTTTGTGTAGTGTTTTGCCTGTAATATCGTAGGGTTTTACTTTATCTACACTGTCAATCTGTAAAAGTGCAATTTCATAAATTATTGTTGAGTTGGCAGGAATGTTTTTATAAGGTTTATCACTGTATCCCAATTCGGGTGGTACCACCAAAACAATAACTCCGCCGGGTTTTATGAGCCGTAATCCTTCTTCCCAACCTTTAATAATTTGCCCCATTCCCAAATAAACATCAAGAGGTCCTGTTTCGGCAGTGCTTGCAAATATTGAATCGTTGGTAAATTTTGCATAATAATGCACCCAAACTCTGTCGCCCGATTTGGGATAGTTGCCGTGTCCTTGTTTGGTTATTTTATATTTTAATCCCGACGGGGTTTCTGTTAACGATGAATCGTTTATATAAGTTTGTGCCGAAACAGCATTAAACAGCACTGTTATTGATAAGGTGAACAGTAATTTTTTTAAGATGGTCATTTTTAAATTAATTAATATTTTAAGTAACAATGTAGGAAGCAGACAAATACGGTTTGATAAACTTTTACCATAATAGAACTAAAATTTTATTGTTAATATAAACGATGATATTTAGAAATTCAAAGTTTCGTTGTATTTGTATTTTTTTAATATTAAAAGTTAATATTCAGTAAATTAACAAGCGAAACTTTGACTTTGGTTTTTATATTAATTTATTGTTCGGCATCCATTAGTTCTATTTCAAAAATCAAAGTTGAATTTGGCGGAATAGGTCCTTGCTGCACATCGCCGTAAGCAAGATGCGAAGGTATTATAAGTTGATATTTTCCGCCTACTTTCATTTTGCTTAAACCTTCGTCCCAACCTTGAATAACTTCGCCTACTCCGTATTTAAAAGTAAACGGTTTTTTTCGTTCATATGACGAATCAAATATTTTTCCGTCGATAAAGTATCCCATATAATTTACTGTTACTTTTTTCCCGGGCACGGGACTTTTTCCTGTTCCTTTTTTCAATTCAATAATATAAAGTCCGCTCATGGTTGGTTCGGTTGTTATGTTTGAGCGTTTCAGGTAATCTTTCAAAAGTTTTTCCTCTTCAATTTCATCGCTGAGCTTTGCTATTTCACGTTCTTTTACAAAATCTTCGAAAGGTGTTATATCTATTAATTTAACGTAAAATGTCAGTTTGTCTGATACCGATAGTTCATCGGGTAGAGGGATTTTTCGTGTTTTTTTGTAATAATCATTTGCATTTATCATAAACACAGCACTGTCGCCCTTGTGCATCATTGCTATGGCATCTTCGATACATCCACCCGGATGTGAAGGTTTTTTCAGTTGAATTCTGAATACGCTGTAATCTTCAATAACTGAGTTGTCGGGAGCCGTGTATCTCATATCTAAAGTAACAACATCGCCCGTAGCGGGTTGAGGATTATTTTTGTTTTCTTTTACAAAACGGTAAAGCAGTCCTTTTTCCGACACTTTGTATTCATCGTTGTTGCACGATGTTGCAATAACAAACAGTAAAACTGACAGTATAAAAAATCTTTCTTTCATAACTTCTGTGTTTTTTATTTTAAAAATATTTTTATTAATTATTTACAGGCACAACGTATAGTTGAGTTGTTTCGTATTTTACAACTTTTATTTTCTTTCCTTTTTCAATAAATCCGTATTGCGATTTTGCATCGTATGGAGTATTGTCGATAATAACAGTTCCCGACGGACGAAGCACGGTTTCGGCAATACCTTCTTTGCCCACAAGGTTTTTAAAACTTAAATCGGCACTTGAATAACCTTCATTTGTAGGTTGCGATGCTTTTAATGATATTTTTCCGCCGAGAAAACTTGATTCAAACATTCGTTTGCTTAGAATTATTGACAGTATAAGCGAAACAAACAGAGAGCCTAATACAAATAAAAAAGCACTTATTATAGCACCGGCAAAAGCTCCTGTGCCTTCAAATTCAAATTCAAACGAGTCAACCATAGCAAGGCTTAATCCCGTAATGGTTAAAATAATTCCTGATATTCCTGCAACTCCAAAACCCGGAATTGCAAATATTTCAACGGCAATCAATATCAAACCTACTATAAACATTGCTATTTCCCAATGAGTAGCAATGCTTTCGAGATAAAGAGGTGCAAAATACAAAATGGCAGCGGTAACAGCAGCAGCCAAAGGAAATCCTATACCGGGCGTTTGCAATTCAAAATATATTCCACCGAAAATTACCATAATAAGTAATCCTTGAAACATCGGATGAATTAAAAAACCGATAATATTATCAAGAGGTGTGGGATTATATTCTTCAACAACAGCAGGACTTAAACCCTCTTGCTCTATTATTTCATTAATATTTTCGGCAATACCGTCACAAAATCCGTATTTTACGGCTTCGTTAGTTGTAAAAGTAATAACTTTTCCCGTGTCAATTACTCCTTTAACATACATATCGGGGTCAACCATAGCTTCGGCAATTGCAGGGTCGCGTTTCCATTTGTAGGTTGTATCACTTCCGTGAATAACGGTATCTTTACCGTGAGCTTCGGCAGTAGCACGCATAGTGCTTCGCATATAGCTTTGGTATTTGTCGGGCATCTGTTCGCCTGTTTGATTTACAACGGTAGCTGCTCCGATATTGGCACCTTTTCGCATATAAATTTTATCGCAAGCTATTGATATTAACGAGCCTGCCGATGCTGCATTGTTATCTATAAATACATAAACAGGAATATTGCTGTTTAGTATTTTTGTTCTGATAGAATCGGCTGAAACAACCATACCTCCGTAGGTATTCATATCAATAATAATAAGGTCGGCATCTATTTCGTGAGCTTTTTCAAATGCCTTTTGAGTTTTTCGCCATAATGCCGGAGCAACATCCTCTTTCATGTCAAATTTTAAAATAACAGTGGTATCGTTATTTGTTTGAGATTTAATACCTGAAAAGGAAAAGATTATTATTGTTAATATTAATATTATGTTTCTCATATGTTTGAAATTTACAAGATTATGCTTTTATATTTATATGTAAAAATAATATTTTAATTATTATTAATACTGTTTCAATTTTTTTATTTTCCACCTCTTTGGCAGGCTCAGTGTATCGTCTTTTTTTATATCAGCCTCTCTTCTTTTAGTCTATCCAAAACCTTAACAGAAGAGATATCCATTTTAGAAAAAGCAAACCATTTCTTGCCTAAGTCTTTAAGGCTTGCTCCAAAATGGTAAACATCTTTTTCGTCAATAATTAAAAAGCGGTCGTGAGTATCTTTAAATTCTTTTAGTTCTACATTAGGATATTGCTCTTTATATTTTTTTATATCTAACTTGAATTGCTTCGATATGTTTTTGGTTATTATAGTTAAACTTACCGTTTTTTTTCGTTTCGTAAAATGAGTTAAAACAGTATCATCAATATAGTTATCAATTAGAATAATAGATTTTTCCGCAGAACGAATTAAATCGGAAACAAAAGTGTAGGCATCAAATATTTGTCCGTTAAAAAATACATCTTGTTTTGGCTTAATGCTTTTATTTTCGAGAGCATTAAATAGTTGTTTGAAATTTTCATCGTGTTTGATGAGTTTTTGTTCAACTTTATCCAAACGTTGAAATAATCCTGCATTTGCAGTGATAAATTTTTTCATTTCAACAAATGCATGAATAATTTGTATGCTCACTCTTACAGCAGGTTCACTTCTTAAAACGGCTGAAAGCATAGCAACCCCTTGTTCGGTAAAGGCATAGGGGAGAGTTCTTCTTTTTGCGGTCGCAATTTGCGACTGCAAATTATTATCTATTACTGTGGTCGCAATTTGCGACTGCAAATCATTCCATTCATTTACAGTAAGTTGAAACATAAAATCATCGGGAAAACGCTCAATATTTCGTTTTACTTGTTCATTTAACCGTTTTGTTTCTGCTTCGTAAATTTCAGCCAAATGATAATCAAGTATTATCTGAACACCCCGAACAACGAAAATCTTACTTTGTATGTTTTTTAATTGTATTATTTTATTTTCCATTTTCAATTATCCATTAGTAAAGCACTTTGTTTATTCAATTCCGCCATCTCTTGTAAAATCTCTTTCGGCTCATGCAAAGGAGCTTCTTCGGGCGTATTTGGTTTTTTTACGGAAAGGTTGAAAGTTGTTTGGTCTATTTTCCATTTTTCAGGTGGTAGCTGAGCCTGTCGAAACTTTGGTGCTGTCAAAGTTGTTCGTTGAAATTTTGGTTCAATAATATTTTGGTAAGTTTTTTCCGATAGAAGAGTTGCAGTTTTTTTGTCTTTTTCAAAAATGTCAAGATATTTCAGAAAAAAAATCCACGAGATTTGCTCCATATAATCAAGTTCACTTCCGTAGCTTGTGTCTTTGTGTAGTATATCGTCTATATTTTTATATACTTGCTCAAACATAGATATTTTTAAATCTTTTTACTTTTAATTTTGGGTGAATGTTGTTTCTTAATTTTTATATTATTTTTCTGCTACGCAAGAATACTTAATGTTCTAAATATCTTAAAAAACTCTTAATGTTAAAGAGAAATTACTTTTCATTCAAAACAGCTACACCTTTTGTTTCGTTTAGAGCCAAAGTTGCACCTACGGCAGCAATTATTGCCGTTATTCCCGAAAACAATACTCCAACAAAAGGAATAAACAGCGAAATGGAAAACAGAGAACCGTTGGCTATTGCCATACCTTTGTTTTTACGAACAAACAATACGCGTTCTTTTACTTTCATTCGGCGACGTTCCAAAGCATAGTCCATATACGAGAATCCGTAAAAATACGATGAAATTAAAAATAAAAATATTGTGGCAGGCAGTCCCGTAATAATATTTAATCCGGGAATTAGTGTTGCCAATAAAACCAAAACCGTAATACCCAATTCGTAAAGCATATTGCGTAAAGCAAGCACAATGCCTCGCCAAATATCACTTGTAAAGTTTTTCCACGAAAACGGATAATCGGTATTGTTAATAATTTTATCGGTTTGTTCCGACACCCACGACAAAAGCGGAGAAAGGATGATTAATACAATGTAACCGCTAAAATAGGCGAAAATAAAAAAGAAAATAATATTGATTATAAAATTAACAATCCACGATAAAATACCTGTGGTTTTACCATCGCCCAGCCAATTTTGAATATAACTGTTTATGGGGTCGGTTACGTAATTAAGCAAAGAGTGTCCGCCAATAAAAAGCAGTATGGTGAGTATTACGGGGATAAAAAATGTCCACCAAAGGTTGTTTTTTAAAATAAACGGTATTGCTTGAAAAAAACTTTTTATACCTGTTGAAAATCCTTTCATCTGTTTATATTTTAATTTTCAATTGCCGGATGGAACCGCATGATGAAAAATAATCATTGTTTCCGAAATAAAATCTCCGAAAAACCGGAGTAAACCGGAACAAGCTGTGTGTGTTAATAATTATTTTTATCATGCTTGTTTCATTTGTTTTGAGTTTTAATCATTTATAATCTTTTTATGCAAAATTAACTTTTCTTTATTTGATAAAAAAAGCCTCTTTTTTGTTTTACTGTTTCAATTTTATTGTCTAATTCTAAAACATTCAGATATTTATTTATTTCATTAATGTGTAATCCTAATATTTTTGTTAAGTCGTCAAGAGTGCAAGGTCTTCGTGTAATAGTTTCCAAAATTGCAGTTTCCACATCACTTCTGAATGATTGTATGTTTCTTCTTTTTTGAAATGAACTTATTATTTCGATATTATCTAATTTCCAATAATCGGCTATTTGTTGTAAATCTTGATGTGTAGCTTCTTTTAAATCGGAAACTGTTCCGGGTCTGTCCAGTGTGTTTAACTGAATAGAATCGGGTTTAATTTTCAAAATTGCATCTTTTAGTTTTGTCAACTCATCTTTACTATCGTTATAGTCGGGTAAAATAAATATTTCAAGCCAAATTTTTCCTTTAAATTCATTTCTGAAATCAATTAATCCTTGAATATATTTATCAATACTCAAACCTTTGGCAGGACGGTTTATTTTTTCGAAAACATCTTGTGTTGCAGCGTCAAGTGAAGGTAGAACAACATCAGCATTTAAAATTGATTCTCTGACATTTTTATCGTAAAAAAGAGTTCCGTTTGTTAAAACAGCAACGGGAATATGGGGTTTGTTTTGTTTAATAAAATGCAATATTTCACCTATAATAATATTTAAAGTAGGTTCACCCGAGCCGGAAAAAGTAATATATTCAGGGTCGGGATTATTGTTGAAATAGTGAGTCAGTTCATCTTTTATCTTATCAACTTTAATATATTCTTTTCTGTCGAGTGTCAGTTTTGTGGTTTTTCCTATTTCACAATAAACACAATCAAGGGAGCATACTTTTTTAGGAATTAAATCAACTCCCAACGACATTCCCAACCTTCGCGAAGGAACGGGACCAAATAAAAATTTATACATTTTATTCTTATTTTTATATGTTAATCATATTTCAACCTTAAATCTTTATTGCCCAAAGTAGGTTCAATAAATATTTGCCAATCGGCAGATTTCCATGTTCCGATATTTTCATGAGTAATGAAATATTTTTGAGGAATGGGATGAGTTCCGATAACAACTTTAACTTTATATTTTTCTTCGATAAAATTTTTGAAATGAGAGATATACGGGCATGGAGGATAACCAACAACAAAACCTGTTGCAAGATGAATAGCTTCGGCTCCGTTTTTAATCATCTCTTCGGGAGTGTATTCAATATTTCCGCCGGGACATCCGCCGCAACTTGTGTATCCCACTATTTCCAGCGGTTCGTCTTTACTGTAAATATCAAAAGATCCTTCTCTGTTTTGCATGGCTTTGAAACATTTTCCGCCTGCACAACTTTT
>Ga0256846_1000210_pt1 | contig 25235 bp, 21 predicted proteins | sample TevniametaG_FD_189098 | JGI IMG/M metagenome (GOLD analysis project Ga0256846, IMG submission 189098) | Tube worm associated microbial communities from hydrothermal vent at the East Pacific Rise, Pacific Ocean - Tevnia | ecosystem: Host-associated > Annelida > Integument > Unclassified ...
TGAAACAACTGCGGCAATTATGCTCAATATTAAATGTATAGATATTTTTTTGAATACATTCTTCCATTTGGATTTTTTCCATACTAAAAAGATTGAAACTGCATTTAGAAGAAGAATAAACAGTACAATCGGAGTCGAGAACTGGTCGTACTGCTTGGGCGATAATGCCGCTTTGGTACTTACGAGAAAAGACGGTAGTATCGGGCGGGTCGTACCATAAATAATTAAAACAGTTAGACCGATAATAAGTATGGAACCGAGCGATAGCCACATTTCTTTCGAGCTGAATTGAAAACCGGTTTGGGTTTTAGGCATATCTTTCATTCTGAAAAACAGAATGACAAAACCACTTACAGTAAAAAATAGTAGCAAAAAGAGCAATAAGAAATTAACAATCTGTCCAGGGTCAACGAATGAATGAACAGAGGCATCTCCAAGTACTCCGCTTCTTGTCAAATATGTAGCAAACAGAACTAGTACAAAGCCAATAATAGCGAGAGCAAGATTTGTTTTTACTAACCCGCCTGTGTTTTTCTGTACAAGCATTGTATGAACTAATGCAACTGCGATTAACCAAGGGTGTAAGGAAGCGTTTTCGACTGGGTCCCAGCCCCAGAAACCACCCCAGCCAAGTGTTTCGTAAGACCAAAATCCACCCATCATTATGCCGAGTCCCAAAATACCAGCGGCAAACAAAGTCCAAGGTAATGCTATTTCAATCCATTTATGGTATTCCTTTCGGAGCATTCCGGCAATAGCAAAAATAAACGGTACTGTCATTGCCGCATAGCCGATAAATAGAATGGGCGGGTGTATTGCAATCCAGTAATTCTGTAAAATCGGATTAAGTCCTCTGCCTTCCGGTGGGGTAAAACCTACTTTTAAGTTTTGGTCTCTGAATGTTTCCCAAATCATATTGAAAGGACTTTTTACAATCAAGATTAACAGAAGGAATACAATGATAAGCGAATAGATACCCATTACTAAGGATTCGTAACCGTGCTTTCTGCTGTATGGCATTAGAAAAACACCCATTATTGCAAGTAGCAATGTCCATAGCAGAAACGAACCTTCCTGTCCTGCATAGAATGAGGAAATAAGCAGATGTAGGGGGAGATTAGTTGATGAATAACTCCAAATATATGTATATTGGAAATTATGAATCAATATATTATAAAATAAGAACATAGAAGCGGCAATAATTCCGCCTGTCAGGTAGAAATATAGATTGCGTCCTACTGCAAGATATTTTTCTTTTTCATTCTTTGCCGCCCAAAAATAGGCTCCTGTGGAACCTAATGCAACGACAAATAAAACATATATCAGTAATTTTCCAAACATAAATATCCAATTGATAAGTTCATAGTTAGTAGTTGTCGTTTTGCTTCAAATCGTCTATCTGACCTTCGTATTTTGACGGGCATTTTGTTAGTATATCCGTTGCATAGAATACATCGTTTTTGAATTTTCCCGTAACGACAAAGTAATTGGCAATATTGAAGTTCTGCGGTTTCGGTCCGTTGAAAACAACTTTTACTTCTTTCTCTTTTTTGTCTTTCATATAGAAAACAAATAAATTATCTTCGGGAGAATATTCCGTAGGTTTCTCTTTGAGCCACGAACCGGTAACTTGTACGGTTTTGTTTGTGCCTATGGCATCATCAAAATTCGCATATTCTATAGCGTTGGAATCAAGTGCAAGCACAGCCACAATAATGAAAACAGCCGCAACAATAATTCCTATAATATATTTTTTATTCATTTTTTTCCTATTCAATTATTCATTCGTAAAATTATCACTTTCGATAATCCGTTCAATTTTTTTTAAATTTCTTTCCATAATGAAAATATAGAATGCTATACCGAACCAAATAATCAGTACGATAATCAGCACAACGAATAATGTATTTTCAACTAAAAATTGGTACATAAGTAAACCTTATAATATTTTATATTCGATTTTTTTAAGTCTGTATCTCAGATTGAGTAGCCAGAAGAATAACATACTGAATGCGGCAAAACCCATACTGAATGCTACTTGTTGCAAATAATTAAGCGTATTTTCTTGTGTGCTTAATATTGGACCTGCTGTTGCGTCATTTTCAGAGCCGGGATGTAAGCCCGCAAGAATGCGTGGCAGTGCAAATACCAAAAATGGTACTGTAATAAATGCAATGATTGAATAGACGGAGCTTAGTTTGGCTTTCAAGTCTTCGTTTTCAATTGCCGCACGTAGTGCAAAATACGCCCCGTAGATTAGTAATAATAAAAATATTGCGGTCTCACGCGGGTCCCAATTCCAGAATGAACCCCAATTAAGTTTAGCCCAAATCATTCCCGTTACAGTAGCTAAAATTGTAAATATAATTCCGATTTCCGCCGCTGATGAAGCCTTTAAATCGTAATCGGGATTACGTGTTCGCAAGTACTGTATTGCATAGAACATAGCAAAGAAATATGCTAATACGGAAATCCAAGCTACCGGTACGTGGAAATTCATTATTCTGATTTGCTCCTCAAGACCCGGGACTAGTGGGAACGTTAAGGGTGGATTTATGGAAACAGTTGAGCAATAAATGAATACATCTTTTGTTCTATCATATTTGAATTTAACGACAAGTTTATTTCCGCTTGTAATTTCCTGAGGGAGTTTTTTGGATTTTATTATTAATGTTTCTCTTCTTTTATTTTGTAAAACATCTACTTTCCAAATTTTCTCTTTTTCAATATACTTAATGTTATTGGATATATTGACTAGCAAATTGCCGGAATAGTCGTCATAGGCATTAGCCAGATACTTTGCAGTAGCAAAATTTGCACCGATTGGCGGAATAAAAGTAACAAGAATAAGCAATAGCATTAAAGTAAATGCCAATACCTTCCATATTAGTGGTTTGGGTCTATTTATTCCAGGGAACAGTCCAAGTATGATACCTAAAATGACACCCGAGGCTATTATTAAAGCTTTCATAGTTTATACTATCAACTATTTTTCTTTTTAGTAAAAAATTGAAACGAAAAATAAGTAATTTTCACTTGGCAAAAAAATTTTTTTAGGTATGCTAATCGTGCTATAAAAGATTTTTCAGAAGCGTTAATTCATTATGTGCTTGTTCATTATTCGACGGTTTGTATATTACATCGTCCATTACTTTACGAATGATGAAAATACCAAGTCCGCCTCTTTTGAATTCATCAAAATATTCCTGCATATCGGGTGGAGGAACATCAAGCGGATTAAATGGCTTTCCTGTGTCTTTTATAATAACTATAAGTTTATTCTGCTGAGATTTGATATTAATTTCTATTTTTTTCGACTTATCGAATTTGTATGCGTAGCGTATAAGATTAGTGCAGGCTTCATCAACGGCAAGCGAAATCAAATGAGCCGTATCGGCATCGAAACCGAAAGTTTGAGCCTTGTCCGCAATAAAATCTCTTAAATCATTCAGATTGGAATAATCGGAATTCAATTTATATACTGTAATATTTCTTGTACTATTCTGCATTGTCAAAGTCGTCATTACATCTTAATACTCGGTTTTACATCGTTGTCTGAAAAACGTTCAATAGCAGTCTGTTCATTGTCTAATATGTCAAATAGCAATGGAAAACCCAATAAATCGAACACAGAGAAAACTCGAGGTTTCATTGAGCAGAGTTTTATATCGCCATCTTTATTTCTGACATCTTCAATGAATGCCATAAAAACACCCAATCCTGCCGAACTTATATAGTCCAATTCGCTAAAATTCACAATAATTTTATTATGTCCTTCATCAATAAGTTTACTGAGAGCGGTTTCGAGTTCCGGTGCCGTATGTGCATCAAGGAAACCATTGAGGTAAAGGCAATCTACCTTTCCCAATGATTTGTTACTGATTGCAAATTTATTTTTTTCAATCATTGTCAATCTCCGTTTTTCGTTTACTATATGTAAGGGACACAAGTGTCATATCATCAATAATTCTATATTCCTTTTTCAAATCATCAATTTTCGATTTTATTTCGTTTAGCAATTCCTTGCTATTAGTATATACTGATTTATTTATAATTTGTTTCAAAAAATCAGGTTGTAGTTCATCATTATCCTTAAACATTTCGACAACTCCGTCACTGTACATTAGTAATTGTGCATTTTGTGAGAGTTTTAAAGTTACTTCCTCAATAGCACTATCGAAAACAGCGGGGGAAGTAAGACATAATCCGATACCCTTTGGTCTAAGTTCGATTGTTCCGTTTTCGGACTTGACAATAAAGGGCATATGTCCGGCGCGAGCTAGTGAAATTGTACCCTTTTCATCTTCAATTTTGACGGCGGACATTGTGATGAACATTTGTTTTTCCATTTCGCGGTATAGTACGCAATTAATTTTTTTCAATAATTCGGAAACCGATTCCACTTGATTTCCAACAGAAAGAACAACACCTTTTAGAAGAACCATATAGAATGCGGCACTCATACCTTTGCCCGAAACATCTCCGATTAAAAGGCAGGGTTTGCCGTCCTTCAAATAAATAATATCATAATAATCGCCACCGACTTCATCGGCTGGAATTGTATAGCCTGCCAATGAATAGTTTGTGATTTCCGGCATTTCCCTTGGGATTAGTTTTTGTTCAATATCGCGAGCAATTTTCAGCTCTTTTTTATATTTTTCCTTTTCAATTGATTCTTCGAGCAATCTGATGTTTTCGATAGCCATATTCAGATTATCACTAAAAGCCCTCAACAATATTAGAAATTCACTATCGAAACCGTATTCATTCGGGTGAATTAGATAAAGTGTTCCGATTCTTTCAGAGGCTGACATCATAGGGACAATAAGTAGAGATTTGGCATTGAAAATCTTTCCCAGCTTCTGTATTGCAGAATTCTGATATTCGGGTATAGATTCAACATAATATGTTTCGTTCAAATTTTGAAAATTATGAAGTGATTTGTCCGAATAGAATTCCGTTTCAAGTTCTTTGATTACTGCTTCCTTGCGTTTTTGCAATTTTACTGCACTGTGTAATGAATGGATTTTCGCTTCGCCATCATCAGAAATAATATCTGTCCATACGATACTTCCACTACCTGATACCAAACACAAATTAGATACTGTGTCAATCAAACTGTTAAAATCAATGGTATGAGCAATTACTCTGTTCAAATACGTAAGCGAATGCAGGTCGCTATATTTTCTTTCAATAATACCTGATGTGGGGATTGAGAGCATCGCGGCGAAAAATATACGCACGGAGTAAATCAATAGAATTAGCGTAGAAATACCAAAAAGCGAACCGGTCGGGAATATAGTATTTAATGAATTCGATAATTTACCATCACCTTCAAACTGAATATCGGCAACAATCATTGCTATTGTAACTAAAATGATTGCAAGAGAAGTGCCGAACACCTTCCATTTATCTGTTAATGATAGGGCGGCTATCCATTCTTTTTTCTTGGACGCAAAGAATGCAACTAGAATAAATGCAATATTAAGAATAATACTAACTGTGAAAATAAGTGTATTTTCTTTAATTTCATCAGGTGCCAGATGAGAGAAATGATTTGGTAAATCCTGAAAAATAATAATTGCAAATATTAATACAACTAACAATTTTATATGCTTTTTTGTCCATTTGAAGCGCCTATACCATATCCATTTAAAGAAGAAAAGCAAACTCATCAATGATAATATAAGAGCCGCAAAAGAAAATGTATTGATATAGATAATCTCAACCAATGATTGCGGATTATTCCCGCCGATGATTGAAGTCGGCAGAAAACCGCTAAAAATAAGCAATACAAAATAGAAAACTAATATTCGTAATAATTCAGATGTGTATGATGAAAAATTTGTATTCTTATGCGTCATCTTCAATTTGAAATCGCTAAAAAATATAAGCGATAGAGAGAGAACTGAAACAAGAGAAAATAGCAACCTAAGCATTAAGGGGAATGCTCCATCATATTGCTCTATCAAAAGGAAAAGCGAATCAATAATGATTTTAATAAGAATACCCGCGAATGCTACTGTCCACAGCAAACCCTTTTGTATCACCGATAATTCTATGTTAAATAACTTTTTCATTCAATAAATTAATAGTTTATGCGATTAATACGAAATTGCTTATACTATGTTTCAAATTCTGCAATGAATATGAAATTAATATAATCATAAATCAATTATTAAAAACATTTTAGTAATTTAATATAATGAATTTGAAAATTTTAAAAAAATAATTGGTGAAAATATGGAACACTTTCTAACACCCGAACAAATGCGACAAGCTGACAAAAAAGCAATTGTAAGCTTGGGGATTCCTTCTCCTTTGCTTATGGAAAATGCCGCTCGTAGTACTTATGAGTATTTAATAGATTTATTTAGCGATATGCCACCGGATTTTTCTATTGCTATTTTATGCGGTAGTGGCAATAATGGCGGTGACGGCTTTGCTTTGGCTCGTCATTTGAACGATACTTTTGGTATTGATGTGCTATGGCTCGGCGATGAAGAAAAAATGTCTGGGGAAACAAAAACCAATTATGATATATGTAAATCTATTGGTATGAACGTAAAGCATATATCAAACTCGGATATTATCAATAATATTGATTGGAATTATGACTGTATAATTGATGCTATGATTGGTGTTGGCGGTTCTGAGAATATTCGTGGAATTGCTAATGTTCTTCTTGATATTGTTAATGATTTGCCTGCTTTTAGAATTGCAATTGATGCTCCGACAGGTTTGAATACATTATCCGGCAAAGCCGCAGATAATTGCTTCCGTGCCGATTTAACTGTTACAATGTATGCAAAAAAAACAGGGCAGGTCTTGGGCGATGGTCCCGATTATTACGGCGATGTATTAGTAGCAAATTTAGGGGCGCCCTACTCTTGTGTTGAGGAACTTTCCGATACTTTTGCTTTTGAGTATGAAGATTTGGAATTACTGTATCCACCGAGAAACAGGCGTACAAGTAAGTTCGATTATGGAAGATTAGTCATTATCGCCGGTTCAAAGAGGTTCCCCGGAGCAGGTACACTCGCCGCAAACGCCGCTATTAAAACAGGAGCTGGCTTGGTTGAACTTTTCTCGGAAGTATTACACCCGCAAATATTACCGGAAGTAATTTGCCACACGGAGAACCAATCTGAGAATTATTGGGAAAAGAATATGTCGTTAATTAAAGAAAGATGTTTAAAAGCTGACGCAGTTCTCATTGGTCCCGGTCTTGGTGATATTCATTATCAACTCTTTGCTAATTTGTTTGAAGAAATCGTTAGTAATAAAAAAGTTATTCTTGATGCTGATGCTCTACAACTTATTGACAGGTCTAAAAAATATAATGAAAATTTGATATTAACTCCACATATTGGGGAATTTGCCCGTATGCTTGACGAAGATAGAAACACCATTGATGATAGCCCTTTGGAATATTGCAAAAGATTTGCGGCGGAGCTTGAATGTATTGTGCATTTGAAGCACTATCCAAGTATAAGTTCTGATGGGAATCTTACTTTTCTGACAACTAACGGAAATCCAGGAATGGCAAGCGCCGGTAGTGGTGATGTGCTTGCAGGTATTGTTGCCGCAAATGTCGCAATTGGTATGTCCTCGCTTACTGCTGTTGCTCTCGGTTCATTTGTACACGCCGCCGCAGGGGATAATTACAATGCCGCTTTCGGTGAGCAGACTTTGACGGCAAGCGATTTGATAGAAGCATTACCTTTTGTTATCGGTGGTGGGGCGAATAGTATTGAATAAGTTAAAATATTTAATACCGCCGCTTGCAATAGCAATAATGATTTTCATTGTGTCTGCTCAATCTAATATTAAAATTCCTGACTTGGGGATTAGTATTGAAGATAAAATACTGCATATTCTGGCATATTTAGTTTTCGGCTTGACGCTTGTTTATTCAATTTCCGGAATAAGTACAGATATTAGCAGGAGAAAGCTATTTGTTTTACTTGTTGCAATTGGTGGTTTGTATGCTCTGTCCGATGAATTGCATCAATATTATGTGCCGGGTAGGGAGTCGGATATTGTTGATATTTTAGCAGATATTACCGGTATTATAATTAGTTTTTTTGTCTATCCCTTGATATTGAAATTTATTAAATTATTTGAGAAAACAAATGTTTGATTTGATTAAGCAAAGTAGTGATTCGAAGGCAAGGGCGGGTATTTTAAAGACTGCTCGCGGTGAAATCAAAACACCTGTATTTATGCCTGTCGGCACAGCAGGTACCGTCAAGGCAATGCAACAGCGGGAATTATATGATTTGGAATTTGAAATAATCCTCGGCAATACTTATCATCTGTATCTGCGTCCCGGAACCGATGTAGTTAATAAGTTTGGCGGTTTGCACGATTTTATTAATTGGGATAGAAATATACTAACCGATAGTGGCGGTTACCAAGTTTTCTCTTTGCAGGAATTGAGAAAACTAAGTGAGAACGGTGTTGAATTTCAGTCGCACATTGACGGTTCACGTCATCTATTCACTCCTGAAAATGTTGTTGATACTCAACGTCTGCTTGGTTCGGATATAATGATGGTGCTTGATGAATGCACTGAATATCCTACTGATTACGAGAGTGCAAAAGAATCAATGGATTTATCACTACGTTGGGCGGCAAGAGCAAAAGAGAGATTTGTTGATACAGAGCCACTCTATAGAAAGAAACAGTATTTATTTGGAATAGGGCAGGGGAGTATGTATCACGATTTGAGAAGCGAATATGTAGAAAAAATGATTGAAATCGGTTTTGACGGTTATGCTCTCGGTGGGCTGTCTGTTGGCGAGCCTGCGGAAATGATGTATGAAATCGTTGATGTATGCACAGATATAATGCCGTGCGATAAACCGAGATACTTAATGGGGGTCGGTACTCCCGAGAATTTACTCGAAGGTATTGAGCGAGGTATTGATATGTTCGACTGCGTACTACCTACAAGGAATGCACGTAACGGACAATTATTCACAACACGAGGTAAAATTAATATTCGAAATGCCAAGTACAAATATTCAAAAGAATTGATTGATATAGGGCTTAATTCTTATGCAAGTCAAAACTTTACTCTCGGCTATTTGCGTCATCTGTTTATTTCCGGCGAGATTCTCGGTTTGCAACTTGCCACTCAACAGAATTTAGCTTTCTATAAATGGCTAATGCTAAATGCAAGAGAAAAAATACTCGAAGGAAAATATAGTCAATGGAAATCTGAAATTTTATTATCTTTGTAAATTAAATAGGAAATAATTTTAAAAACTATTATATGGAATTAAATATGACAGGACTTTTAAGCCTTTTCGCAATGATGCCACCACAAGGCGGACAGCAAGGTGGCGGCGGCAGTATGATTATGACATTGGTAATGTTCGGTGCTATTATCTTGATTATGTATTTCTTGATGATACGTCCCCAGCAGAAGCGTCAGAAAGAACATAAGAATATGTTGGACGCCCTCCGCAAGGGCGACAAAGTGATTACTGCATCTGGTATCCACGGAACAATTACGGATATTGACGGTACAGTTATGACTATTCAGATTGCCGATAACGTTAGAATACAGATAGAAAAAGCGGCAGTTGCTTCAAAGAAATAAATTTGGAAATACTTGAAGTTATTCAGGGCTGGCTCACTACGAGACAGCCCTTTTTTGTTTTGCCTTTCGCCTCCCTTTCACACATTACTCTCATTCCTGCGACCGCGAAGTAGCGACGAAGTCTAAGCAGGAACATCATTAAGTAAATATACAAATGTTCGTCATTCTGAGCATTAGCGAAGCATACAGGCTGTTTATTTTCTCTCCTTGCTAAGGAGAGATGTCGCAAAGCGACAGAGAGGTCGGCTGTTTACCTTTCAATTCCCCTCTCGCAGAGGGGTGCCGCGAAGCGGCGGGGTGTTCGGCTGTTTTGCAAGGGCTGTTTCAAACCGCATCCTTCAGGGTGCGGTTTTGCATCCATTAATAAAATATTCTTGTTTGTTTGAAATTTTATTATTACTTTGAAAAGTAGTCGTGAAGTAAAAATAATTGAGGATAAATAATGAAAAAAATGATTTTCAGTTTAATATTATTTTTTAGTATTATATTCTTATTTGCGCTACTAAATGCTGACGATAAATCTGAAAAAGTTATCCATTTAATAGTTAAGAATCCGTTTAATTATCCAATATATATTCAATCTTCTTTATGGGAAGTTTATTTGCTTAAAAAAGATGAACGTTTATTCTCTTATCCTGATTCTTCTTACAAACTAAATTTTATAGTTTTATCTAGCAGCGATCATTTCCATTATTGTACAAAAAAATTTGATATATTGTCTGATTTTACATTAATGAATAATGATGTATCTTTAATAAGAATCAAACCGAAAGAGGATGTCATATTAAACATAATATTAGATAGTAATTTCTCAAATAAAGATATTAAAAGAGTGCTAATGTTAATTCCGTACGCAAAAAAGCATAATTTTAATTTTGATGTTAATAAAGTTACTCAATTACCTTTCACAGTATCTAAAGATACACTCGAAGTGTATTATGAGATGAAATATGTTGCTCAAAATATTTTGGAATGTAAAGATGATGTAAGTAATACACAGAGAATAAAATTTAAAGAAGTAATAAAATATATGAATAATCATTTTATTATCTCATATACATTGGAATAGTTGAAAATCGCATTAAGAATTTTAAATTGAAATATAAAGGTATGACTTATTATGATAACAAACAGTAGAATTTATATACTTCTAGCATTGTTTTTTCTGGTATTGTCAAATAGTTGTGTTGATAAAAGAAAAAATTATCTGAATACTAAAAAAATTGACAATAATCTTTATGTTGAATATTATGAACCATGGCAAGGGGGGGGCAGGATTCTTGTCGGGTTCATTAACTGCTGCATTCTTATCTGATTCGTCAAAATATCGTCATTTAATATGTACTATGGAGGATGACGAGAATATTGAATTTATAAGAAAAAATAATATTATAATTTGTTTAAAATATACGGATATTTTTATGGGATATGACAAAATAACTAAAAAAAAATATATAGAGATAATTGCATTTGATATTAAAACAGGTGAAAAATTATAATAAATTTATAGGATATTGTGTTAAGCTCTGCCGTTCAAGAAATACATATGGTGAACACCGTAAAGCAGAGCCTGATGATGCGTTTGTATCTATTTCGCACATTACTCTCATTCCTGCGACCGCGAAGTAGCGACGAAGTCCAAGCAGGAACCTCATTAAGTAAATAATCAAATGTTCGTCATGCTGAGCCGCAGGCGAAGCATACAGGCTGTTTATTTTCTCTCCTTGCTAAGGAGAGATGTCGCAAAGCGACAGAGAGGTCGGCTGTTTACCTTTCAATTCCCCTCTCGCAGAGGGGTGCCGCGAAGCGGCGGGGTGTTCGGCTGTTTTGCAAGGGCTGTTTCAAACCGCATCCGTCAAGGTGCGGTTTTGCATCGCTCACCTGTTCGCCCCATCGCCCTTTGGGAGAGGGTCGGTTATTCTACCTTTTGTCTTTTTTTCTCACATTACTGTCATTCCTGCGGCAGCAGGAATAATAATAACACGTTCGACAATCCGTGAGCGGCGGGGTGGTCGGCTGTCATTTAATTCTATTGAGGAGGTGAATACCAATAAAATTCAATATCCGTATATCACCACTTTTCAACATGGTTTACGGGAGTTCTACACAATGTAGCTGTAGTTATCCACTGCTTTCAACATATTATACACGATGTTTTCAACAATTATACACGGGTTCCGAATAGAGTTGCAGATGTTGAACCTGTTATTTTAACATTAATAAAATCACCGATTTTAACGTCTTCCGTATGCGTGAATATTACAACTTTATTTGTATCCGTTCTACCTTGCCATTCGGTTTTTTTCTTTTTGCTTTCACCTTCGACTAATATCCTATGGATTCGCCCGAGTTCGTTTTCGTTCAATTGACGAGAAATTTGATGTTGAAGTTCAATTATTTCATTCAGTCGTTTTGTTTTAGTTTTCTCATCGATATCATCAGGCATATCCCATACTTTTGTGTTTTCGCGTGGCGAATACTTGAACATAAACGCACCATCATATTTAACCTGCCGCATCAGTGCAAGTGTTAATTGATGTTCTTCATCGGTTTCACCCGGAAAACCCGAAATAATATCTGTTGAAATAGAAGCATTGGGAAGTAATTCCTTTATTTTAGCAATACGTTCCAGATAATGTTCAACAGTATAATCTCTATTCATTAATTTCAGTATTCTGTCAGCGCCTGATTGCACGGGAAGATGTATGTAATTACAAATATTATCATATTTCGCCATAGTTTCAATCAATCTGTCGCTCATATCATAAGGATGAGATGTCGTATAGCGTATTCTCATATCGGGTACGGCATCGGAAACTGCGGCAAGCAAAGCAGGGAAATCAATATTTGCTTCCATGTCTTTGTAGCTATTAACATTTTGTCCGAGCAGTGTAACCTCTTTAAAACCGCTTTCACTTAGTTTGATTATTTCGTTTACGATAGAGTTTGCCCTGCGTGAGCGTTCGCGACCGCGTGTGAACGGTACAACGCAATAAGTGCAGAATTTATCGCACCCACGCATAATTGATACCCAAGCGGAAAGTCCATCGGTTCGGAGTGGCTCAATATCATCGTATGTTTCCACACGGCTAAGCTTAACGGCAATTCCTTTTTCGCCCTTGTATGCTTTATCTATCAATTGCGGTACTTTACGATATTCGTCAGGACCAACCACCATACTAACGATTTCTTGCTCATCAATTAATTTTTGCCGCAATCTTTCAGCCATACAGCCAAGGATACCGACTACAAGTTCCTTGTTGTCTTTTTTGTTCCTACGGAGATGTTTCAATCGTTCTTTAATTTTATTTTCTGCATTATCGCGTACCGAGCAAGTATTTAAAAAAATTACATCTGCATTTGTGGCATCGTGAATAATCTGATAACCTGATTTTTCCAAAATAGAAGAGACAATTTCGCTATCGCTCAGGTTCATCTGGCAACCGTAAGTTTCTATATATACTTTGTTCTTTGTCATTAATTTTTTATTAAAGTTTCGTTACTAAAATATGACGGAGCATTGCATTCCAAGTATCAGCCGAATGATGATGTTCTTCGCTCCAAATGTCCAAATGATGACGAATACCTTTGGAGTTCAGTATTTCGCTTAGATGAACGGAGTTCTCGGGATATTCATCTCTGCCCGAGCCGCTCATAATATATATATGACGTTTAGTTTGTAGCGAAGATAACCAATATGGATGCTCCATATTTGATAAATAATGAATAGGTGAATTGAAATAGCAGTTTGAATCGAAATAGCCGTCAGTATAATGTTCGATATTGAATGTGCCGCTGAGAGCAATTGTTCCATAGAATAAATCGGGACGGCGAAAATATGTGTTTGCCGCATGATAAGCACCGATTGCCGCTCCTACTGTTATAATGGGCGATGGTCCGTCTGTCATCGAAAAAATAAACGGTACGAGTTCATCTTGGATAAATGTATTATATTGTTTGTGGATTTCGGAACGCTTGCTATGCGGAATTTGCCTATTAAGCCAGCTGTCAAAATTAACTGCACCAATTGAAAATATCCTAAGTCTCCCTTTCTCTATGAAGTCATTCATAGATTCGAGCATACCGTTATTTTCGTTCTCAAATGGATTGTCAGTAATAGTAGGGAATAGGAGTAAAGATGTTCCATAATGTCCGTAAGCTACCACTTGCATTTTCCGATTTAGTGCCTTACTGTTGATAATATGTGTTTTGCTTTCCATCATCATTTTTCGTTTATCAAACTGATATGACGAATGTTGCGAAATATTGTTTATTGTCAATTAAATTTCGAATCGAAGAAAAGCAGTATATCGCCCTGTATAACGGATATTTCAATAAAATCAGAAGTAGCTATATTCCTAGCGCCTTCGCGATTGCCGAGTTCCAATACCTCATCTTCCAATTCCCATTTTAAATTTTTTGTTTTCAGCATTGATTTTGGCATTGGGATTAAGGAAATAGTTTCATTTTTACTTGTTTCTAAGCGAATAAAATTATTAATAAATATTCCTATTCTGCCGGCATCGTAAACGGTCATATTCAGAATCTCTGCATATTTTTTGAATACGCTTATATTGTTGAGTGTATGCTCCAACTCGCCGCCGTGCATTCCGAAGATTAGGAGACGAGTTAAATTATTCTGAAAACAGTATTTCAATATTTTTTCAAAATCATTTGTTTCTTGGCTATGTTCAACAATAAAGGACTTGACATCATAATCATCAGGTACGGCTTTTCTATTGAGCGAATCAAAATCACCGATAATAAAATCGGGATAAATACCCAATGCAAAGACTTTATCTGCCGCACCGTCTGCGGCAATTAGTTTGTCGTATTCAATTGCTTGGAATAACGCTTTTGTAGGCATTGTAGCATTTAAGCATATCAGAGCATCAAATTTGCGATTATTTCTGTTGTATTCTTCCATTTTCATTTTTGTTATTATTAGTACCGTAAAGTTAACTAAATTAGTTGATAATTTTGTTTTTGTATATCAACAGATGCTAAAAAAAATTGTTTTAAATAAAAAATTTTCATTGAATTTCTTTTAATAAATGTTATTTTTATAAGCTACAATATATGATTAAACGGTATTTGAATTTGGAGAAAGTGCATTATGACAAAAAACACAGATTATTTAACGCTTAAAAACCCAATTGAAGTTTTTACAAATAAAGACAAAAAAGAGCTTACGCGCGAGGATTTGATTGAAGTAATTATCGGCAATGATATTGAGAGAATTACTTTCCATTATACGGGTATTGACGGAAAAATCAAAGAATTAAAGATTCCGATTACATCAAGAAAACAAGCGGAAAGGATTTTGACCGATGGCGAAAGGGTGGACGGCTCTTCTCTTTTCAAGGGACTTGTTGAGGTCGGTAAATCCGATTTATACGTTGTACCACTTTATAAATCTGCTTTTTTCAATCCGTTTGAAGAAGGTAGTTTGGATTTCATTTGCAAATTTGTTGACCGTAACGGTAATCTTGCAAATTTTGCTCCCGATAATATTCTTTCCAATGCGCATAATCTATTGAAAAAAAATCATGGTTATGAACTTCTTGCTCATGGCGAGGTGGAATTTTATTTACTTGGCGAACAGGAAAATTGTACTTATGTTTTGCCGGCTCAGAAGGGTTATCATGCTTCATCGCCGTTTGCCAAGACGGGGCTGGTTGTAAGTGAGATGCTGAGAATTATTTCGCAAATAACCGGTTCGGTGAAATATGCTCATAATGAGGTAGGAACTTTACATCATATTGATAGCGAATACACCGAACTTAATGGCAAATATGCCGAACAGGTTGAGATTGAGTTTGCTCTTTCCGATGTCGAGGAGGCGGCTAATAATGTTATTCTTGCCGCTTGGATAATTCGTAATGTTGCGTATAGGTATGGATTAATTGCTACTTTTTTCCCGAAGATAGAACCCGGACAGGCTGGTACCGGTTTTCATATTCACATGGCTTTGAGCAAAGACGGTAAAAACATTATGTGCGATTCGGCAGGCGAACTTTCTAATGATGCTCTTAAATTAATTGGTGGTTTATGTAAATATGCCCCGAGTCTTACATCGTTTGGTAATACTGTTTCAGCTTCATATTTACGACTTGTTCCCGGGCAGGAAGCACCTACTAAGGTTTTTTGGAGCGACTCCAATCGCTCGGCTTTAATACGAGTGCCGCTTGCTTGGACTAAAGTCAGTAATCTGACGAAAATTGTCAATCCTCAACAAAAGACACCTTCACCGATAGATGAAGTGCGACAGACTGTTGAGTTGCGTTCTCCCGATGGCAGTGCTAATGTCCATTTATTACTTGCCGGTATTACTATGGCGGTTGATTGGGGCTTAGTTGATACTGATAAATCTCTTCCTTTGGCTGAAATCAGTCGTGTGGATAGTGGTGGTAGCGGTGCAAGTGCCGATGTTGATGTACTTATGACTTGTTGTGTTGATTCGGCGGAATTACTATTGGCTAAGCGGGCGCACTATGAACGTGAAGGTATTTTCCCACCGGCAGTAATTGATTATGTTGCCGAGCTATTGAAAAAAGAGAATGATAGCAATTTGAACAGCCGTCTGCTGGCTTTGGCTGAGGACGAACGAATGAAGGAATCAAGAAAAATTATGCACAGAGATATACATCGTTGTTAATTTGTTGAATTAAATTTGAGGATATATATGAGTTTTGAGATTAAGCCGGTCGAAACAAAAGCCGACAAAAAGAAGTTTGTTAAGTCTCAATGGAATTTTTATCGAAATACTCAATATTGGGTGCCGCCTGTTCTTGCAGACAGAATGAAATTAATTGATACTGATAAAAACCCATTCTATAAGCATGCTGAAATTAAGATGTTTATGGCATATAGAGATGGCGAAGTAATTGGGCGTATTGCCGCAATTATTAATCATAATCATAATAAAACGCATAATGACAATGTCGGATTTTGGGGTTTCTTTGAATGTGTCAATGAACAAGAGGTCGCTAACGCTTTATTTGATACGGCGGCTGAATGGCTCAGACATAAGGGGAAAGACAGTATGATTGGTCCTGAAAATCCTTCGATGAATGATGAAGTCGGTATGCTGTTCGAGGGTTATGATGACCCGCCTATGATTATGATGACATACAATCCAGAGTACTATAACGACCTTTGTACAAATTACGGTTTTGAGAAAGCAAAAGATTTATATGCTTATCTTCTGCAACCTGATGATTTCCAGAGCGAAAAAATGAAGAGATTGCAAGGGGTCATTCGCAAGCGTTATGATGTTACCGTTAGGCAAATAAATTTCAAAAACAAAACTCAATTTGAAAAAGATGTACAGGCATTGAAGGATATTTATAATGCCGCTTGGCAACCTAATTGGGGCTTTGTTAAATGGACAAATGAAGAGTTCGATTATATTGCTAAGGATTTGAAAATGGTTGCAAATCCGAAAATGGCTGTGATTATCGAAGTGCGCGGCAAACTTGCCGGCTTCGGTCTGGCTTTACCCGATATGAATCAGGTGTTGATTCATAATAGAAGCGGTTCCCTTTTGGGGGCGCTATGGAATATGATTACTAAGAAGAAATCAATAAATCGTTGTCGTATCATTGCTCTCGGTGTAATGCCGGAATTCCAAAAAACAGGTGTTGATGTTGTCCTTTATTATGAGGTCGGCAATCGTTCTGTTGAGGAAGGCGGATATGCCGGTGAGGCTTCTTGGATTTTGGAAGATAATGAAATGATGAAACGCGGGCTGACTACTACTATGAACGGCGAACTTTATAAAAAATACCGCCTGTATCAAAAGTCAATTTAAATATCTTAGATTATTGATGTTAGTATTAAAGGGTTGCTTCTGCGACCCTTTTTTTATTTGCTTATAATAAATGGACGATAATAGGTTTTTCCGTGAATATACATTATTAACATATACGAGCCGTTTGGGCAGTTAGTTTTCATTTGTAATGAATGCTCGGAAATATTAATACTTGATATTTTGCATTCCATACCGAGTATATTTATTACTCTAATCTTTGCTGATTTGTCCAGATGGAAAGCAGTTGAAATATGCAATTCGTCCCTTATAGGATTGGGGAATATGGTAAGAGTATTATTTGTTTCATAGCTAACAGAATTGAAAACAAAATTATATTCATCGGAAAACTCGGACAAGCATTTGTTTTCATTTTCTACTCTGACTTTATATATACCGTTTTCTGTCGGATAGTAGTATTCGCCCTTTTCTCCGGCAATTATCTTTCCGCGAAAATACCACTGATTGCCGTTTGGCGAATTGGAGCGAAGAGACATACCTTCGCGAGTAATGCTTGGTTTTTTGGGAATAGCATAAACCGTTATGTTGGTAATAAAACTATTTTGTTTATGTGTATTTTTATTAGTTTGTTTAAGTTTTACTTTGCCCGAGCCACTGCTTGTCCATTTGATTTTGACAATATAACTAATGTTAGTACCGATAATAATTCCGTTTTCTGCCGACCATTCATTTTGATAATCTGTCGATGAAGATGTCGTATAAATGTGTATGGAATTTGCGCATACGGATTCAGTACCGCTGATATTGGGTTTATTTGCTTCGGAGATTGATATTGCTTGCTCTGTTGTGAACGAGCAATGTGTTGTAGGCGAAGTTTGTTTTAGCATAATTTTACCGCTTGGAATATTACTCCATTTGACGGTGATGGTATCCGCATTGTCCGGTGATTGCAAGTTCCCGCCATTAATTGTCCATTTATTTGTAAATCCACCGGCATTGACAAAGTATTTTTCCGTACATTCGGGACATACTTTGAAATTACCCGAAAATGTAGCGGGTGGAAGCGGATTAATCATAACATTAAATATAGCCGTATCAGTACAATTTGTTGTTGGATTTGTGAGGCTTAATCTTACGGTCCCTATTCCGCTTTGCGTCCATTTGATTCTTATTGTGGAATCGCTTGACGAGCCGTTTATTTCACCACCTTTAACGCTCCATAGTACTGTATTGCCATTAATTGTTTTGACGTAATAATCGCCAAATTGACTAAGGCAAAGCGTATCATCGCCTCCGATAATCGCATTTGGCTTATCCAATGTAGATATAGTTATCGTTGTATCCGATTTGCAAGTGCTGTGCATTAATGATTTGCTAAGAGATAATTTGGTATTGTTTCCGTTTTCCCAGATAACGGAAACTTGCTTTGCAGTGTCAGTCCCTACTATACGCCCGCCTTCTACCGTCCATTTGAATTTATAGGGTAAATCCGCACTTGTATTATATGTAATCGGTGTATTAAGGCAAGGAGTGAAATCGCCGGATATTTCAGCAGGCGGCAGTGCTACAATATGTACCGGATAATGAGATGAATCCCTGCAACCGGTATTCTGATTAATCAATGTCAGAATAACTTTGCAATTCTTTTCGTTCTGCCATTTGACAGTAATTTGATTGCCTATGTTGTTGATTATATTGCCACCGTTTACTTTCCAAACAGGTATTAATTTAGTCGGAAAATCGCAGGTGTAATTTGCCTCGGAGTTGGTGCAAGTAGTGTCAGCACCGATAATATTTGGCTTAGAAACCGTATTGAGTGTGATTGGCATTTCGGAACTTGACTCGCACCCGACTAATTCCGTATAGACTGATAGTTTCAATGTTGCCCCTGTATCGGAATCAAAATAAATATCAACTGTTTTCGATGTGTCGCTCCCTATAATTGTACCACCTGTTACTTCCCATTTTTTCCTAAATTTGCTTACCTTTGTCTTGAATGTAAATTTTGTTTTGTTGCAGAGGGTATCCATTCCTTCAATTTCCGCTACTGGCTTTTCAAAGATATGAATGACCTTAGAAATAGAATCAACACGCTCCGAACCGGCTAATTTTTGGATTAACTTAATTTTAGAATTGCCCGGAGTATCCCAGATTACAGTAATAGTATCAGCATTCGGACTGCCTTCAATTGTTGCATTTTCTACTGTCCAAGTATTTTTAATACCATCAAAACTCTGCGTATAATATGTTGTTGGAGTATTGCCACAGATGGCTGTGTCGCCAATGATAACAGGGCGTATTTCGGTTTTGACCAATTTTGTTTGCCAAAGTCCGCGTCCGTATGTTGCGGCACGTAGCATAGAAGTCGAATAATGTATGTACAAATCATTTACAACTGTATTCGGTAAGTCTTCAGAATATTTAACCCAATCTTTTTTAGTATCATCACGATAAAAAACCCCGATATCGCAACCTAAGTAAATCCTGTTCGGTGTATTCTCTTCGCAAACTACCACATTGAAAGGAACATTCGGTAAATTCCCGCTTATATTCTCCCAAGTTTTGCCCGCGTCTTTTGAACGATATATCTTTTCGCCCTCAGTGTAGGCGCTAAGAGTAATATAAATTAACGAGGGATTATGCGGGCTGACCGCAATATGGGTAATCCATAAATCAACAGGTCGTTCAATATCCTGCCAAGATTTGCCACCGTTTGATGTCATTTTGAAAATTCCGTTTCCCTGTCCCGTGTAGATATAATCGGGATTTGATTTAGCGACTGCAATGAAATTCAATGCCTTTTTGTCGGGAATTTTGAATTTTGAAATTTTGAGCCAGCTGTCGCCTTTATCTGTTGTTTTATAGACTTCATTCATTGCCGCAAATAGGGTCGATGGTTCGCTCGGGTGTTGGATAAACGGTGTAACCCAATTACCGAATGCACCGACAGGACGTATATTGTTAAAATGTCTGCCGTTATCCTCGCTACGAAGCAATGTGCCAAATGGTATTGAGGTGTACATAGTATTTGCATCTGAATAATCAATCAGGCAATCCATACCGTCCCCTGCCCGTACATTGCGAAATGTAGCACCGTCTTTTAGCTTGGTGCCGTTATCCTGACAGCCCCCTATGATTTTACTGCTATCCGTAGCGGCACAACCAAGACGATAGAACTGCGTGATACCGAGACCGCTACCAAGCCATTCCCATTTACTATTAGCATGTTTTCTGTAAATACCTCCGTCATTTGCCGAGAAGAGGGTAGCAGTTCCCGGTATAAACCATAAATCATGATGGTCGGCGTGAATAGTGGAAGCACCGAGAGTAGGATACCAATTTGCTTCGAGCTTCCAAGTGCTGCCTTTATCTTCACTACGCCATAGATTAATGCCCCCGACGTAAATTAAATTTTCATCAATAGGGGAGACCGCAAGGCATAAGTCATACCAACCCTGTCCTCCGGCATCACTTCCGGTTACAGAGCGTCCCAAAATATTCGGTGTGTTTGATTTGCTTTGCCAAATCCTACCGGAATTTGTAGAAAAATAAAAACCGCCGAAGCCGTGATTATTTGCTGAAATAAGTGCGTAAACATTGTTTGGTGCAATAGGTGTAACTGCAATGGACACCCTCCTAACATTAGTAGAGGGCCAGCCGTAATTGCTTTCCGTCCAGTATTTACCGCCGTCCGTTGATATATGAAATTTTGTATCAACTGCGTAAATAGTCTTTCCGTCATTGGGCTTTATTTCGAAATCGAAGAAATTCCCTTCCAAGATAGTATTCCAAGTTCTGCCGCCGTCCGTAGTTTTATCAATACCGTTATTACCGGCGGCATAGAGAATTTTATAATTAGTCGGGTGCATCACAAGTTTATATATGCGTTTTAGTTCTGATGTTTTAAATTGCAACCCGGTTGTATTCCAATTTTTTCCTGCATCGGTGGATTTCAAAACACCGGTACTGAATGTGGAAGCGGCGTCTGCATCGCCTGTGGCTAAATACATTGTTTTTTTGTTATTCGGTTGGATAACAATATCCGAAATACCAAGACTTGAAAAGCCGTCTGTGTTTGTATTCCAGGTTTTTCCTGCATCGGTGGATTTCCAAAGCCCGCCGCTTGCCGCACCTGCCCAGAATATATTCTGATTTCTTGGGTCGGTTTTGACAACATTGACACGTCCTATTCCATTCATTCCGCCTTTCGATTTCTTGGGTCCGATGAAAGACCATTTCGAGGCAAGCATTTTGTCTGAGTTGTGTTTTTTACCAATCGAATAATTGTAATAATGATTGATTTCAGGTATTCTGCCGCTCGGATAAGTCCGTTGTTCCCAGAACCAACGCCACCTGTTGAATTGCGCCTTATCCTCTTTTTCACCTGTTGTACTATCTGATTCCCGCTTGGGACGTTCGATTATAGATATAAGATTATTAATATTTGTAAAAGTATTATTATTAAATACATCAATATAAGTCTGCGGATATGCGGTATATCCGATAATGATTAATAATGATAATATTAACGTGTTTTTCTTCAATTTCTGTTGTCAATATCCTGTTATTCAATACATATTAAAAAATATACTATAATTAAAGCATATTTCTTTCAAACAAACATAAAAAATATTTATTTTATAATAAAGAATAATTTATTTTTTAGAAATATAATTTGAACTTATGCAAGATATAGAAAAAGAATATAAATCACGTTCCAATAACATAATTTATGTGCTGGGGATAGTCTTTATCATAATGTTTTTTTATGCTATTTTTAGCGCCGTTCTAATCATTATTATTAGTGATAATATACAGAGTATTAATCCTTGGGCATTGGCATTGGGGCAAATATTGTTTCTATTCATTCCCGCAATTTTTGCAATTAAACCACTTCGTATTGATTGGCGATATTTTTTTCGACTGAATTTCCCGGGTATTAAGTATATTTTTCTTGCTTCTCTCGGTGTATTATTCATTGAAATATTTTCACAGTCTTGTATCGCTTTGCAGGGGTTCATTATTCCTAACTCTTGGATGTCAATATATCAGCGATTAATTGACGACTATACAAATACTATGAAGGGTATAATAAGCGGCACGGATATTTGGGCAGTGTTTCGTAGTATTATTGTTGTGGCTATTGTTCCGGCAGTAGCGGAGGAAAGCCTGTTTAGGGGATTTCTGCAGACATCTCTTGAATATACTACAAAGTCTTCTTATGCAATTGTTTTTTCAGCTTTTCTGTTTGCCGCAATGCACTTGAATCCTGTTATATTTTTGTCTCTTTGGGTTGCAGGTGCCTTTTTCGGTTTTGCGGCGTATGCGGGTTCGAGTATCATTGTTCCTGTCATTCTGCATTTCCTCCTAAATTTTATGGGAGTAATGTCATTCATATTTGCAGACCATACGGATAACTTCGATTTAGGTTCGACTTCCATATTTTCGGTTTTGTTACTCTTTTTGTTTAGTGTAGCCGGAATAGTTTTTATTTGCTATAGATTATTAAAGATGAAGGAGATTCCTAAAACGAACCCTCAATCATCAAACTTAGATGGCGAGTAGCACCAAGATTGCCGGGTATCTCCGTATAATAATAATTTAGAAGGTTCTTGGCATTAATACCTATGCGCAATGGTAATGACGAGAAATTATATAGATTGCACAATAGACGAAAATCAACAATATGTACCGGAACGCGTGAGTCGAAGTTTTTAATCCGAAGTCCAAGTGTTTGGTCCACATTGACTACTCTACTCATATATCTGTAGTCCGCTTGTATTTCAAAATACTTAAACGGAAGAGAAATGCTGTTATACCATAAAAATTTAGAGCGGTATTTCAAAGTTTCGTTAAGTGTTAAATCTTTCGGGTCCATCAGTGTAATTGATGAATTGAAATTTAGAAAATCGAATAGAATTGTTTTGATTGATAATTCCAGACCGCTTATTCGTGCCTTTGTAATATTCATAAATTTAATAGGTGCGTCCGGTAATTTAGTGTCGAATGTAGGTTCAATCAGGTCATTCATATAATTATAGAAAACAGAAGCATCAATATGTAGGGCATTCTTTCGACTTTCGATATCACTGCTTATGCCTAATTCCGCAGACCAACTCCGTTCCGGTTTCAAATTGAGATTAGGAACAACTTCAAATCCTTGGAATTTAATTGATGCAAATTTCTCCGCAATTGTTGGCGCCCGAAAACCTCTGCCTCCTGATAGCCGCAATCTTGTCGCATCTGATAAGGAGTAATTGAAACCGAGCTTAGGTGATAGCATTGTGTTTGCTTGTAGATTTTCTGTTTTTTCGTTATCTATACGTAAGCCGATTGTTGTAATCAAATTATTGATTTGAGACAGCTCGCCTTGTGCATATATCGCCGTAATGGTTTGGCTATGAATGCCATAAGTTTTGGACGATACTGTATTGTATGTGTAATTTATCCCATAAGTAAGTGTTGTTTCATAATCTATCAAACTGTTTAACTGAAGTTCCGTATTCAAAGCATTTGCCACAGACTGCCTATAATTTGCATTATCGTTTGCGTAAGAATTTGCAAACGATGTACGGAGAAATCCAACTTTGAGTAGACTAAAATTTTTTGAACTAAACATATATTTGCCTTCGCTTGCAAGCATTAGTTTGTCTGATGTAATCATTACGCTTTTATCTGTACCAATTGGAGGGCGGGTAGCACTATCAAGGCTATTCCAATAAACCCAATCGGCTGAATAATCATTGGCGTAATTACCGAGAAATGAAATACTACCAACATCTGTTAATTTATATTTTATTTTTCCTAATAAATTGTAGCGTGTTTCATCGCCGTAAGCATGATAGTTTTCATCTCTGAAATACTGCCCCGAAACAAGTGTGCCTAAATTACCAAAAGATTGCGAGTATGAAGCCACGGCACCACTGCGGAATGGCAAGGATTCTCTGTATTGCCATTGAGTATAAGTTGGCTTTGTGAAGAAGCCGGAATATGCTTTTAAACTCAAATTACCCGCTTCTGTTGCTTCTTTGGAAATTATATTGACAACTCCTCCAATAGCCCCCGTCCCATATAGGGCGCTACCGGCACCTTTTACGACTTCTATTCTTTCTATTTCCGTTGCAGGGAATATGTCAAATTTAATATCTTCATTGTCACCGGATAGCATTGGGAAACCGTCTATCAGAAGCGTAACACGTGAACCTAAGCCAAAGGCAAAACCTGATGAGCCGCGTATGCTTATGTTTTGTTGCTGTACCTGAATGCCGGGTATATATTTTAGCACTTCGTCAAATTCGCCGATGTTCCTATCAAGTATTTCGTTTTTGTCAATAATTGAAATTGAAATCGGAACATCTTGTACAGCTTGCACCTGTTTGTTCGCTGAAACTACTATTTCCGAAGTTTTAAACGCATTCTCGGATAGGGTTGTATTTATAAAAATTGTGTCGCCATTATTTTGTGCTTTTGTGGAAAAGAGAATTTTTTTGGGTTTATATCCAATGCAGGATATTAGAAGATTGTATCTTCCTTTATGAATTTTTCGTATAATGAATTCGCCGGCTGCGTTGGTTATTGCACCGATATTAGCACCGTCAATCCTTACTGATGCACCTATAACAGGCATATTTGTTGATTTAGTTTTGACACTTCCGCTAACGATGTAATTGCTACGGCTCTTTGCATTGGAAATATTACCAAGCGATATTAAAAGAACAAGGAATATGTATAAATATGTTTTCATCAGTCAAATGGTTGAGGTGGTAAATGTTCAAAATCAACTTTAATGTTAATATTTTTATAATTCTTTCCGGGTTCAATGTTTATTGATGAAGGCTTGGTATTATCACCGTT
>Ga0256846_1000211_pt1 | contig 25198 bp, 22 predicted proteins | sample TevniametaG_FD_189098 | JGI IMG/M metagenome (GOLD analysis project Ga0256846, IMG submission 189098) | Tube worm associated microbial communities from hydrothermal vent at the East Pacific Rise, Pacific Ocean - Tevnia | ecosystem: Host-associated > Annelida > Integument > Unclassified ...
CCCTGACAAAAGGACAATTACAAATCCACCTGCTTAACAACATCAATTACCGTTCCGTCAACCCATTTAATTGCGGCAATCACCCTGTCTTTGAATTTAGGTTTTGAAGGTGCTCCTCCTACTATTTTTTCAGCTTCATCTTTTAATTCTTTTAGAGATCTTAATGGTAATCCGCTTCCGGACACTGCTTTAATCAGATCTTTTCTTAAAGGATTTATTGCTATCCCTCGTTCCGTAACGACTACATCTATCAATTCTCCCGGTCCTGTAAGAGTTGTGACTTTGTCGACAATAACCGGGATTCTGTCTCTGAAAAGAGGAACAGGCAATATTACGGTTCTTCCGAACAGACAATTCTGCCATCCTCCTATTCCGTGAAGGAGCCTTCCGTCCGAGTGAGTAACAACATTAGCATTGAAGTTCAGATCTATTTCGGTTGCTCCCAATGCAACGACATCTATCATCGATGCAAAATTCCCCTTTCCGTGATAATTATAACTTGTGAAAGGGCTTGTATATTGGTGACCCGGATTTTCCCTCATAGATCTTACTCCATCAAGGTCAAATGTCTGTCCGTCAAGAATAAAATCAGTCAGCCCTTCTTCTAACATAGATGTCAGATATTTCGTAGAACCTCCTCGTACAAAACTTGCTTTAATTCCATTCTCTTTCATAATATCTCTTAGGAATACTGTAAAAGCAAGAGATGTTCCGCCTGCTCCCGCCTGAAATGAGAAACCATCTTTAATTATTCCTGCTTCCAGTGCAAATTTGGCTGCAAGTTCTGCAATTAACAACCTGTCAGGACTTTTAGTCAATTTTGTAGTACCCGAAATTATCAATGACGGATCTCCTATTGATTCAACTTCAACAACAAAATCAACATTGTTACCTTGGATCTGCCACGGTAGACAGGGAAAAGATTCAAGATTATCGGTAACAATAACCACTCTGTCCGCATATTGTGAATCGGCAAGAGCAAATCCGAGAAGTCCGCATGCAGCTTTCCCTCTTAATCCGTTGGCATTACCGAAAAAATCAGCAGCGGGAGCGGAAATCACTGCAATATCTATATGCACTTCCCCATCCTGAACCGCTTGATATCTGCCTCCGTGAGATCTTAACACTCCAACACCCTTCATCTTTCCGCTTGATGCATAATTGCCTAAAGGTCCGTTCATACTTCCCTCTATATGGTGAATCACTCCACTTTCAAGGTGTTTTATTATCGGTGCATGCACCGGAAAAGAAGCACTCGGAAACCATCTTAAATTTTTAACCCCAAGTTCAGCGGCTGCATCAAACACCATATTTGCAACATAATCACCGTTTCTTAAATGATGATGAGTAGATATTGTCATTCCGTCTTTAATTCCCGATCTTACAAGAGCCTCTTTTATAGATTTAACTCTCTTATCTCCGTCGTCCGGATAATCGTAACATGATCTTATGGGAGGAGACGCTTTTCTGCCCTTAACTTTATATTTTCCAACCCCCATATACGGGATATGCTCTTCTCCGTTTATTTCGGTTAGAACTTCTCTTCCCGCAGCATTCATTTTAGTTTTATAACTATTTTTCATCGGACTCTCTCCATTCACTATCAAGCTTTCCATCTCTCAACGCCAGTTCAATAACTTTTAAAGCTCTTTTTACAACGGGCGGATCTATCATCTTACTCCCCAAAGATACGACACCCAAACCCTTTTTTTCAGCTTCTTCAAAAGCAAGAACAATTCTTTTTGCTTTCCCGATCTCTTTTTCAGAAGGTGAAAAACCATCATGAACAACCTGGATCTGTCTCGGATGAATACAACCTTTTCCATCGAATCCCAACGCTTTTGATTCAAGAACACTTTCCATTAATCCATCCATATCATTAACATCGGAAAAAACCGTGTCTATTGCTTGAATTCCGGCAGCTTTTGCAGCATTAACGATCATTGATCTCGCAAAAAAACTCTCTTTTCCTTCTTTGCTTCTTACAGTACCTATATCTGCAGTATAATCTTCCAGACCTATAGCCAATGATGCAATTTTTTTTGAAGACACTGCAATTTCCAATGAATTTAAAACCCCCAATGCACTCTCGATTATAGGCATAAGAAAAATATTTTCGGTACCGTTATTGTTCTTGATAATAGAATCTATCCTATCTTCGACCTGTTTTATCTGCTCACCGCTTTCAACCTTCGGTATAAGGATCAAGTCCGGATTTTCAGGAATGATCTCTTCAAGATCTTTCAGACCAAGCGGAAGCTGATTTATTCGCACCATTCTTTCCGCTCCTAAAAAATCAACCGCTCTCAAAGCATTTCTTACTATCAACCTTGCATCATCCTTTACAGACGGTGATACCGAGTCCTCAAGATCGAGAATTATTCCGTCCGGTTTATGTACTCCCGCATTAATAAAAAGTTTCGGTTGATCGCCAGGGAGATATAACCTTGATCTTCTGAATCTGTCACGAGTTGAAGATGGAAAAGAGTTTGATATCTCAGGCAAGAACTTTTTTGTTTCATCGGGATAGATCTTTTTTATAACGGATTCAAGCCGTGCCATAATCACAAAAGGAAGAGCACCCTTATCATCTATCTCCGTAACACTGTTCTTAATATTAAAAAAGTCCAATCCTTCTTCTATTAGTTTCCGAATACTTTCTCCAAAAAGCACTCCCACCTTACTCTTTATGTTTATTCTATTTCCACCGGAGCCGACTATCTCCATCTCAATTCTGCAATCTGATCTTACCCTTTCATCAAAACTTCCTGAAATATATCTTTTGCCCGCCATTATTCCTCCCAAAAAATTATTTCATCTTAACTTCATTAATCAATCCTTCAACAATCTGTCTTATAAAAAATGATTTCAGATAAGTAAGTTTTGAATTACTGGATCTGCCGTATATTTCGACAACGGTTTTACCCCATACTTTTTTCATTATTTTAAAAACCTGTTTTGAAGGAGTCCTGTATCCCGAGTCGGAATTCAGAACTATCATTTTACTCTCTTTTTCAGGCAATAAAGGTTCTTTAAATGCCGTTATCAAACTATCGCCCATTGATTTACCTTCATAAAGTGCACGAAATACTGCCAGAAAAGATATATATTTCAGAGTCCTTTTACCAGTATTTCTTACTCTGAAGGAAATTTGAGGAACCATAACTATTCCTTTAAAATCTTCATCCTCGATCTTCTCTTTCTCGATCCACCGACTAGAAATGTCAAAAAACTTAACGGATTTTTTAAGTTCCTCTCCGGAAATGGATTCATCCATAAATTTGGTTTTGATAACAATTAAAGAGATTAAAACCAATATTGAAAATCCGAAATATATCCAAAATCTCGGTTTTTTCCATGATGGTTTCAAATATTCATCAATAAATTCACTATCCTGTAAATTTGTCATTTTATTCCTCTGTTTCAGTGAAAGATTATAGCATTAAAAATTAATGCTTCAAAGAATTTATTATCTATATATTGATTTGACTTTTATTTCTTCGAAATATATAATTCACTAAATTAAGAGAACCGCAATATGGATGAAATCATATACCCTGAAGATAAAAAAGGTCAGTTCCTTGCTTTATTTGAAAAGAATTTAGATAAACTGGAGAATCTTTTCAATATATCTATCTCAAGAAGAGGAAATAAAATTATGTTCGAGGGTGATCAAGGAGAGCAAAAAAAATTTAAAAAATATATGGAAGATCTCTTTAAAACAATAGAAGAAAAAAGTGATTTTAATAAAAATGATTTTAATTTATCCCTCAGTATGGTAAGAGAAGGAAAGATCTCAAGCATTGGTAAAGAGCTTATGGAGTCAAATAAAATAGTTATTAACGGCAAGGTGGTTTATCCCAAAACTTTTAACCAGAAGCAGTATATAAAAGCTTCAATTGCAAACGATCTTGTATTCGCTCTCGGACCTGCAGGAACAGGGAAAACTTTTCTTGCCATTGCTCTCGCACTTCATCATCTACTATCCAAAAAAGTTGAAAGAATCGTTTTGACAAGACCTGTTGTTGAGGCAGGAGAAAAATTAGGTTTTTTACCCGGAGATATCCAACAAAAGATAAATCCATATTTAAGACCTTTATACGATTCATTATACTATCTTATAGGATTTGAAAGAACTTCCGACCTTATCGGACGAGAGATAATAGAGATAGCACCGTTAGCCTATATGAGAGGCAGAACAATAAATAATGCCTTTATCATACTCGATGAAGGACAAAATACAATTAATTCACAGATGCAGATGTTTTTAACACGTTTTGGCGAAAACTCTAAAGTTATCGTTACGGCCGACCTTTCACAAATTGATATTACCAGCCCTCAGAGATCGGGAATATTCAAACCTATAAAGATTCTTAATAGCATAAAGGGAATTGAGTTTATCAGATTAAATGACGGTGATGTCGTCAGACACAATTTGGTTCGTGAAATTATACGAGCATATGAAAATGCGGAGAAAAAATGAAATTTGAACTAAATCCGTTTAAATCCAACTTTAAAGTCGGCAATAACAGGAAAAAAAAGAATCTTATCTCATATTTCCCTATAATAATTGTTCTACTGCTGCTTTCTTGGCTTTCATATATTCCTCCCAAAAAATCTATAACAAATACAAACCTGAAAACCGGAGATATTTTAAGAAATGATATTGTTATAAAAAAAGATCTCACTATTGTTGATAAAGAATTGACCCGCGAAAAGAAAGATAATATCAAATCCGGAGTTATTCCCGTTTATGAATTTCTTCCCGACATAAAAAAGAAAAGAACCGAATTAATAAACAATTGGATAAATCTTATAAGAAAATCCAGGAAAGAGTATTATAGAAAAAAATCCATAATTAAAAAATTATTATCAGAAATTAACAATAATTTCGGACTCGATCTTAAAGAGAAAGATCTTATTTTCATTTTCAGACGAAATATTTTCGGGAAATTAAATGTTGATGACCTTCTGAATGAGATCAGAAAATTGGCTGATAATGGAATTATTTCCGCAAAAAACAGTGCATTGATCAGTTCAAAAGGAACGATCAAGGTTATTTTTAAGGGGAAACAGCCGAAAATTTTTAATATTAACAGACTTTTTGATTTAAAAGATATTGAAGTGCATCTACGTGATTATCTTGAGAAAGATAAAAAATTCAGTAAAAAAGAGTCGGAACTAATCTCATCGATTCTTATGGAATTTATAGATGTAAACCTATCATATTCGCTTAACCTTACCAAACAGGCTATTGATGAAGCAACTGCATCCGTAAATCCTGTCGTAATTAAGTTAAAGACCGGAAGAATTATTCTACGCAAGGGAGATGAGATAAAACCTTCCGATCTGAAGATCATTAAGTTGATTGAAAAAGAGGAGCATGTCAGAAGTAAAAAACTTCCATACTTCTACTTTATCTTAATTATTTTAACTTTAATACTGTTTCTGACCGGAAAATTATTGAAAATATGGGAAAACAAGGGTATAAACGGGAAAAAGCTTATAACCGTCTCACTTTTCACTCTATTTACCGGTATTGTGATCTACAGAATCTCTCTTTTTATACTTCCTATCATTTTTAAAAATCTTACTTTAAGTTTTAACATAGATCTGACTATTTCTATTTATGCACTTCCATATACTTTCGGTGCACTTATTATTGCATTTATTTTTAATATAGAAGCCGCAGTCATATTTTCATTTGTTAATTCCATTGTCGGCGGGATTCTTGCCGACTGGAATCTTTTTGTATTTTTATATATTCTTATCGGAAGTCTTATAGTTACTTTCGGAATAGAATATTATCAAAGACTCAAACGGTCCCCTATTTTAAAAGTTTCACTTCTATGGCTTATACCGGTAAACATTATATACCTCTTACTATTTAACTTAACTAATGGTGAAACAGATACAATCCTGCTTCTTACCTATGCAGGAACAGGTGTTTTCTCTGCATTAATTTCTGCAATTCTCGCAAGTTTTTTAATTCCTTTATGGGAAATTATTTTCAACCTTCTAACCGATCTTAAACTGGTTGAATTGACAAATCTTAATCTACCGATTTTCAGAGAAATGTTAGAAAAAGCTCCTGGAACATATCATCATTCACAAATGGTATCATCTCTTTCTGAAACTGCAGCATTGGATCTCGGGCTTTCACCTCTACTACTCAACGCAATGGCTCTTTATCATGATATAGGAAAAATAGACAATCCACAGGTTTTCACTGAAAATCACTCAATATACCCCAACCCTCATAAAGATCTCACTCCGAAAGAGAGTGCAAAACTTATAATTTCACATATAAAAAACGGTTTGGAACGAGCGAAAAACCTTAAGTTGTCGGAAATAATTTCCTCTGCTATTTCTCAACACCACGGGACAAAACTTGTCAGTTTTTTCTTCAATAAAGCCGTTGAATCTTCTTCGGATGCATCCCCTGAAATCGATAAAAACCTCTTTAGATATCCCGGTGAGAAACCTAAAAACATTGAAAATGCAATAATTATGCTTGCCGACCAGGTCGAAGCTGCATCAAAGAGTTTATCCTCTCCCACCGATGATGAATTAAGAAATGTTATTCAAAAAATTGTTAATTCCGATATTGAGGATGGACAGTTTGATGAATGTGACGGTCTTACTTTGAAATCGATTAATATAATAAGTAATTCTTTTTATAAAAAATTATCCTCAATTTACCACATGAGAATATCCTATCCCGGTTTTAATTTCAAAGAGGAGAAAGAATCCGATAATGATAACGATTAAAAAAGGGAAATATAATGTTGATTCTCAAAAATTATCCATCATTGCTGAAAATTTAGCGGATAAGTTAAATCTTTCAGGTGATATAACAATAAAAATCGGTGATAAAGATGAGTCGGAAGAGTTGAATTCAAAATTCAGAAAAAAAGATTATCCGACAGACGTTCTTAGTTTTCCTTTTAACGAAGAAATGGAAGATTCATATTACATTGGGGATATATTTATATGTTATCCGATTGCTGAGGCACAATCCGTTGAGAACTCCATATCTATTTTCAGGGAACTTACAACTTTAACCGTTCATGGAATTCTTCATCTTGCAGGTTATGATCATGAGACAGATTCAGGAGAAATGCTCAACTTTCAGAATGAATTCCTCAGCGGACTTGATATCTGAATTAAATGGAATTTTTATTTGGAACTGCCGGCTGGAGTTACAAAGACTGGTTCGGTACAGTTTATCCGAAAAATCCCGATAGATCTTTTAATTATCTTGGATTTATCGCTGAAAAATTTGATTTTGTTGAGGTTAATACAACTTTTTACCGAACTCCTTCTGTAGAACTTACCCAAGGATGGATTGATAAGACTTTAAAATATCCGGATTTTAAATTTTGGGTAAAGCTAAACTCGGTTTTTTCACATACGAGAAATTATTCCAAACAAGAAGTGACAAATTTTATCGACTCTATAAGACCGATCTATGACTCCGGGAAACTTGAAGGGCTATTACTCCAATTTCCATACTCTTTTAAATTCGGAGTTCAAACAATGAAATATCTTGAAGAACTCTATGGATATTTCGGTATTTTTACTCTGTCCGTGGAATTTCGACATAAAAGCTGGAATAATCCGGAACTTCTTAATTTTCTTTCACAATACGGAATTATCTGGGTAAATATCGATCAACCGGTAATATCACATTCTCTTCCTCTTACATCTAAAATAACTTCCGAAGAAATGACATATTTCAGACTGCACGGAAGAAATTATAAAAACTGGTTTTCTCAATCCGGAAGAGATGCCAGGTATGATTATAACTATTCTTCCACCGAATTAATTAAGATCGGGGAATCAATTTCCGAAACTTCAAAAAAAGTAAAAAAAGTGTTTATCTCCGGCAATAATCATTATAAAGGGAATGCAGTTAAGAATCTTAAAGAATTGGACAAAATCCTGAGTGAAATATCGGGGTGAGAGGATTCGAACCTCCGACCTCACGGTCCCGAACCGTGCGCGCTACCAGGCTGCGCTACACCCCGTTCTTTATAAGAGTGATTTTATCATAAATAGAAAAAAGGTAAAGACAAAATCAGCTGTTTTTTAAAGAAAACGATATATAAATCCACCTTCCCGGTACTTTTATTCCCGGAATCTCCTCAATTATAGTATTAAAAAGATTATCTGCATGAAGAGTCATCTCATACTTTCCAATAGAAACCGACAGTGATATATCTAAAAAATTACCTTTTTGTGTAGTTTTAAAAATTCTTTTATATATATATACAGATGAAAAATCAATTCCATTAGTGATTTTATAAAATCCTCTGATCTTCAATAACAGATCCGGAAACCTTAATCCATATTTTGATTCAAAACCGTGATTATTATTTAAACTAAAGATTTTTTCAACTGAAGAGCTTATCCCACCTCTTACAAAATTCAAATTACCGGATATCTCAAATCCGAAAATATCCTTTTCCGATATATTGGATGCACTCCAGACCTTATCTTGAGGAGACTTTGTCCAATCAATAATATTATTCTGGTTCTTTAAATATAAAGAGAGAGTCAAAACCGATCGGGTGCGATAAAAACTGAAAAGGATCTGATTATTAAAACTGACTTCTCTCTTCAGATCTCTATTACCTATGTTAGCAGGAGAATTGTAATAAAGTTCCGTAAATGAAGGTAATCTTATTTTTCTCCCGGAAGAGATCTTCAGTGAAAAATTCTCTCTGATTTTTTTAAAAAAATTAAAATTATATGTAAAAACAGGCATTGAATTGAGAATTAATTCCATTCTAAATTCCGCATCATAACTCCACGTACTCCTTTCTTTTGATATATCAATAAATATTCCTCCCCTTTTTCTTTTTACAACTCCCATCATTGAACTTTTCATATCTTCAAATACTACATCGAATCCACCGGAAAAACTTATCTCGTTTCTTCGAGTCAAAGCATAAAATCTTAAAAAATCTTTCCCCGTGATACTTTTGTTGCTGTATAAAGATCTGTTATATCTATCCAGAATAAAACTGTCATCATGAACATTTTTCATATAAGAGAATAGAATTTCAGAATTTCCGAAACTCTCTTTTACAGACAAATTTGCAAACCAGGAATCAATAGATTCTATAGAAGGATAATCAGCATAAAAATTATTTGCCCCAAGATTCTTTTTCACTTTTCCGAATTTAAAATCTGCTGAGAACTTTTCTTCCTTGAATTTTATATAAGATAAAAAGTTAAGCGTATTAAACTCATTTCCCTTGTAATAACCGGTAGAATTCCTTTTAGCCCCGGACAAACCTATATTAAATTTTCCAGCTTTTATACCATTTGAAACATTTAAGGAAAAAAGATTTTTATCCCCTCCCGTAATCGAGAATCTCAGTTTACTTTGTTTTTTTAATATAATATTTATTGTTCCGCTTAAACCTAAAGAAGAACTGTTATTGCTTACTCCTTTTGTGATTACTATTCTTTCTATATCTCCGATACCTATAGGAATATCTGTATTGAAATGACCGGTTTGCGGATTATTAACAGGAATACCTTCTAATAGAACAACAGTTTGTTCAAAATTACCTCCGCTCATTGATATATCAAATGAAGTATCGGACGGTCCTCTTCTCATTACATTAACTCCTGGTAATATTTTAAACAGAGAAGATAAATCGGAAATTTTTAATCTTTCAAGATCTGCATCAGTTATAACAACTATAGCCGCATTACTGTTAAAAAGTGAATAGATATTTTCTTTAACTTCAATTTTCTCTATTATTTTTGCAATAACCGAAATATGCAAAAGAGATATTATTAACAACAGATTTAGTATTTTTTTCATTCGAACGCAAATTTTATCAAAAAATTTCATTGCTAACAAACAGAATGGAACAAAATCATACAAAACTCGTATTTAATTTATCAGGAGATAATATGAAGAAATTATATAAAAGTAGAAATGAAAGAGTGATAAGTGGAGTTTGCGGTGGAATTGCCGAATATTTTGAAGTAGATCCCGTTCTTATAAGGGTTTTATTTGTACTATTTTTCTTCTTTGGCGGTTCAGCAATACTTGCATATATTATCGGTATTATCATCATTCCGGATTCACCTGTTGAAATAATGGAAACTGATAATAAAAAAATCAATCCCGAAATTAAACCTCAAAAAAAAAAATCTGATCCCGGAAAAAATTCTCTATTCGCAGGTCTGATATTTATAATTCTCGGAATATTTTTTCTTATGGGACAAATCCCTTTTCTTAAATTTTATTATTTTTGGATCCGAAACAATTTTTGGGATATCCTGGTACCCTCAATTTTAATACTAATCGGTTTCTTTATTATCCTTAACAGCAGGCAAAATAATTAGAACTTAAAAAAAGACAGTCGAAATAACTTTATATTTATATTTTTCATTATTATAAAGATATCCGTTATTATATAGATGCAGAGCTCGCATTATATCGCCTCTCGCTTCACTTAGATACATCTTTAAAATTCTTACACCGAGATCTACATTATAGTCGATATTGAATATTTTTGCTGAATCAATATGAAGTTCATTTTTCCACACTTTATAGTTTATCTGCATTAAACCGTATGCACCCTGACTGGAAACCGCAAATGGTTTAAAACTACTTTCAATTTCAATTAAAGCAAGGACAAGATCAGGATTGACATCATATTTCAAACTTTTTTTATAAACAACTTCACTTATTTTTGAGAATAGAGGATATTTTTTCTTTACGACTTTCTCTTTAAACTTTAGCAGCTCAATTCTCTTCATATCATTTTTATTCTGGTCAAGTGAATATTTTAAAGTTTTTACTCTTTTTTCAAGTTCAATTATTTTAGACCTTTTATCGGTTGTATCTTTTGAAAGATACATGACTATCGAGAATAAAACTGCAATATATAAAAATATAAATATACGTGGGCTTATTAATCTCTTTTTTTTCATCTCCCTTTCCTTAAAAAAGCGATATTATCAAAAAACATTAAGATTGTCAAGTTTTTTATAAAAAAAACCTTACATATAGCGTGAGCATATACGAAAACCACTATAAAACATTGTAAACATTAATTGAATTTATTGTTAGTTTTAGATAAAAAATGTTTTATTTTCTAATTTTTAAAGTTTTTCATTAACTATTAATATTTTTATAACTTGATTTCATACTACTTAAAATATAGAATATGATAAATAAAATCTGGAGTTAAACGAATGGGAAATTCATTAAAACGTGCTTTAATAAGTGTATATCACAAAGAAGGAATAGAATCAGTCGGGAAAAAACTTTGTGATAGAGGTTGGGAAATAATTTCAACAGGTGGCACTGCCGATTATTTAGAACATAACGGTATCACTGTAACCAGGGTTTCGGAAATAACCTCATTTCCCGAGATACTAAACGGAAGGGTTAAAACACTTCACCCGTATATTTTCGCTCCCATTCTTTCAAAAAGAACTTCCGATCATATCAGACAGCTTAATGATCATGATATGATAAAAATTGATCTTGTTATAGTCAATTTTTATCCTTTTGAAGAATATCTTAATAAAGGAAATCATGATGATGATTTTATGGTAGAAAAAATTGATATAGGCGGTCCTTCAATGGTAAGAGCTGCAGCAAAGAACTATAAGGATACAATTGTAATCGTTGATCATAAGGACTATCAACCTGTGGTTGATAAAATTATAGCGGAAGGAGAATTAACTGCAAATGAAAGAAAAGCTCTCTCCGCAAAAGCTTTTGCATATACATCTTTTTATGATTCGTTAATTACCGGATATTTGAACAATAATGATATTTTCAATCATGATTTTTTAAATATCGGAGGAAGAAAATTAAACGATCTTCGATATGGCGAAAACCCCCATCAAAAAAGTTCGATCTTTATTTCAGATCCGCTTTCCCCTTTTTTAAAATATGAGCAATTAAACGGGAAAGAGCTCTCTTATAATAATATACTTGATCTCTCTATGGTTTATGAAGTTTTGAATGAATTCAAAGATGAAAATGAAAACTTCACAATCATAGTAAAACATCAAAATCCCTGTGGAGCTGCTTTATCATCAGTTCAATCCGATTCTTTTAATAAAGCACTTGAGGGTGACCCTATCTCTGCATTCGGAGGTATCGTCGGTTTTAATAAAACATTGGATGAAAAAACCGCTCTGTTAATAAAAAAAATATTTTTTGAAGTAATAATTGCTCCCGATTTTTCGGATAAATCCATTGAGATTTTAAAAAAAAAGAAAAACCTCAGGTTAATAAAAATCCCATTGGGATTCAGAGAAAAATTTGATTTAAAAACGGTTCCCGGTGGTTTGATAGTTCAGGAACGTGACAATCTGCCTGATAACAATAGAGAATTTAAAATTATAACACAACAAAATGATCTCGAACCTAATATGGAAGATATACTCTTCGGATGGAAATTGATTCGTTTTGTTAAATCAAACGGAATTATAATCGTAAATAACAAACAATTGATCGGAGTCGGAGCAGGGCAGATGAGTAGAATTGATTCCGTTAAAATCGCAATAGAAAAATCCAATTTCCCACTTAAAGGATCTGTCCTTCTTTCAGATGCCTTTTTCCCTTTCAAAGATTCTATAGAAATAGCTGCAGAAAACGGAATATCAACAGTTGTTGAGCCCGGAGGATCCATCAGAGATGAAGAAGTGATTAATGAAGCAAAAAACAGAGGAATAGCTCTTGTTTTTACAGGCAAAAGACATTTCAGACACTGATCAATCGAATTTTTTTATTCCTTGCTTATCTGTTGAATAGAGATTCCCAGCTCTTTGATGAGAGAATAAAAACTATTTATCGGAAATCCCATAACATTAAAAAAACATCCTTCAATCCCTTTAACAAAAATTGAAGCCAATCCCTGGATCGCATACGCCCCGGCCTTATCAAGATATTTTTCATTATTCAGATAGTATTCGATCTCAATTTCATCTAATTTATTAAACATTACCTTTGTTTTAGTTAAAATAAATCTACTGCTGTTTTTATATATAAGATTTACACCGGTTAATACCGTATGAGTATTATCGGATAACTCTTTAAGCATATCAAATGCTTCTTCTCTTCCTGAGGGTTTCCCTATAATCTTATCTCGCAGCAGAACAACAGTATCCGCACTTATAATAAGAGATCCATAATATTCCTCCGGATTTATTCTCAATGCTTTCTCTTTTGCTATCCTTTCAATAAACGACTCTGAATTCTCTCCTTTTTTAACAATTTCATCCAAATCAGCAATAACTATTTTCGGATAAATACCAATCAAATTTAAAATTTCTTTTCTTCTCGGTGAAGCGGAAGCTAAAACTGTCCTGATATATTTCATTTTATCATTTAAAACTTAACTTCTTCTACTAATCTCATATTTACTCATTAAATACCTTAACGATCTATAACTCAGCTTTAACATTGATGAAGTTTTTTTTAAATTAAAGCTATTTACTTGAAGTGCATGCATTAATATTTTTTTCCCTATTCCTTCAATATATTCCGTATAATCAAAATCTTTTTCAAATATTAAAGATTCAAGATGATTCTCAAATGTGTAACTTTTTTTGTAACTAAAAGCAATCTCTTCTGGAATTGATCCTATTGAAAGGTGATCTGTCGTTTCAAGAGCTATTGCCCTTTCAAAATAATTTTCAAGCTCTCTTATATTACCCGGCCATGAATATTTTTTTAATATATCTATAACATCTTTATCCATTCCGGTAATATTCTTATTAAAACGTTTATTATACTTATTTATAAAATGAACTGACAGTAACGGAATATCATCCACTCTTTCTCTTAGCGGAGGAACAACAATTGAAATCACATTTAATCTATAATAAAGATCAGATCTGAATTTATTGACATCTATTCTCTCTTTTAAATTTTTATTCGTTGCCGATATTATCCGACTGTTAATCGGTATCTCTATATTATCACCTACGGGACGAATCTTTCTTTCCTGAATTGCCCTTAATAATTTCACCTGCATCTGTTGTGACATCTCACCTATCTCATCGAGAAAAAGAGTCCCCTTGTCGGATTCAAGAAAAAGCCCTTTCTTGTCTCTAAAGGCATCGGTAAAAGAACCTTTTTTATGACCGAATAATTCACTCTCCAATAAATTTTCCGGAAGTGCCCCGCAATTAATTGAAATGAACTTTTCATCAGCTCTATTACTTTTATTGTGTATTGCTTTGGCTATCAACTCTTTTCCGGTTCCACTCTCACCTGAAATAAGAATCGTCGAGTCGGTTTTTGCAACAGTCTCAATCAGTTCGAAAATTTCCATCATTCTTGAATTATTTCCGATAATACTTTCAAACTCATTAATATCTTTGACTTTCGATCTCAGATCAATGATCTCATTCTCAAGATTCTTTTTATTAAATGCCTTGCTAATAACTATTTTTAACTCTTCAAGATTAAACGGCTTTGACACATAATCTTCAGCACCGAGTTTCATTGCTTCTATAGCATCATCTGTTGATGTGTATGCAGTTATCATTAAAACCGGAATATCTTTCCTTATTTTTTTTATTCTTCCTAAAAGTTCAATTCCACTCATACCCGGCATTTTAATATCCGAAATTACCATATCTATTTTATTCTTTCTTATATTCTCAAGAGCTTTTTCGCCGGATTCGGCGATATACACATTGTAGTTCTCTTTTTTTAAAACAATTGAAAGCATATTTCGAATGCTCGGGTCATCATCAACTACTAAAACATTTAATGTTTTTGAAAGCATATCGTCACCTCAGTTCCGATTTTTTTTTCCGAACTTACATTTATACTAAAATCATGTTCATCCAGAATCCTTTTTACCAAAGCCATCCCCAGCCCTATTCCGGAAGTAAATTTAGTATAAAATGGAATAAAAATCTTAGTCAACTCACTTTTTGACATACCTATTCCATTATCCTTGATTGAAAGAAAAGTATCTTCATTTTTTTTATAAATATCAATCTCAATAATTCCATTTTCTCCCGTTGCTTTTACCGAATTATTAAGTATATTAAAAATCACCTGTTTTATTCTTCTTAAATCTCCGTTTACCGTTACATCTTCATTAAATCTCTTATTTACTATGATATACTTATGATTACTTTTTATAAATTCAGTCACTTCCTCAATTACCTTTGCAAGATTAAAATCAGATCTTTTAATAGGAGGGGTTTTTGCAAACTGTAAAAACTCCTCAATTGAATCTGATAATCTTTTGGACTCCTTAACTACAATATCCATCAAATTCTGCATATCTTTTTCAAGCTTTATCTCATTTTTAATAAACTGAATGGACCCTGATATTGATGCGAGAGGGTTTCGTATCTCATGTGCAATTCCGGCAGACATTTCGCCGATCAAGGCAAGATGTTCTTTTTTTTTTAATGATTCCTCTATTTTCCTTTTATTTGTAAGATCAACAATAAGTAAAACATAAATTCTTTTAAAAGAGTATATTTCCTCAATTGAAGATATTGATATCTCAAGGATATATTTTGATCTTTTTAATTCAATGGAATAAAAATTCTCCCTGTTTTTAATCTTATTGAGAATATCATTCTCATCTTTAATTTTTATCAGTTTAAAAATATTAGAATCTTCTTTGATATTTAAAAGCGTCTTTGCTTTTTCATTTAAAGAAATAACTTTCCCATTGCAATCACATACAAGAAACCCACTCTCCATTCTTTCCAGAACAATATTATTAAGAATGACAAGATCTTCAAGATCCTCCTGAACACTTTTAAGTTCAATATCCTTTTTTTTAATTCGATCAAAATATAGAGAAGAAACAATTGCAAAAAAAGTAAAAGCAATGAACCCGACGATAAGATTATATATAAAACTCTCCATAGACATTTCATAATAGAAAAGACCCGGGAAAGGCTTTATAATCTTCAAATAGATCAGATCGGCAAGAATACCGTATAGTAGATAAGAAATTGTAGCTGAATAAAAAGTATCCATCTTTTTTAAAAAAATTGAAGAGATCATAATCGGAATAAAATATAAAAAATAGAATGGGCTGGTTGAACCTCCTGTAAAATATACAATCGTTGTTATTATAAGAATATCGGAAAGAATCTGAATATATACGGATAACCGTATCCTTGACCTTTCAAAAATATAAAAATGAAAAAAACTTATAAAGATAGAAATCAAAAGAAAAATAAAAATAGGAATTATATTAAAAGGAAGTTTAAAAAAAAACAGTATTATTGAAATAAAAAGGAAAACACTCAGAACCGTAATTCTTATTAAATTAACAAGAAAAACCCGTCTTTGTAACTCTTTATCTTCAAATTGTTTCAAATTAACGCTTCTTAAATTATTTTTTTATCCTACCTTTCCTATAACATCGAACATCGGGAGATACATTGCAACAATGATTCCTCCGACCAGTCCACCGAGAACAACGATCATTATCGGTTCCATCAGAGATATTAATGAAGATACGGAAGCATCAACTTCTTCATCATAAAAATCCGCAATTTTTCCAAGCATTGAAGAGAGGGCTCCGGTTTGCTCACCAACCATGACCATTTGAGTGACCATAAAAGGGAATACTTTCTCCTCATCCCACGATTGTCCTAAAGGTTTTCCTTCCTGAACTGAAGCTCTGCTTCGTAAAACCGCATCGGCAATTATTGAATTTCCTGCAGTCTTTGCCGTTATTGTCATACTTTCAATTATTTCAACTCCTGAGTTAAGCAATGTTTCCAGAGTTCTTGTTACTCTTGCAACACCGACTTTTGTTAAGAGTTCTCCGAGAACAGGCATCTTTAGTTTAAGATTATCAAAAAACCTCTTACCTTTATAAGTACTATTATAATATTTCAAAGCATATAAAGCACCGAATATAGCAGCTACTATAAGAAAAAAATTTGATCTGAGAAATTCCGATGCATCAACGACAAACTGAGTAGGAGCCGGTAATGAAGCACCTAACTGTTCAAACAGATCCTGAAATATAGGAACAACTTTGGTTAAAATAACTCCGGTTAGAACAAACGCTATAATAAGGACGGCAATAGGATATGCCATAGCAGATTTAACCTTTCCCAATAATTTCGACATATTTTCCATATACTGTGATAATCTCATTAGAATTGTGTCAAGGTTTCCCGAGGCTTCACCGGCCTGAACCATACTGGTATAAAGTTCTGAAAAGATACTCGGATGTTTCTTCAGTGCATTTGACAGATTGGAACCGGATTCAACATCTTTCCTTATGCTGTTTAAAACATTGCTGAAACTTTTATTCTGCTGTTGAGTTGCTAAGATCCCCAATCCCTGAGTTATCGGAAGTCCCGCATTAAACATAACGGATAACTGTCTGTTAAAAACAGTAATATCCCTCAGCGAAACTTTAGCTTTTTTCTTCCCGAGAAAAGGTATGGAAAGAGAACTTTTTTTTCTTTCAACCTGAAGAACCTGTATCTGCTCTTTTTCAAGAGCTTCTATAAGTTCCTTTTTACTTTTGACATTCCTCTCCCCTTCAATTATATTACCTATCCTGTTTTTCCCTTTATAAACAAAAACTGGCATTTTCCCCCCTAAAATTTGTTAAATTTTCCACTACTCCCACTTGAATATGATCCTCCTCCGTAATTCGGTCTGAATTGACTTGAGAGTGCATTCGCTCCTCTTTTTATAAGTTCATTAAGTTCTTCAGGATTATGAGATACAGTCATCGCCAATTCTAAAGATATATCTCTCTTAAAATAGAGATTGGCAAGAGACTGATTAAAAGTTATCATTCCGTATTTTTCCTGTCCTGTCTGCATAGTTGAATATATTTGATGAATTTTATTGTCTCTTATAAGATGTCTAATTGCAGGATTCGGAATAAGCACTTCCACAGCAAGACATCTTCCCCTTCCATCAGGTTTCGGTAAAAGACTCTGAGTTATTATCCCTTCAATATTCATAGATAATTGAGTTCTAACCTGATCTTGTTGATGAGGCGGGAATACATCAATAATTCTGTTTATTGTCTGAGATGCGGAATTCGTATGAAGAGTTCCGAATGTTAAATGCCCCGTCTCAGCAATTGTAATAGCAGATTGTATGGTTTCGAGATCTCTCATTTCACCAATTAGAACGACATCGGGATCTTCTCTGAGAACAGACCTCAATGCAACATCAAAACCCTTTGTATCTGCATGTAATTCTCTCTGATTTATTAAAGCTTTTCTGTGTGAATGAAGATATTCGATCGGATCTTCAATTGTTATTATATGAACCGCTCTCTCTTTATTTATTTTATCAATAAGAGAAGCAAGTGTTGTAGTTTTTCCCGAGCCTGTCGGTCCGGTAACAAGCACTAATCCTCTCGGTTTATCTGCTAATGATGCAACAACCGGAGGTAATCCGAGTTTTTCAAATCCCCAGATCTCATAAGGTATTCTTCTGAATGCACCTGCAACAGCACCTCTTTGCATAAAAACATTGGCTCTGAATCTTGCGATACCTTTTATACCGAATGAAAAATCCAGTTCCCAGTTCTCTTCAAACTTATATTTTTGATTATCATTCAGAATACTGTAAATTATCTGCTTTGTTTCCGCAGGAGTCAGCACAGGATGATCAATTCGCCTTAAAGAACCGTGAACCCTTATAATCGGAGGGGAATTTGTTGAAATATGAAGATCTGTTCCACCTTCATCAATCATTATCTTTAATAATTGCGGTAATGGTAATGCCATATCATTTCTCCTTTACATTCTCGATGTTTCCCTTAATACTTCTTCTATCGATGTATCTCCCGCCTTAACTTTTTCTACACCACTCATTCTCAGCGTAAGCATTCCTTTCTCTTTAGCTTTCTGTCTTAGCTCGGAAGTAGAGGCTCCCATAAGAATTTGCTCTTTTAATTCTTCATCTATATGCATAACTTCAAAAAGACCGACCCTTCCCTTATATCCGGTATTATTACATTTTTCGCATCCTTTAGCTTCATATATTTTTACACTTTTAGCTTCTTCGGGAGCAAAACCAATATCAATAAGTGATTGTGCGGGAACATTTGCAGGAGCTTTACAACTTTTACAAAGTCTTCTGACAAGTCTCTGTGCAACAACCAATCTTACGGCACTTGAAACAAGGAAAGGCTCAATACCCATATTTATAAGTCTCGCAATTGTTGAGGGTGCATCATTTGTGTGAAGTGTTGATAAAACAAGGTGACCTGTAAGAGCTGCTTTAATTGCAATATCTGCAGTTTCAAAATCCCTGATCTCACCGACAAGAATAATATTAGGATCCTGCCTAAGAAAAGATCTTAGGGTTGCAGGGAAACTTAATCCTATCGACTCTTTGATATTCACCTGATTTATCCCGAAAAGATTGAACTCAACCGGATTCTCCGCTGTCATTATATTCACATCTTCACTATTCAGTTTTTGAATAGCTGAATATAGTGTATTTGTTTTTCCCGAACCGGTCGGACCTGTAACAAGAATTATACCCCACGGTTCCTGAATACTTTTATCAAATTTTTCAAGAGAAATTGATTCAAAACCGAGTTTTGTAAGGTCAAGCATAAGATTGTCTTTATCAAGTATTCTGATAACTATTTTTTCACCATGGATTGTAGGCAAAGAGGAAACTCTCATATCAATAGACTTCGTTATATTATCGATCTTCAGCTTGGTTTTTATTCTTCCGTCCTGAGGAAGTCTTTTCTCGGCAATATCTATCCCTGATATCAGTTTAACTCTTGATAATACTTTGTTCTTTATATTCATCGGTGGATTCATATATTCTTGAAGCACACCGTCAATTCTAAACCTAACCCTAAACACTTTTTCATACGGTTCAAAATGGATGTCGGAAGCACCTTTTGATATAGCATCTTGAAATATAAGATTAACAAGTTTTATTGCCGGTGCATCATCTCCGGTATCAGTTATCAGCGAATCATCATCATCATAATCTTCGATGACTTCAATCGAGGAATCATCACTAAGCTCAATTTCTTCCAGAAATTTTTGTGCTTCAATTCCGGTTGAACTACCATAATATTTTTCAATTGATTCCAAAATTGAAGATTCAGGTGAAATAACAGCTTGAATTCTAAGGTTGGTTGAAAACCTTAACTCTTCAAGTACAAAAAGATTCGACGGATCACTCATTGCTATCGTTAATATCGATCCGATCCTGTGAACCGGCATTACAATATGTTTTCTGGCAATTTCCGGCTTTATCAACTCAACAACCTTTTCATCAATTTCAAATTTTGAAAGGTTGATTGAAGGATATCCGAACTGTTTACTAAGTGCCTGAGCTATATCCTCTTCCGAAACATAATCTTGTCTGATAAGAATACTGCCGAGTTTTCCCGGCTCTGTTTTCTGAATCTCAAGAGCTTTATCTAACTGTTCCTGAGTAATTATACTATCTTTTAAAAGTAACTCCCCGATCTTCATTTCCATGATGATATTTTAGTAAAATGATTTTTTTTTGTCAAACATCCTATTTGATGATATAGAAACCCGAAATGGCGATACTCCTTAACTTTCCATCATTGCCCAAACCGATCCCCGCATCAACCAGAAAATTACCGGTATTAACACCAAGCCCGAGCCCGTAAAGAATATTTGATCTCTTTCCGAAAATATAGTGTTCGGTCAAATCACTAAGAATTCCCCCTCTAACTGTAAATTTTCCATTAAAAAATATCTTTTCCACACCGATTGAAACGGGTTGTATCTCATTTCCGCTGAATAAAAGATCCTTTTTTTTAAGATCCAAATCAAAATATAATCCGAATTTATTTTCAGGACGAAAAGCTAAAGAGACAATAAACCGCTCTTTTATTTCAAGCTCTCGAAAATCCGTTTCAATCGTAGGATTACTGATATTTTTCACGATAACCGCAAAATTAAAAAATTTTCCCACTCTCGAATTTATAGAAACATCTGCTATAAATTTGCCGAAGTTTTGTTTAGGTTCCGCCCATCCGTTTTGAGAATATTCTTTTTCGGAATATCCGTTATAAAAAAAATCATCCGTAACGGATCTATCCGATATTCCTACCTTTCCATTCAAATAGTGTACGGTAACACCCAAGCTCATCGATTTTGAAAGATCAACACCATATGCAACAGAATATTGTCTGTATTTCAGTCCGATCACATTAAATTTTAAATTGTTTATTTCATCCTGACTTAAAACCGATACCTTTTTATCGGTCAAACTGTTAGAGATCGGATTAATTATAGTTAAACTAAAAAATGAAACCGAAAAACCGTATCTCTTTACAACAAAACCCGGAATATTCGCTTGAAATCCATACATACCGAATTTACTTCCGAAAATATTTCTCAGATTATCAGATATTTCACCCTTTAAATCTTCACTTAGCTGTGAATAATTTTTGATGTTATCCAAAGTAAGGGAAGATAGATCATCATAGAAATTCTTATAGGCAAAATTACCGGATTCAAACTGATAAGCCCCGACAGGAATTTGTAATTCCGATAAAATCGCAGGATTTATGAATATTGAATTAACATCATAATTAAATGCCGAAGAAGAAAAACCGAGCGATAATGATCTTGCACCGTAAAAAATAGGTACAATCGAAAAAAGATTAAAAGAGATCAATAAAATCAGAAATATTCTGATGAAAAATCTATTCATGTCTAAATATATATATGATTGAAGCTTAAAAGTCAATAATATAGGCGGTTTATTTGAATTATTACTTATTCAGCCTTATTTTAATATTTTTTTTTACTATCTTATGAATATTTTTGTTATCCGACATCTCTTTAAGTCTTTTAAGAGGAAGAAACGGAATGATTTTGATCCATGCTTTTATCGGAGCCTCTTTATCATAAGATACGGCAATTGAAACATTTTTCTGTTTTAACCAGTCGGTTTCCAACAGTATACTATACAGATCGGTCCGGTCACCTTTTCTGTTGATTAATTTTACAATCAGTTCTTCAGTACATTTAGGATTCGATACAATCGTTTTAAGTATTTTTTTATCCCTTTCCTCAATAAAATATAACAAAACCGATAAAGGGGCAAATTTCATTAATGATATCTTTTCTCCTATTGCTATTTTTTTATATCTTTCAAAAAATTCGGTTTCACATCTTTTCCGTATAAAAGGATTTGTCCTTTTATTAGCTATAACCCTGATAAGCTCCACGGGGTAAAGCTCAGGAATTATCTCCTGACCGAGTCTTATCGGGAATAAAGGATTTTGTATCAGATTGAACAAAAACTGATGATTTCCCCTGTATTCATAATATATTTCGGTCAGTTCGGATTCGGGAACTCTGCCCAATCTTATTTTTTTTAATAATTCAGCTTTATCTTTTTCCAAAATTTTAAAAATATATAATAAAAATAAATACTAAAATCCACAAAACAATATTTATAAGAAAAGGAAAATCCGAAAAAATAATCTCCTCGGGTACTTCTCCCTTATTTTTCATATAAGTAAGGAATATATATCTGAAAATACCGAAAATCACGAAGGGAACCGTCAGATAAAGCTCCTTTGTATGAAAATAACTTTGAACATCCGGATTCACAACATATACTATATAGGAAATAAGCGTAGCGGAAGTTGTAATCGATATCAGCTGATCCAGAAAGGGAATACTGTAGTTCTTTAAAGAATCCCTTGTGAAACTTTCATTTTTTTCATCCATTCCGTCAAGTTCCTGCCTTCTTTTTACAAGTCCGAGAAATAGAGCGAGAAGAAAAGTAATTATAAATATCCAAGGCGACAAATATATATTGTTTACTTCACCTCCTATCATAACCCTGAGGACAAAACCTATCGCTATAATAAAGACATCAAAAACCGCGATCTTTTTTAAATATATTGAATAGAGAATGTTAAGGATCACATATATTAAGGCAAGAAGAAAAAAGTCACTGTTAAAAATATATCCTGCCGTCAACATCACCGTTAACAGAATAATTGAAAAATATAATGCACTCCTTCTCTTAATTTTTCCGGCTGCTATAGGTCTGAATCGCTTTTTAGGGTGATTCTTATCATTTTCATAATCTATGCAATCATTAAATATATATATACTTCCCGTTATGAAACTGAAAAGAAAAAAAGCTACAAATGATTTTTCAATATATTTGAAATTTAAAAAATTTTGGGAAAAAACAACGGGAGCAAAGATAAACATATTCTTAATCCACTGTTTAGGCCGCATTTCGATTATTAAGAATTTTATCAGTTTCATAGATTAATTATATCAGTTTAAAGTGTAAAAAATCAACGGCTGAAAAGAGGACCGCTCTTATCAGGAAGCTCTTTTTTAAAATGGTCATAGCAGGCTTTTGTTATGACCCTTCCTCTTGAAGTTATTTTCAGGAATCCCATTTGAACAAGATAAGGCTCATATACATCCTCAAGTGTATTCCTATCCTCCATAACGGCAGTTGAAATAGTTGAAAGTCCAACCGGACCGCCGCTGAATTTTTCCATTATCGTTAAAAGGATTTTTCTGTCCGTTTTATCAAATCCTTCACTGTCGATCTCAAGTGCCTTGAATGAATATTCAACAATTTTTTTTGAAATACTCCCGTCACCTTTAACATGTGCAAAATCTCTGATCCGCCTTAACAATTTATTTGCAATTCTCGGTGTTCCTCTTGATCTTTTTGCTATCTCCGATGCGGAATCCCGATCTATTGAAACATTTAATATTTTTGAACTTCTCTGTACAATTAACTTGAGTTCTTCAACCGAATAAAAACCAAGCTGAACGGTTATTCCGAATCTATCTCTAAGAGGAGATGATAAAAGTCCCGATCTTGTTGTAGCTCCGATAAGGGTAAATCTGTCTATATCAAGAGTGATTGTCTTCGCACCCGCACCCTGACCTATTATCACATCAAGCTTAAAATCTTCCATTGCTTTATAAAGGATCTCTTCTATACTTGTCTTCAAACGATGAATCTCATCTATGAAAAGTACATCTCCTTTATTAAGATCGGTCAATATTGCAGAAATGTCTCCTTTTTTATCCAGAATCGGTCCGGAAGTATATCTTATTCCTACATTCATCTCTCTTGCAACAATAGAGGCTAATGTCGTTTTCCCAAGCCCCGGAGGACCGTATAACAGAATATGCTCAAGAACTTCATCCCTCTTCCCGGCACTCTCTATATAAGTCAGAAGATTACTGATATTTCTCTTCTGACCGATAAATTCGTCTAAAAGAGATGGACGCAGCGTAATATCAATATTATTCAGCTTTTCCTCCCGACCGTTTCCTCATTATTCATTTATAATTTAAATTGCTGGCTTTTTTTAAGACCAGTTTGAATAAATTTTCAAATGAGTGTTCATCAACATTGCTTTTTAATATCTCATTTACACTCGTTCTTGCAATCTTAGCTGAAAAACCGAGATTTGTCAGAGCGGAAACCAGTTCATCTCTGACTCTGTGATCAGACGATTCTTCGAGAGATTCAAATGACAATTTCCCGGTCAACTCTAAAATAACTCTCTGAGCTGTCTTTTTCCCGATCCCCGGAATAGAGCACAATCTGTCCACATCACTATTCTCAATAAGCATCAGAAATTCCTCGGGAGAAAAAGATGATATCAGAAGAAGTGCGGTTTTGCTCCCTATTCCGCTGACGGAGATCATTTTCAGAAAAAAATCTTTCTGATCCTTTTTTAAAAAAGCATATAAAAAAACATCCTCATCCTTTATCTTAAGAACAGTATAAAAAAAAGTCTCATCTCCTTCATTAAGATCAAAATAGTATGATGCCGGAGTATTAAGATCAAAAATAAATCCGGATCCCGTGTCAAGATAAATGTGCCCCGGCAACTTTTGAATAATTTTACCTTTTATCCCGTACACCATTTATTTATCTCACTAACGATCTATTATTTACACCATGACAATATGCAACGGCAAGAGCATCACTCTCATCATTTCCTATTTCAGTCTCTCTTAATTTAAAAATATACTTAACCATTTTATTAACCTGTTCTTTAGAAGCATTTCCGTTTCCGCTCACTGCTGTTTTAACCTCACGCGGAGAATAAAACATCAATTCTCTATTACTCATTATAGATTTTGCAAGAACCACTCCGCGAATTTTTGAAAGGATATTCATTGATTTTACATTTTTCCCTAGAAATCCGTCCTCAAT
>Ga0256846_1000212_pt1 | contig 25088 bp, 20 predicted proteins | sample TevniametaG_FD_189098 | JGI IMG/M metagenome (GOLD analysis project Ga0256846, IMG submission 189098) | Tube worm associated microbial communities from hydrothermal vent at the East Pacific Rise, Pacific Ocean - Tevnia | ecosystem: Host-associated > Annelida > Integument > Unclassified ...
GACCGGTCAGCCCCGTCTCATTTCCCTTGGAAAAACGTATAGAAAAATAAAAGGAACGCAAGCTCCGGCCGTGAACGACGGCAAAAAGGTCAGTAAGGTAATCCTGCCGCCCCGCGACGGTCTGATCCTTCTGCTTCCCGGCGGGTCTTCAAATGCAGGAAATATTGTGCCGGTTTATCAGTTATTGCGTGGTGATTAACCGGAGAACGCCGCAATTGTAAATAACCGGTCGCTGCGCGATTGCCTGCCGCCGGCTTTTCAATTATAGGGAAAAATATGCGTCATATCCTTTCGGCATGTCTGCTCATCCTGTTCGTTGTTTTCTTTTTCGCGGCCGTCGTCTTTTCTGCCGATACCACGGCGCCGAGCGCGTTCCGTGGTTATGCGACGATCCATTCCATCGGTTTTGAGTGGCGTATTTCAGGCGATGACGATCATGATGCCACCTGCCGGGTACGGTATCGAAAAGCAGGCACGGGTTCGTGGCAGGAGGCGCTGCCCCTGTACCGGGTCGATTATCTTCCCCCGAGTCCGATCAATGGCGCCACTCAGCGCTTCAACGGTTTCGCCGGTTCCATTCTCTTTCTTGAACCGGCTGAGACCTATGAAGTTCGTCTGGATCTTGGAGATCCGGACGGCGGTGCGAACAGCCGGACAGAGACCCTTTCCACCCGTTCGGTTCCGGCCAAACCCGTTGGCGGTCGCACTTTGCACGTGATCCCCGGATCAGGCGGCGGGAGTGGTTCCGCATCTGCTCCTTTTCTGGGCATTGAAACGGCCCAGAACAATGCCCGACCGGGTGATATTTTTCTGCTTCACACCGGGCATTATGGCGGGTTTGACGGCAATGGAGAAATTCAACTGGATGCCGATGGCGTGCAGGGAAGCTATATCGTCTGGCAGGCGGCCGGTGACGGCGAGGTGGTTTTTGACGATCCGGTGCGCATGGCCGGGGATTATATCTGGCTGGAAGGCGTCCACGTCAAAGGTCATACCGATGTGGACAATGAATATGGTCTTCGCACGTATAACGCCCCGGATCATGTTGTCATCAGGAAAAACAGGTTTACTGATTTTTATTATTCCATTGTCTTGAACCATGGCGGCGCCAACTGGTACATCACGGACAACACCATCATCGGCGACAAGGATGTCATCAACGAGCCGGACGGCCCGTCAAGCTGGGGCGGGGAAGGGATCGAGCTTGAGCATACCAGCGGTCATACCGTGGCCCACAACGCCATTTCCCGGGTGGCCGATGGTATTTCCTATCCCGATCACAACTGCGATATATTCGGCAATGACATCTTTGATGTAACCGATGACGGTATCGAACCGGATTATGGTTACGCCAATATCCGGATATGGAACAATCGCATCTCCAATGCCCGCCATGCCGGGATCAGTTTCCAGCCGATGAACGGCGGCCCCTGGTATATTGTCCGCAACCAGGTGGTGGCCGGTAATGTGGCCCTTAAACTGCGTGAATCAACCCGAGCGCTCATCGCCCACAACACCTTTGTCGGGTGGCAGGGGGTTCTGGCCTATGGCTCGGAGCGGATGCTGAATTTTCAATCAAACAACAATCTCTGGGTGTCGGTAACAGACAGATATGTCTGGGAAAACGGTGTGGGTGGAGATTCCGATTGGCGAACTGACCTGGACTATGACGGCTTTGACTGGGGAAATTTTGTGTATGCCTTTAAATGGGGCGCTAACGCCAGGTATCACACCCTGCAGGATTTCCAGACGGCCACCGGGCTGGAGCCCCATGGCATCCACATTGACAAGGATACCTGTTTTACCACTTTTAATGTACCGGCCGCGCCGCCCGTATCCATGCCCTTTCAATACATGACCCTGAAAAACGGCTGCAACGCCGTGAATGCCGGCACGCGGCTGCCCAATATCAACGATCATTACACGGGAAGCGGCCCGGATCTCGGTGCATATGAAACCGGCACCCTGCTTCCCCACTATGGACCGAGAGAAGACAAAGGGAGGGCGGCCGTGATGGCGCCCGTTTTACTCCTGCTATCCGGAAATTGATCCAACATGGAGGTAATATTGTGCGGATAAAGCCTGAACATACCATCGCTTCCTTTTATAAAATGATTTTCTGCCGGATTGTCATCATACTTTTTCTCTTGGGGACTGCTTTCGGGCATGCCCAGGGCGACCTCGTTATTTACAGTGACCATCTGGAAAGTGGCTGGCAAAGCTGGTCCTGGAATACGACGGTTGATTTCAGCAGCACGGCGCCCGTACACAGCGGTACGGCAGCCATTTCCGCAACCCTGGATCAGCCGTGGGCGGGCCTCTACCTTCACCATGACACCAATATCAACGCCAGCAGTTTTGATACCCTTCGGTTTTATATCCACGGTGACAGCAGCGGCGGGAACTCGCTCAAGGTGATGCTGGCCGATGGGGGCAATACCCTCATCGACAGCTCCGTTGTGATCACATCCCAGGCAAACACCTGGTCGCAAATCGATGTTCCGCTGGCGGATCTGGGGTCGCCGTCACAGATCAGCGGTGTCGCCTGGCAGGATACCAGCGGGGCGGCACAACCTGTTTTTCATCTGGATGACATCAAGCTGATGAATAGCGGGCTGCCCCCCCCGGCACCGGTAACCGGGCCGCTCCTTACCGTGAACCGGTCCATTATCCGCCATGCCATCAGCCCCTATATTTACGGGATCAATTTTGCAGATCCGTTACTGGCATCGGATCTGCGGCTGCCCGTCAACCGCTGGGGAGGCAATGCCACCACCCGTTATAATTATCTGACCGATACTTCCAACCGGGCCAGTGACTGGTTTTTTGAAAATATTCCCAATGACAACGCCCATCCTGAAAACTTACCGGCCGGCTCGGCAGTGGACCATTTCATCTCACAAAATAAAGCAACGACTACCCAAAGCCTGATAACGCTTCCCCTCATCGGCTGGACCCCCAAAAGCCGGGAATACGCCTGTGGATTCAGTGTCAGCAAATACGGCCCCCAGCAGTATACGGATCCCTGGCGGCCGGATTGCGGCAACGGGATTCGTCCGGACGGAACCACGCCCGTTACCGGCAATGCCCCTGCCGACACCAGTATTTCCATCACGCCGGTCTTTGTCCAGAGCTGGATGACCCATCTGGCCGGTGAGTTTGGAAATGCCGCCGGCGGCGGCGTCCGTTTATTCAACCTCGATAACGAACCGATGCTCTGGCACCATACCCACCGGGATGTCCACCCCGATCCGGTGAGCTATAATGAAATCCGGGACCGCAGCTTTTCGTACGGCGCGGCCATCAAAACAACCGATCCGGACGCCTTGACCCTGGGGCCGGTTCTCTGGGGATGGACCGCCTATTTTTATTCCGCGGTGGACGCCCAGTCCGGAAACTGGGCCAACCCGCCCGACCGCAATGCCCACGGCGGCACCCCGTTTGTGCCGTGGTATCTCCAGCAGATGCGCGCCTATGAACAGCAGCACGGCGTTCGGATTCTCGACTACCTTGACCTCCATTTTTATCCCCAGGGCGGCCAGGCCCTGACCACTGCCGGAAATGCGGATCTGCAGGCCCTTCGGCTGCGGTCTACCCGGGGGTTGTGGGACCCGGCCTATACCGACGAGAGCTGGATCGGCGAACCTGTCCGTCTCATTCCCCGGATGCGGGAATGGGTGGCCAACAACTACCCCGGCACCCGGCTGGCCATATCCGAGTACAACTGGGGAGGGCTGGAACACATCAACGGCGCCCTGGCCCAGGCGGATATCCTGGGAATTTTCGGCCGGGAGGGCCTTGATCTGGCCACGCTCTGGGATCCGCCGGCATCCGATTCACCGGGGAGCTTTGCCTTTCGCATGTACCGCAATTATGACGGCCAGGGCAGCCATTTTGGCGATCAGAGTATCCTGGCCATCAGCAGTGATCAGGACCGGCTGTCCATTTATGCCGCCCGGAGAAACAGCGATAATGCCTTGACCGTAATGATCATCAACAAAACAGCGGATACCCTTAAAAGTCCCCTGACCCTTTCGGGCGTTTCCGGCCGGTATGTTCTGGAAACTTACCGTTACAGCGGCGATGATACCACCCGAATCGTCCACCTGCCGGACCGTCAGGTCAACCCGTCTTTAAGTGAAGCATTCCCGCCCCGCTCCATCACCCTGCTGGTGGCGCATCCCGGCCGTCAAACCGGGAAGGCCCGGGTGCCCTATCTGTTATTGTTAAAGGAATAAGAAACCCTACGGTTCCACCATCGATATCGAAGACAGAAAGGCCGCTTTTTACAAACCCAAAGCAACCAAAGTCGAATTTGGAATCCGGAAGTTCAAAGATGGTGCCAGCACCGGGCGCAGACTCCTGAACTCCGCATCAAATATTATTGCAAATATCTTCACCCATTCTTCTTTTCAGCTGTTGGGGAAATATAACAAAATTACCCAAGCACCGAAAAACTGCTATCCCTGTTGATTTCACGCAGGCGCGAGTAGAATTTCAGGCTGATATCCCGGTTGATATAATCAAGGTGAAAGGTTACCGGGTCGGCATCATGATCGTGACCGGCTTCGCATTTTAAAATCAATTCCGCCATCATCTTTCCGACAACCGGGCCGTTTTTGTACTGATTCCCAGATGTACCCACGGCCATATAAAATCCGGGCAGGTCGGATTTATCATAAATGGGAATCCAGTCGTCGGCCACATCGTAAAGATCAACGATTCCCTGGAGCTGGTTGGGGATGCGGATTCCCGGAATCCTCAGGGCCAGGCGGCAGGCCTGGGCCATGGCCTGGCCGGTGAGGTTGCGGTTGAAATCATCGGGGTCGTCGATCCATTGCTGGGGATCACATTCCGGGTCTTCACTGCCCGAGAGGATATGGTTGCCGACTTCCGGCCGCCAGTAGCCGCCGATATCGCTGTCCGAGCTCGGGCAGCCGATGGATTCGTAATCAATCCCCTCCGGGGCCGGCACGTGAACGACTTCATGCCGCAAGGCGCGTGTTTTGATTTTCATCCCGTCAACGACGCCGGCCATGTTATTGATTACAAAAGAGTGGGGACCGGCGGCATTAATGATCACCGGCGCCTGAATGACGGTGCCGTCGACCAACTGGACGCCGAAAGCCCGGTTGTTCTCCTTCAGGACATCGGCCACCCGGCTGTTGAATTGAAACTCGGCGCCATGGGATTCCGCGGCCACCTGGATATTATGGACTGACAGGACCGGATCGGAGATATAACCGCCCTGAGGGTAGTAAACGGCGCCGGCGACCGGGGTGCTGTTTTTCTTGCCGAAATCCGGATCGTCCGGTCGACGAGGCGGAAAATAGCTGGCGTCATCGATGAGGGGGAATTTTTTTATGACCTTTTTGATGTCCCACTGTTCATAATCGATATCCAGCGCGTCCAGAGTGGACGTGACCTTTCTCAGGTTGTCATTGGCCTGTGATTTGAAAACAAGCACGCCTCTTTTTATAAATTCAGCCGTTCCCATGGGGTCTTCAATGCCCAGATATTTTCCCCAGTTGGACCAGTAGTGGTAGTTTTCCAGTGCCAGGGCGGTGCCGTCAACGGTGGAGTAGTGCACCCGGATGACCGCACAGGTATTGGCCGTTGACCCGTTGCCGGCAGCGGGGAGCGTGTCGACGTTCAGGGTTTTCCATCCTTTTTTGCTGAGTTCATAGGCGATGCTGCAGCCAATGATGCCCGAACCGATGATGATGGCGTGGTACGGTGTTTTCATGGTTTGTCCTTTGGCTGTGAGCTTTGATCTGATTTAAAAGGTTCGGCATTTTCGAGAATGTTGCCAAACCGGATAATATGCGAACTGATGATCATGGATGCCCGGGTGACCTCTTTTTGGTATAGCGCGTCGATGAAATGGTGCCAGTCTTCCAGGGCTTCCTCTGATTTTTCTGTCTGGCGGGCCAGTATTTTGCAGAGTGAATCCGCGTTTTTCTGGAACGTTGCCGTGAACCATTCAAACATGGGATTGCCTGATATTTTGGCCAGCTGAGTGTGAAGGCTCAATTCCATTTCATAAAATTGAATGTCTCCCGGGCCATGGGAACGATACCGTGCTTCCATTTTATCGATTAGTTTTTTCAGGTGATCTTTTTGTTCCGTGGTGGCGCGTTCTGCGGCATAGGCAGCACAGCGGACCTCAACCGCTTCCCTGAATTCCTGAAGGTGTCGAACGGAAACGCCCCGGTGCCGGATGAGGGCGGCGAGCGTGTCACCGACGTTGGCACTGTCAATCTCCCGGACAAATGCACCATCGCCGGGCCTGATGTCAACCAGCCCCTTTTGCTGCAGCGAACGATACGCCTCTCTGACCGTGCTGCGACCCACCTGGTCCCTTTTCATAATGTTGCGCTCCGATGGCAGCCGATCACCGGGCAGGTACTGCCTGTTCAGGATCGCTTCCTCAATCGTGCGCTGAAGCTTTTGTGATGTGGTGATTTTGTTACTCATGGACATCCATTATATCATAATTGGTATTACCTGTAAGGAGACTAAAACCTTAACGAACAAAAGTCAACTGTCAAGCGAATAGCATCCCGGATGAATCCAATATAATTATAAAAATAAATATATATGCGTAGTTAATGTGTAGTTACAAGTAATGGCAGGCGATTTGTATTGTTTAATTATTGACATATGAAAATTAAGTATGTATCCAATTGGTGATACCAGTTTATACAAGAACATCGATGGCATGCGTCACAATACGGTAGTTGAGGCGATGGAAACATTTGATGGCAGAGAGGCCGATAGGGGCTTTTATGCCCATTATATTTCGAGAAAAGACGACCCAGATAAATCGTCCGGTGAGGCGGATGTCCGCTAAAGGGGATATATTCATTCGTCAATTAAATAGCCAGTTTTTGTTATACCGGATTTGATCTGGTTCATCGCCGACAGCAGGAGATGTTAAATAGATGATTCAACGGGTCCGGTCACCGGCGATAGTCGTTCTGTTTTTGACTTGGATTTTGTTCGCAGTTTACTATTTTAATCGCTTCAACTACTCACCGGTTATCCCGCTGATCAAGGCGGACCTGGATATCTCCAATGCCCGTGCTGGCGCACTGCTGGCGTTTTTCTTTTTAAGTTACATGGCCTTTCAACTGCCGGCCGGCTATCTGGGTGACCGGTTTGGTCCCCGGAAAATGCTGGCCGCCGGCGGGATTGTCTCGGTGATCGGCAACCTGATTTTCAGTCAGGTAAACGGCTTTGCCTTTTTGGCACTGGGGCAGCTGATCAACGGCATGGGACAGGCCGTGGGGTGGAGTTCGGCCATCAAGATGGTGGTCAACTGGTTTCCCAAAGAAAGGCGGGCCACGGCCATCGGGTTTTTTATTACCTGTGTCACCATCGGGAGCAGTGCCGGGATACGGATGAGCGGGCTGATCGGCGACCGCCTGGGATGGCGGGCGTCGTTTATGATTCCACCCGTGCTGATGCTGGGCACCCTGGTCGTCTTCTGGCTCGTGGTGCGGGACAGTCCGGCCGACACAGGGCATTCCGGTTTTGAGGACGAAGCCGCCCTTGAGCAGATCGTTCCCGGCGATTTTACATCGCGCATCCGGCTGGTGTTGACCCATCGGACATTATGGATCGTGGCACTGGTATATTTCTGCTTTGTTTATGTGCAGTTCGGTTGCCTTGTCTGGATGCCGACGTTTCTAACTGAAAGGTATGCCGTATCCGTGGATCGGGCCAGTCTGTTGACGTCGCTTGTTCTGCTGCCGGGGATTTTCGCTTCTCCCCTGTGTGGGTTGTTGTCGGACCGTGTCTTTCAGGGAAAACGGAAACCGTTGATTGTGATCGAAATGGGCGTGTTGGCCGGGATCTGTTTTCTATTGGGTTTTGACCTCAACATCAACGTGGCAATCGTGCTGCTGGCCCTGGTCGGCCTGATGATTCTCATGCCGGATGTGCTGCTGGCGACCTTTCCGGCCGATATTCTATCGAGAAAATTGACGGCCACGGGGATGGGGTTCCTGGCGACTTTTACCAGTGCCGCCGGTATTGTCACTACGCCGCTTTCCGGAAAGATCGTTGACCTCTTTCACTCATACGGGGCTCTGTTTTTCAGTTTTGCCGTGGCCGCACTGGCCGGAATGGTCGTGGCGTTATTTATCAACGAAAAAATCGGCGAAGCATAAAATCAATGTTTTTGGCGTGAAATATCGCTATATGCTAGAAAGGACGGAGCCATGAAAATCATCAAAATAAAAGCCACTCCGGTGAATATCCCTTTGGAAACGCCGTTCTGGTGGACCGGTGGCCAATACCCAGGTACATCTAAGACCATCATAGAGGTGGAAACCGATGAGGGATTAACCGGCCTTGGCGAGGCCCCTTCCGCATAAAGACTGGATTGGTAACATAAAGATCAAGCCCCAGTTCGTGGAAGTGCCGCTGGTTCATGAGAATATTACCAGGGAAGAAGCCCGGCAACGGGCCGTGCAGATGCTGGCTGATGTTAAACTCCCCGATCCTGAGCGGTTGATGGAATCCCACCCGCACCAGTTATCGGGTGGACAGCAACAGCGGGTGGTGATTGCCATGGGGCTGTTGTCCAATCCTTCTTTATTGCTGCTTGATGAGCCGACAACCGCGCTGGATGTGACCGTGGAGGCCGGTACCGTCAGGATGGTGGCCGATATCAGTAAAAAATTCTGCACGTCACAGATCTATATTTCCCACAATTTGGGTCTGATCTTAGAGACCTGTGACCGCGTGTTTGTGATGTATTCCGGAGAATTGGTGGAAGAGGGAACGATCAACTCGCTCTTTAGATGGATGCGGCATCCCTACACCCATGGCCTTTTTGCCTGTATCCCCTTGCCGACGGCCGGCAAAAACGCGGCACCGCTCAAGCCGATTCGGGGCCAGCTTCCACTACCGTTTGCCCACAGGGATGTTTCACCCCCGCTGCGATCATTTCAACCCCGGCCTGTGTGATGTGGACCATTTCAAAATGGAAAACGTTGAAGGCAGCGTGGCGGATCATCGTGTGCGATGCCTGCGTTACCAAGAAATCGACCCTCGTAAGAAAGCCGAAGCCGGTGAAGCCAAAGAAGTAATTGAAATCGGCAAACGGGTTCTTGAAGTGGACGGAATGAAGAAGTACTACGAAGTTCGGGACAGATTGCTGATGGCGTTGATTACCGGCAAGCGTGTGCGGTATGTCAAAGCCAATGAAGAGCCGAACGTCTTTATGGCCAGAGAAGGGGAGACTGTCGCCATTGTCGGGGAATCCGGCTGCGGGAAATCAACCTTTGCCAAGGTATTGATGGGGCTGGAGACCGGTATGGACGGTGAAGTCCGTCACAAGGGAAAGATATTTCGGAAATCGACGTATCGGTGGCTGCAGTTGTGACCGAGTTGTTGATGGATATTCAGCGCGAACATAAAACCGCACAAAGGCTGCCCGTTTTTCACCCGCTGTTATCGGAGAATCGACGATATTTGTGATAACGAGCGGCCACCCGAGCAGGTCGTGGATGATCGGCACATCATTAAATGCCATATCCCGATTGAAGAATTAAGCAAAATAGCCCTGTCATCAACGTGCCGGATGAATCAGACCGGATCCATATTGTATAATCGATTTCTCGTATCTTTAACTGGAAAAAGCCGATGAAATTGCCGAAACGGTTTTACCGGTAATGCGCCCGACATGAAGATGCCGGTCTCTGTTGAGCGGGACATGGAATCGATTTAACGTATCGGCCCTGGCATGTATATGGATGAACCATTGACGACGGCGAATATCGGGAAGATCTTTGTCGATTAATCCCATATATATCTGAAACCGTGTATTTGTGTTCACTGGGTGTGGCATGAAGGTTGACGTGTGGAAATATCGGTGTTACATACATGTATATACAACCAAGACATGAAGAAAAAGATGTAAAGGAGCCAGCCATATGCAGCCCCTGTTTCTCGATAAACAGCCTATCACCATCGACGATCTGGTAGCGGTATCGCGATACGACGCCCCCGCCGCCTGCTCTGATGAAGGCGAACGACGGGTGGATAAAACCAGCGAGCTGATTGCCCGCTGGGTGGACGAAAGAAAAGTGATCTACGGCATTACCACCGGTTTCGGCAGTATGTGTAATGTAACCATCTCGCCAGAGGATACCCGCACGCTTCAGGAGAATATCCTCATGAGTCATGCGGCGGGCATCGGCGGGCCCCTGCCGGACGAGGTGTCCCGGGCCGTTATGGCCCTGCGGGTGCATGATCTTTCCATGGGGTATTCCGGCTGCCGCATGGAAACCCTGAGATATCTATTAACGTTTCTCAACAAAGGAGTCAGCCCGATTATTCCGGAAAAAGGGTCGGTGGGCGCCAGCGGCGACCTGGCCCCCACGGCGCATATGGGCCTGGTGCTCATTGGCAAGGGCGAGGCCAATTATAATGGAAAGCGTCTGCCCGGCGGAAAAGTGCTGCAGCAGATCGGCCTTGAACCGTTGAAACTTGGAGCAGGAGAGGGACTGGCCCTGATCAACGGCACCCAGGTGATGACCGCCATCGGTGTGCTGGTGGTCAACGATGCGGTCCGGCTGTCTAAAACCGCCGATATCGCCTGTGCCATGACCCTGGAAGTGTTGATGGGCAGTAATTCCGAGTTTGATCCGAGAATCCACCAGGTGCGGCCCCATCCGGGACAATTGGCCACGGCCGACAATATCCTGCGCCTGACCGCCGACAGCGGCATCATCGCCTCCCACGAGGGGTGCGCCCGGATCCAGGATGCCTATACCCTGCGCTGCTCGCCGCAGATTCATGGCGCCAGCAAAGATGCCGTGGCCCATGCGGCCCGGGTCATCGATATCGAGATCAACTCAACCACGACGAATCCCCTGATTTTTGCCGATATCGAAGAAGTGCGGCTGGGGGGGAATTTCCACGGCCAGCCCATTGCCATGGCCGCGGATTATTTAACCATGGGACTGGCCGAACTGGGCAGTGTGTCCGAGCGTCGCATTGAACGGATGGTCAACCCCCAGCTCAGCGATCTGCCGCCGTTTCTCGTCAAAAACGGCGGTCTCAACTCAGGATACATGATCGCCCAGTATGCGGCGGCCGCACTGGTGTCGGAAAACAAAGTGCTGGCCCATCCGGCCTGTGTTGATTCCATCCCGACCTCGGCTAACAAAGAGGATCATGTCAGCATGGGGACCATCGGTATCCGTCAGGCCCGGGAGGTCCTCGACAATGTGGAAAACGTCCTGGCCATAGAACTGCTCTGCGCGGCCCAGGCGTATGACCTGATTGTGGAAAACAAACCGATGATCGCCGGCCGAGGGACGCGCGAAGCCCATAAGGTGATTCGTGCGTTTGTACCGTATATGGCCCAGGATCGTGATGTATACAAAGACATTGAGCGGATGGTGGATGTGATCCGGACTGGCGAAATAATAACGGCGGTGGAGGCGGCGGTGGGCGACATCAAGGGGACCGGATGATTTCTCCCGACAACGCGCCCCGGGCGCTTTACATTCAGGTAAAAGAGTATATCCTGGAAAGGATGGATTCAGGCCAGTGGCCGCCGGACCAGCGCATTCCGTCAGAGAACCAGCTGGTGGATTGTCTGAAAGTGTCGCGTATGACGGTGAACCGGGCCCTGCGGGAGCTGGCTGCCGAGGGCCGCCTGGTTCGGGTTCAGGGGGTTGGCTCGTTTGTGGCCCATCCCAAGCCGCTGACCCCCCTGTTTGAAATTCTCAGTATTGATGATGAGATCAAATCTCGCGGGGGTGAACATACCGCTACGGTCCTGCTTCTTGAAGAAGAAAAAGCATTCCCGGCGCTGGCCGCCGTCATGGAAATCCCTGTTGACGCACCGGTGTACCATTCCATTATTCTTCACAAAGACCGTGACAATCCCTTATTGCTGGCAGACCGGTATGTGGATCCGGTATCCGTTCCTGATTATCTGAAACAGGACTTTACGACCATTACGCCCACCCGTTACCTGCTGAAGACCGTACCCGTCACCGATATCGAGCATATCGTCGAATCTGTCATCCCTGATGATGCCACCCGGAAACTGCTGGAAATGGAAACGGGCGAACCCTGCCTGGTTCTCCACCGCCAGACGTGGAACGGCAACCGGGTGTCCACCCATTCCAAATTTTCCTATCCGGGCTCACGCTATCGTCTGGGCGGACGGTTCAAGCCTTTATCGGACCGGATGCCGGTCGGGAGATCGGTGTGATGTTGCGGGGAGATGCAGGGCCATCTGAAAGAATCATTCTCGTCGATCTGGGTTCGGCTATGATCAAAATTAAAAATATGCGCGAAGGCGACATCCGCAACTGGCTTTTCGGCCGGGTCATGAATATGGCCTTGCTCGAACATAGCCGGTAATACCAACTATTACCAAAAATCAAAAACCGGACAGCCCCTCGTCCGGCTATACCTATATGATTTTTTTGGTAGGCGGTGCAGGATTTGAACCTGCGACTTCTACCGTGTGAAGGTAGCACTCTCCCACTGAGTTAACCGCCCGTTTCGGATGAATCTTCTCTTTTATAATCTTCACGGCGGCCCTCGTCAAGGGATTTTTCATTGGCGGGGGACGATGGCGGTTCCGGCTTTTCATCCGGACTTTTGGCGGGAACAGCCGGTTTTTCCTCAGGTTCGATGTCAGGTGGACCGGCCGCCCGGGAATGTCCGGTTTGATCGCCGGGCGGGTCATTGGCCTGTTCCCCGGCCGGGTCTCCGGTCTGATCTTCAGCGTGGTCTTCGGGCTGGACTTTATCTGGCGTCCCGGTCTCTTCCGGAGTCGTGTCTGGCGCCGTCTGTTCCGGTTCCGGGGAAGGGACGCTGCCGGTTGCCGGTAACGGATTTTTCTGGCCGTCATACGCGTCCAAAGACTCAATTTCCGCGGGCGTGGGCAGCTCCTTTAAATCTTTCAGCCCGAAAATTTCCAGGAAGAGTTTGGTGGTGGCATAGATCAGCGGGCGCCCCGGAATTTCCTTGCGGCCCAGAATCCGGATGAGGTTTCGTTCCATCAACAGACGCAGGGTTCCTCCGCTGTCGACGCCGCGGATGTGCTCGATGTCGGCCCGCAGCACCGGTTGTTTGTAGGCAACAATGGCCAGCGTTTCCAGGGCCGCTCTGCTCAAGCGGGCGGGTTTGGGCTGCACCAGCCGGCGGATCCATTCGGTATAGGCCGGCCGGGTCCGGAGCTGGTAGCCGCCGGCCACTTCCCCCAGATGGAAGCTGGTCTGCCGATTGTCATAATCGGCGGCCAGCTCGCTCATGGCCTGGCGGATCTGGCGGGTATCGGCTTCAGGAAGCAGCTTGCCCAGTTGCCGGGCGCTCAACGGCTCGTCTGATACAAAGAGGAGACTTTCCAGTATGTTTTTTAAATCATCCATTATAAGTAAAAAATCCGGATTATTCCGGTCTGGGTGTGTTGGGCGATGTTGACCAGGGTTAATTTGACCATTTCCAGAATTGCCAGAAAAGTAATGACCACGTCGCTTTTGCGGATCGGTCTGGTGAACAGCTCGGTAAATGTTATCGATTCCTTTTCTTCCAGCAAAGCCACAATCTGGGCCATCCGATCCTTGATGGAGATCCGTTCAACGGTGAAATCCATCTGCTGTTCGGCGTCAAGATCGGTCAGGATTTTTCGAAAAGCGTCGATGAGTTCAAACAGTCCCACCTGGATAAACGCCTCGTCCGCATCATCACGAAAATCCGGCGGCGGGGTTGAGCGGACAAAGGTGTTTTCCCCGAGCAGATCCCGCTGCGAGAGCTGCTCGGCGGCGGCTTTCATCTGAAGGTATTCGTTCAGGGGGCGGATGATTTCCATGCGGGGATCATCCTCGTCATCGTCGTCATGCACCGGCAGCAGCATCCGTGACTTAATCTGTGTCAGTGTGGCGGCCATGAGAATGAAGCTGCCCGCCATGTCAATATTCATGGCCTTGATCCATTCCAGGTACTCCAGGTATTGATCGGTGACCAGGGCAATGGGAATATCATAAATATTGACTTCGTTTTTTTTGATCAGATGAACCAGAAGGTCCATCGGTCCTTCAAAAACGTCGTCCAGCTTTACCTCGTAAGGGGCGCCCATTTAACTGCCGATCGCCTGAATACCGATTTTTTCCCTGATTTCAGACAAAAACGGGATGCTGGTCGCGCGGGCTTTTTCGGCTCCCTGCCTGAGGATTGTTTCAATGTGGGCCGGGTCGGCAATCAGATCATTGTATCTTCGGCGGGGTTCGGTTAAAAGGGTGTTGAGGTACTCAAAAAGGATCTGTTTCATCTCTCCCCAGCCGATACCGGCGGCGTACCGCTGGCGGATGGCATCAATCTCCGCCTTATCGGCAAATGCCCGGTAAATTTGAAAAAGCGTACAGTTTTCCGGGTCTTTTGGCTCTTCCGGCAGCTGAGAATTGGTTTTTATCTTCATGATCAGTTTGCGCAGCTTTTTTTCCGGCACAAAAAGCGGAATGGTATTGTCGTAGCTTTTGCTCATTTTACGGCCGTCGGATCCTGATAAAACGGCGGATTCCCGGTCCACGACGGCTTCCGGCAGGGTGAATGTTTTTCCGAAAATATGGTTGAAGCGGGACGCTATATCACGTGTCATTTCTAAATGTTGAATTTGATCCTGGCCCACGGGGACCTTGTTGGCCCGAAACATTAAAATATCCGCCGCCATCAGAACCGGATAGCAGAACAGCCCCATGGATATTCCCTTGTCCGGATCACCCGATCTCTTTTTTTCATTTTCCGCAACAAGGGCTTTGTACGCATGGGCCCGGTTCATCAGGCCCTTGGCCGTCATGCACATCAGAATCCAGGTCAATTCCATGATTTCCGGGATGTCGGTCTGGCGGTAAAAGGTTGCTTTCCCGGTATCAAGCCCCAGCGCCAGCCAGGTGGCGGCAACTTCAAGGGTGGACTGCCGGAATCGCTCGGGGTCTTTGTATTTGATCAGGGCGTGATAGTCGGCCAGAAAGTAAAAAGACTCGCTGTCTGTCTCCTGACTGGCCGCAATTGCCGGGCGGATGGCGCCCACGTAATTACCCAGATGAGGCGTGCCCGTGGTGGTGATACCGGTTAATACAACTTGTTTGCTCATGGATCCAGTTCCATTCAGGGTTAACTGTTCTTGTTTGAGTGATAAATCCTGCATGCTTATATCAAAGCAGCCGCCAATCGCAAGGAAAATCTAATCCTGTTTTTTATGCCGGTGCCGCAGATGCCGGGAGATATACTTCTCAACCCAGCGACGTTCTTCGTCTCCGGAATGGATCCGGCCGTCGAGCCGGGCAGCCAGGACGCTGTCGAAAATTTTTCGGTAAACCGGGCCGGGCGTGATTCCCATGTCCAGAAGTGTTTTTCCCGTAATCGTGATGTGGACACGCCGCAGATGGGTCAGGTATCTGGATATCCGTAGTTTGACTTTTTCGTCGCTGGCCAGCGCCATCATATACAGCACAAGTTCGAGACGGAACGGGGCCAACCGGGCGGCCAGGCGGCTGTTCGGCATTGACGGGTTATGTCGGATCCCGTTGAGGCACTGATCGGCGGCGATCCGTTTTTCTCCCAGAAGGCGGCGATAATCCGGGGAAAAGCCCAGGCGGTTGAAGATCTTTCTCACCGATTGCGGCGCTTTTATGGGTTTGATCAGCGCCGAAAAGTAAACAACCCATTTTTTATAGCTGTCTTGAAGATAAAGAAGGTCGTACCAGACCAGCACTTTTCGAATCGATTCAAAGATCCGGGCCTGCTCGTCGCCGAACGCAATGGCCGGGTCGATCACTTTCAGCAGGTCGAAATCCCTGAGGCGGGCAAAGGCGGCAGCGGGATTTTCTTCTTCGAGGATGAGCTTGATTTCGGTAAATACCCGCTTCCCGCTGAGCCGTTTAAAAAAATCCATTCGGACCGCATTCTCGATTAAGCGGACCGTGACTTTGCCGATTTTAAAATGAAACCGCTGTTCAAAGCGGATTGCCCGGAAAATCCGGGTCGGATCTTCCACAAAACTCAGGTTATTTAAAACGCGGATGATTTTTTCCTTGATATCCCTGCGGGCCGAGAAAAAATCAATGACCGTGCCGAACCATTTGGGATTAAGGCGGACGGCAAGTGTGTTGATGCTGAAATCGCGTCGGTACAGATCTATCTTGATGGAACTCATCGCGACAATGGGCAGGGCGGCCGGGTAGGTGTAATATTCCATTCGGGCCGATGCCACGTCGATTTTAAAGCCATCCGGAAAAATGATAACCGCCGTACCGAATTTTTTATGGATATGCACCCGGCCGTTGACCGTCCGGGCAAATATCCGGGCAAACTGGATACCGTCGCCTTCGATGACCACATCGATGTCTTCGTTTTGCCTGTACAGGAAAAGATCACGGACAAATCCGCCGACCACATAGGCGCGGCAGTCGAGCTGATCCGCCGTTCGGCCGATATCGTGCAGTATATCGATCAGTCGCTGCGGAAGCCGTTCGCGCATGAGGTTGACAATGTTTCGGCTGCGGACAGCCGGACGGGGATCCGCCTGATCAATGATTTCCGAACGGGCGTCCTTTGCCTGGTGAACAAGGGCATTGAGCAGGTCGGTACGGGTAATGACGCCAGCAACGCGATCGTTTTCAATGACCGGCATGATGCGCTGTTTATGGGTAATGATCTTTTCCTGAATTTCAAAAAAAGTGGCGTCCGGAGCGACCGTGGCCATGTCGGTACTCATATATTCCGCCACGGGGACATGGCCGAGGTGGTGGTAGCCGGCTTTCTCGATGATCTGGCGGGTGATATACCCCAGTGGCCGGTGGTTTTCATCGACAACCATCAGCGCGTTGATGCTGTACCTGTTCAGCAGCGCCGAAGCCCGGGTGCACGTGGCGGTGAGCAGGACATCAATGGCCGGCGCGGACATCAGGTCCCGGGCCCGCCGGGTGGACGCAATGGTATCCTGGAGGATCTGGAGCAGATCCTGTTCGACCTGGGCCAGGGTCTTGTCATGTACCGTCGCCGCCGCTGCAGATGGGTGACCGCCCCCGCCCAGACGGGCGAGGATGGTACCGGCATCAATGTCGGCAACACGGCTGCGACCGACAACGTGGACTTTGTTTTCCATCAGCGCCAGCGCAAAAATCGCATCCATGTTTTCCATGTTGATCATTTTATGGACGAGAAACGCAAAATCCGGCACGTAGCGATCCGTGTTGACCGTGGTTAAAACAACGGTCATCCCGTTGATGGGGTAATGGGTCGCCCGTTGAATCATATCGTTTAAAATTCCCACCTGCTCGGTGGTGATTTCCCGGGCAATCAGATCGGCGACAATATTCAGGTCGGCGCCTTTGCCGACAAGGAAGGCCGCCGCGTTCAGGTCTCTTTCGGTGGTGGAGGCGAAGGTAAACGACCCGGTATCTTCATAAATGCCCAGGCACATGATGGTCGCTTCGTCCGATGAGACGGGGATATTGCGCGTCCGGATCACTTCGGTTAAGATTGTGGTGGTGGCGCCGACGGGTGTGATGATCTGCTTCTGCCCTTTGATGTCGTCTTTCTTATCCGGGTGGTGGTCATAGACGTGGATGTCAAGGCCCGGTTTTCCCAGTATCTCTGAAAATTTGCCGATTCTTTCCGGCTGCCGCGTATCAACAATGATCAATCGGGATATGGAGTTAAAGTCAATTTCGTGGATATCGGTGATATTCAGCAGATAGACCATGCTTTTAATAAAAAAATTTCGCAGGCTTTTATCCTGAGCGCCCGGGAAAACGACACGGGCCTCGGGGTATAGTTTCTGGGCGGCCAGCATCGAAGCCAGCGCATCGAAATCCGCGTTGATATGGGTGGTGATGATGGAAACCCCGGGGGCCATTTTCCCTGTCCGATACGATGGAGTGAGCGTTGAATATGTACGGTATGGTTGCATATCGAAAATAGATTATCAAGGCGCGGGTTGGCTTTCAGCGGGTTTTTCTCAAATCCGTCGGCTGAGCCGTATCCGGTACTTTTAATATTCCGGATTTGGGGTTTGTCTCCAGATCGGATCTGCCGGGATCAATTCCAGCGAAATGAAAGCGGGATTACATCAATGGCATCGATATTACGTATATTGTATTTAAAACCCGGTTGAAGCAGGCGTCCGTTCCTGCTTACCGAAAGGCGTTTAGCTCAAAACGATTGTTGCCGCTCCGATAACCAGAAGAAATGGGTGTTGGTATGAATAGTGCATAAAATACGATGCGTCAGGCCTGCATGGGTTTGTATATGGAAGAATACCATTGAAACATAGAGGGTTGCCATATATATAGAGATACGCTAATAGAATGGATATTTATTTAACGGATATGCAGTAGCCAAAGGAGGCATACATGCCCGTTTTTGTGTGGGTAGGGAAAAGTGGTTCCGGTAAAGAACAACGGGGCGAGATGGAAGCGCCGGATGCAAGTGTTGTCCGGTCAAAATTGCTGCGTATGCGAATTACCCCCAAGCAGGTAAAGAAAAAACCGAAGGACCTGTTTGAAAACGTCAGCTTCCTGCAACCCGGGGTCAGCCAGAAAGATGTCATTGTCTTTGCCCGTCAGTTTTCCACGATGATAGATGCCGGTTTGCCGTTGATCCAGTGCCTGGATATCTTAGAGTCCCAGCAGGACAACAAAACCTTTAAGAAAATGATCCGCGATATCCGTGAATCGGTGGAAGGGGGGACAACCCTGGCCGAAGCATTCAAGAAATATCCCAAACATTTTAATGATCTTTTCGTGCATATGGTGGCGGCCGGGGAGGCCGGCGGTATTCTGGATACGATCTTGAGGCGGCTGGCCGCCTATATGGAAAAAATCGCGCGCCTGAAAGCCAAGGTGAAGGGGGCAATGACATATCCCGTTATAACGCTGGCGATATCCGCCGTCATTCTGGGAATTATCCTTGTGTTTGTGATCCCGACCTTTCAGGATCTGTTCGCCGGTCTGGGGGGGGAATTGCCCCTGCCCACCCAGATAACCGTTGCATTGAGCAATGCGGTTATTCACCAGTGGTATCTTATTCTCGGGGGAATCATCCTTTTTGTTTTTGCCTTTATCGGTTTTTACCGGACCGAAAAGGGAAAGCTGATCATTGACAGCCTGGTTTTAAGGCTGCCGGTCTTTGGCCCGCTGGCCCGAAAAGCGGGAATTGCAAAATTTACCCGTACAATGGGCACCATGCTGTCCAGTGGCGTGTCCATCCTGGATGCGCTGGATATCGTGGCCAAAACTGCCGGCAACCGGAAAATTGAAAATGCCGTATACAGCATCCGATCCGCCATCGTCAGCGGGCAGCCCATGGCGGAACCCATGGCGGAAAGCGGCGTTTTCCCCCCCATGGTGTGCCAGATGACGGCCGTGGGGGAATCCACTGGCGCGCTGGATGCCATGCTGGGCAAAATCGCCGATTTTTACGATGAGGAGGTGGATCAGGCCGTCGAAAATCTGACGACGCTCATTGAACCGTTGATGATGGTATTTCTGGGCGTGATTATTGGCGGGATTGTTATTTCAATGTATCTGCCCATATTTAAAATGGCGGCGCTCTTTTAAAACTGTTTTGGACTCTAATAAACCTTGCTCACGTGAACCCCGGCAACATATCCATAATAGATAAAGACTACCCAAATAAACTGAAACGCCTGATGGCGTTTCGGGTTGTTTTTGCCTTTCTGCTGCTCGGCTCGACTTTTATCGTTCATGTCAAACGGCAGTTCTCACCGCTTTTATCGCCCCTGCCGTTTCTGTACGGACTTATTGCCTTTATTTTTCTGTGTTCCCTGGCCTATGCCGTGGCCTATCACCGGGTAAAGGACCTTGTTCGGCTGGCATATGTGCAGATCGGCCTGGATACGGTTACCATCACGGCGCTGGTGTATCTGTCCGGCGGATTTGCCAGCTCCTATTCGTTTCTTTATCCAGTGGTCCCTATTTACGCCAGTGTTCTGCTCTACCGGCGGGGCAGCCTGATTACTTCAGGGGCGGCAAGCCTCCAGTATGCCCTCCTCGTGGGGCTGGAATTTTTCAAGATTATTCCTCCGCAGGCTTCCGACTGGACGTATTCGGCCGCCAGGTACCACTGGTCATATGTGGCATATCAGGTTGTGATCATTTCCCTTGCCTGCGTGGCGGTTTCTCTGCTCAGCAGTTATCTGGTAGAGCAGGCCAGACGGGCGAAGGGGGAAGTCAGCGCCCTGCAGGATCATGTCCGGCGGGTGGAAAAAATGGCGGCGCTGGGAGAGATGGCGGCCGGCCTGTCCCATGAAATTAAAAATCCGCTGGCGTCAATGGTCGGATCGATTCAACTCTTAAGTGCGGAAACATTTGATAACCCGGATCATCAGAAACTGATGGCTATAGTTTTGCGCGAGGCCAATCGGCTGAGCAGTCTGGTCAATAATTTTCTGCTGTTTGCCAAAGCACCGAGAGGACAGACGCAGCTGGTATGCCTGACTGATGCGGTCGAGGAAACAGTGCTGCTTCTGGAAAAAGACAGGCAGCGCTGCGGTCAGGTCGATCTGGTCCGGGAGCTGATACCCGACCTCTGGGTTGAAATGGATCCGGTTCACCTTCGGCAGGTATTGTGGAACCTGTTGCTCAACGCGGTGGAAGCCGTGCCAGAAGGGGGGCGGGTGACAATCCGGATCCTTCCGGCGGGCAACGAAACGGTCACTGTTGAAATCAGCGACACTGGGGTGGGCATTGACGCAACGGACAAGGAACATATTTTTGTTCCCTTTTACTCCAGCAAACCCCATGGTACTGGACTGGGGTTGTCCATCGTTCATAATTTACTGGAAGGGTATCAAAGCCGGATCGATATTGACAGTGCGCCCGGCCGGGGAACAACAGTCCGGTTTAAATTAATAACTGTGAAAAAACAGGATTCACTGCGGGCTTAACCCCCGCCGACCGGGGGGAAAATACCGATACGGTCCCCCTCTGCCAGGGTTGTATCGGCAGGTTGTCTGCGCCCATTGATGAAAATTAGTTTAACCTGGTCGACTGGAAGGGAAAGCCGACGGGCGAGTTGTTCGGCTGTTGTACCGGCCGGTACCGGATAGTGATCCGATGCCGCCGGCGTCCATTTTGACAGCACCGAAAATAATTTGACCTGAATGTAAATCGTTTTCATGGGGGTGCGCAACGTTTCCATTGGTGTTTCCCCGGTATTCGGGGATAATACCCGAAATTATGTACCGCCGGGCCAGAAGTCAAGGTGAATGACAAGCCGCTGATGGCTTCGGCATTGAAATGTCGGTGCAAAAAAGGAGCATTCATTGAAAAAAATACGTAAAGCCCTGGTCACGGGCGGCGCTGGATTTATCGGGTCTCATCTGGTCGACGCGTTGCTTGCAGTCGGCGTCCAGGTGACTGTTCTGGACAATCTTGCCACCGGGCACCGGGCCAATCTGGCAGACGTCCGGTCACGGATAACATTCATCGAAGGGGATATCTGTCAGCGTCCGGATGTTGAAGCCGCGGCAGCGGACTGTGACGTTATTTTCCACCAGGCCGCGGTGGTATCCGTGCCCCAGACCGTGGCGGATCCGCTGGGATCCGCATCTGTCAACGAACTGGGTACCCTGACCGTACTGGATGTGGCGCGTATCCAAGGGGATACCCGGGTGGTCCTTGCCAGCTCCTGCGCGGTATATGGTGATGACCCGGAACAACCCAAGCACGAGGCCCTGCGCCTTTGCCCCCAAAGCCCTTATGCCCTGCAGAAATTGACGGGCGAGCGGTATGCCCGGCTGTATTTCGAATTATACGGGCTTGAGACGGTTTGCCTGCGGTATTTTAACGTTTATGGCCCCCGGCAGGATCCGTCTTCCCCCTATTCGGGTGTCATCTCCATTTTTATGGACCATGCGGTTCAGCAGAAAGCTCCGATGATTTACGGGGATGGCGGGCAGTCCCGCGATTTTGTTTTTGTTAAAGATGTGGTTCGCGCGAACCTGCTGGCCGCCTCGGCACGGGTTGCCAGCGGCCAGGCGGTCAATATCGGGACGGGCCACAGCGAGACAATCAACCAGTTGTGGGAGATAGTCGGCCGGCTTTCCGGTTTTGACATGTCACCCCGGTATGTCGCTTCCCGCGCAGGTGATATCCGTTTGTCCATGGCCGACATTTCACGGGCTGAAAATGATCTGGACTTTAAACCGAAACATCATTTTGAAGATGGTATTGCCGCCACATTCAAGTGGTATGAACAGCGCGAAAAACGCGCGTAACCAGTAAAGGAAATCGAGGAAAAATGAAAATAGCCTATCGGAAAGTACTGGTGACCGGCGCCGCCGGATTCATCGGATTTCATCTGTCGCGGCGATTGCTCGAAAATGGATGCAATGTGGTTGGTCTGGACAACATGAACGATTATTATGACATCAACCTGAAGAAATCCCGCCTGAAAATATTAAAGGCGAATGACCGGTTTGTCTTTGAAAAAATAGACCTTGCCGATCGCACATCCGTTGAGGATCTGTTTAAAATCCACACGTTCGATGTGGTGGTGAACCTGGCCGCCCAGGCCGGGGTCCGTTATTCGCTGGTCAATCCCCACGCCTATGTTGCGTCCAATGTGGCCGGGTTTGTTAATCTGCTGGAATGCTGCCGATATCAAAAAGTAAAACATCTTGTTTTTGCGTCATCGAGCTCTGTGTATGGCGCCAATACGAAAATGCCGTTTTCGGTGCATGACAACGTGGATCATCCGGTATCCATTTATGCGGCGACCAAGAAATCAAACGAATTGATGGCCCATTCATACAGCCATTTATACGGACTGCCCTGTACGGGATTGCGGTTTTTTACTGTCTATGGTCCCTGGGGACGGCCCGACATGGCCCTGTTTCTGTTTGCCAAGGCGATTCTGGAAGATCAACCGATCAAGGTTTTCAATCATGGCAAGATGCAGCGGGACTTTACCTATATTGATGATATCGTGGAAGGTGTTGCCCGGCTCATGGGGAACCCGCCCGAACCCAATCCGGAGTGGACGGGGCAAAACCCCGATCCCGGAACATCGTACACGCCGTACCACATCTATAACATCGGCAATAACCAGCCGGTGAGTCTGAATGATTTTATTGCGGCCATCGAAAAGGCGCTCGGTAAAAAGGCGAAAAGGGAACTCCTGCCCATGCAGCCGGGGGATGTACCGGCCACATTTGCCGACATTGACGATCTGATAAAAGATGTCGGCTTCAAGCCGGAAACGCCGCTGGAAGTGGGAATTGCCGCGTTTATCCGGTGGTACCGGGAGTATTATCACGTCTGAGGATCTTTTACGGTGAGCTTTTAAGTGGTACCCCGAAAAGCCGGGATCGAAATCCAGTGATATCTGCCCTGGCTGGCTGATACCGGCCAATCCCTGCCGGCCCGATGTCCGCTGCCCATTTCCGGGAAAATATCCTGGGCACGGGTAGCCGGCGGCCAGGAGGGATAAAAAAAGCCGGTGTGTCATATATGGTACGATCATATTTAAGCTTGATGAGGTGAGATGCAGCCGCTGGTGAAATTAAAAAGTACATTTTGGTGTTTTGTCTATCTATTCGGTATTTGCGCTATGATACCGTCTTTTGCAGCAGCTCAGGATTTCCCGGCCGGGAAAGATCTAAAAGCCGACCTTGTCTGGGCGGCAACCGATGGCATCTGCTGCCAGATTTATCAAAGCCACTACGAAAATGGCGCGTGGTCCGGAAAGGTCGCGCTGACAAAGAATGATTTATTGAATACAACTCCCGCCATTGACACCGGGCCGGACGGGGTGGCCTGGGCGGTGTGGTCAACCGTCTATGATGCAGGGGCAGAGTTGTATTATTCTTTTTTTAAAGATAACCAATGGTCGGTGCCATCAAAAATCCCCACTCCTTTTTCGTCAAATACCGCCCCTTCCATCATGATCAACGCCGACAATACCCCCTGGCTTGTCTGGGCCGGATTTGATGGAGAGGATGATGATATCTTTTTTTCGCGCTGGAATGGTAGAGCGTGGGGGGCGCCCGTCAGAATCAGTACGGATGATACCGATCCGGATACGCTGCCGGTCATCTGGAAAAGTGACGATGGTATTATCCGGGTAAAATGGTCGGGATTTGGCAGCGGAGCGCGGTCAGATGTTATCGTGCAATGGTCTGAAACCGGCTGGTCGGAAGAAATGGCGGATACTGAACAGTTGTACCGCGCATATCTTGACAATGTTTCCGGGATGGTGCCGGCATTGCCGGAATCGGTGACGCAGCCCCGGCTGGCCAGTATCAGTTTGCGGGTGAATGGAAAAAACCGGTCATACCGTGTTTATGATATATTCAAAGGGGTTGAGAAAAAAATGGTCGCTCCCCTGACGTCACAATCGGGCCAGACGGCGGCCGGCGAAGATATTCTCATTGGATTCGGAGACAGCATTACCCAGGGAACCCCGTATATTCACACCAAGGGTGACGGGCGACGTGTTGGCGGGTATGAACCTGATCTGGAAACATTGACCCGCGGTATCGACTGGCCGACGCAGGTTTTGAATTACGGGATCGGCGGAGAGACCTCACGGGAGGGATACTATCGACTGGGCGGCGTGTTACGCCATTATCACAGCCGCTACGTGCTTCTGTTGGAAGGGACCAATGATTCGATTTACGGCATATCTCCCTATTCCACCATCCAGTACCTGAGCGGTATGATTGGTATCAGTCGATCCTATCATGCGCTGCCGATCCTTGCGACACTGCTGCCGGATACCAAGCAGAATTATGGAAAGGATATCCCCGGGGACTATAATCCGCAGATTATCCACCTGGCGCATACGAAGAATATACCGCTGTCTGATCAATACGCGGCGGTTATCGGAAACTGGAGCGCGTTAACATATGACGGGCGGCATCCCAATACTGCCGGGTACCAGGTCATGGCCGAGACCTGGCTCAAATCATTGCCGAGGGCGGCCGTGCTGACGCTTGATGCCTCGGGCAGCCGGGTAAGATCGGCCAGGTTAAACGGCCGGGTCAATCCCCAGGGGGTTCCCACAACCACCTATTTTGAGTACGG
>Ga0256846_1000213_pt1 | contig 24952 bp, 19 predicted proteins | sample TevniametaG_FD_189098 | JGI IMG/M metagenome (GOLD analysis project Ga0256846, IMG submission 189098) | Tube worm associated microbial communities from hydrothermal vent at the East Pacific Rise, Pacific Ocean - Tevnia | ecosystem: Host-associated > Annelida > Integument > Unclassified ...
ATGAAACATGTTTTGAATGAAGGAGATATTGAAGAAGCAATCAATGCCGCCAACTCCGTTGGCGATGACAGACTTCAAAAAAGACACCAAGGTTATGTCGTTCCCGACGCTTTCACACACGGAACTTCCGAACAAAGAATGAGATGGTTTGTCAAAGGCTTTAAAAGCGGAGATATCAGAGGTGGCGATACTTTCAATACTAACAACCTATAAAACATTTCATGCCGAAAACAACTTATCAAATCAGAAAGATTGATACTGAAAAAGTTATCCGTTCTCAAGAACATAAATTGATTAAAAATCTTCCCGGATTTGTTATCTATTTGCTCAAAAAAATTATCAAAGAAAAAGAGCTCAACGAATTGATTGAATTGGGCAGAACTAAAAAAAATATTGACTATATCTCCGCCGTTTTGCAACAGCTCAATATCAAATCAGAAGTGATAGGACCGGAAAATGTTCCGAAAAATAACAATCTGATTATTGCCGCTAACCACGCACTCGGCGGAATGGATTATTTTGCCCTGATGTTTGTATTGAAAAACAGATTCCCTGTCGTTAAAAGTCTTGCCAACGAAATTCTGCTCAACGTAGATCCTCTGAAAGAAATATTTTTACCGGTCAATGTTTTTGGCAAAAACTCGGAAAAAAACAAAAAACTGGTTGATGAGGCTATGGCCGACAACCAAACGCCTATTTTTATTTTTCCGTCCGGCGAAGTCGCCAGAAAATATCACGGGAAAATGGACGACGGGAAATGGCGCAGCGGATTTATCAGGTATGCCCTAGAATATAAAAGAGATATTCTTCCGGTTTTTATCGCCGCCGAAAACTCAAAATTCTTCTACAGACTCGCCGGTTTCAGAAGATTCATCGGACTTAAAGCCAATCTGGAGCTTTTTTTGCTGCCAAGAGAAATTTTGAAACAAAAAAATAAGAGTATCAAAATCATTATTGGAAAACCTATTTTACACTCAACTTTCAACCGGACAAAAAACGTCAAAGAATGGGCAACAAAAGTAAAAGAAAAAGTATATCAATTGGGAGAAAACAGATAAGGTTATCAAAAAAACGGGCTTTTGCTTTTAAACAAAATCCCGTTTTATAAAACTTTTGGTCTGATTAGAACGGCAAATCATCCGGTTCTTCATCAACTGAAAAATTATCAGCCGGTTCAAAATTCTCATTCATAGGCGGAGGCGTTTCTTGTGGCATCTCTTGTGTGATTTTGCTAATTCTCCAACCCTGTATTGAATTAAAATATTTGGTTTCTCCTTGAGGAGATATCCATTCTCTTCCTCGCAGATTAATACTGATTTCCACTTCATCTCCCTCGGCAAATTGATTCAACAAATCGGTTTTGTCTTGAACAAATTCAATATTCAAGAATTGAGGATATTGCTCGTCCGTGACAATCACCACTTCTCTTTTTCTAAACCCGTTACTTCCAAAAGTTTGCGTGTCTGTGATTCTTTTAATTTTTCCTTTTACTTCCATAATTTATGCTTGATTTGATAATTTTTCCTGATAATTTCAACATATTGTTTTTTGATAAGATCAAAATATTGCTATCGTTCCGTATTTTCTCGACAAAGATAATTGAAATATTATAATTTTATTAAACTATGACGTATATTTGCACATTTAAAATTCGAATATAATGAGTACAATTAAAATTACCTTACCGGATGGGAGCATTAAAGAATTCCCAAAAGGGGTTACACCTTATGACATCGCTAGTAGTATTAGTGAAGGTTTGGCTAGAAATGTGATTTCAGCAAAATTCAACGATAAAAAAGTTGAAACGCTTACTCCTTTGACAACCGATGGTAGTCTTGTGCTCTATACTTGGAACGATGACGAAGGCAAAAAAACTTTTTGGCATTCATCAGCACATTTGATGGCGCAAGCCATTCTGAAATTTTATCCTGATGCCAAACTAACAATCGGACCTGCTATTGACAATGGTTTCTATTATGATGTTGACTTTGGGAATGCTTCATTCTCTGAAAACGACTTTGAAAAAATTGAAAAGAAAATGTTGGAAATTGCCAAAGAAAAGCACGAATTCAAGCTTCGGAAAGTTTCTAAAAAAGAAGCTTTGAAACTCTATCAATCAGAACACAATCTTTTTAAGGTTGAGCTCATCGAGAACTTGGAAGACGGAGAAATTTCCTTTTGCGACCACGATGATTTCACAGATTTGTGTCGTGGCGGGCATTTGCCCAACACCGGATTAATCAAGGCTGTAAAACTGTTAAATGTTGCCGGAGCCTATTGGCGCGGAGACGAAACAAAACCCCAATTGACAAGGGTTTACGGCATTTCATTTCCTAAACAAAAACTATTAAAAGAATATCTGGAACTACTCGCAGAAGCCAAAAAACGTGATCACCGAAAACTAGGAAAAGAACTGGAACTCTTTGCTTTTTCTCAAAAAGTAGGACAAGGGCTGCCTTTATGGCTGCCTAAAGGGGCTGCCTTAAGAGAACGCTTGGAAAATTTCTTGAAAACAGCTCAAAAAAAAGCAGGATATCAACAAGTGGTTACCCCTCATATCGGACATAAAGACCTATATGTCACTTCCGGACACTATGAAAAATACGGACAAGACAGTTTTCAACCCATCAGCACCCCGAAAGAAGGTGAAGAGTTTCTGTTGAAACCCATGAACTGTCCACATCATATTGAAATATTCAAAACCAAACCATACAGTTATAAAGATTTACCGGTTCGTTTTGCCGAATTTGGCACCGTATATCGCTATGAACAAAGCGGTGAGTTACACGGATTGACCAGAGTGCGCGGTTTCACACAAGACGATGCGCACATCTTTTGCACACCCGAGCAGCTATTGGAAGAATTCAAAAAAGTAATCGATTTGGTTATGTATGTTTTCGGATCATTAGGGTTTGAAAACTTTACGGCACAAATCTCGTTAAGAGACAAAGAAAACAAAAACAAATATATTGGTGACGACAAAAATTGGGAAAAAGCGGAAAGCGCCATTATCCAAGCTGCAAAAGAAAAAAACTTGAACACGGTTACTGAATACGGTGAAGCGGCATTCTACGGTCCCAAATTAGATTTTATGGTTAAAGATGCCTTGGATAGAAGTTGGCAATTGGGAACCATTCAAGTAGATTATAATCTTCCGGAACGCTTTGAATTAACCTACAAAGGTTCAGATAATAAACTACACAGACCGGTGATGATTCATCGAGCACCATTTGGTTCTATGGAACGCTTTATCGCCATTTTACTGGAGCACACCGCCGGTAATTTTCCGCTTTGGCTCACACCGGATCAGGTTATTATCCTACCTATCAGCGAAAAATATGAAAAATATGCGAAAAATGTTTTAAATTTGCTGCAAAATTCCGATATTCGCGCCGCAATTGACGACAGAAATGAGAAGGTTGGAAGAAAGATTCGCGATGCAGAAATCAAGAAAATTCCTTACATGATTATTGTAGGAGAAAAAGAAGAAGAGAATGGCACGATTTCTGCCAGAAAGCACCAAAAAGGAGATATCGGAAGTTTTAATATCGATGAATTTATTCAGCATATTAAAACCGAAGAATCCAAAGATATTAAAGAATTTGATTATTAACCATAAAAACATAAGACAATAGCAATACGTAGAAGACGCAGTCGCAGACCGGGAAGGGTCATCAAAAAGAACCCACACCGCATCAACGAGGAAATCACCGCCAGAGAAGTGCGTTTGGTCGGGGATAATGTTGATATTGGTGTATATCCGGTGAGAGAAGCTTTGAGAAAAGCTGAAGAATTGGGCTTGGATTTGGCAGAGATTTCGCCAAAAGCAGACCCACCCGTTTGTAAAATTTTGGACTATAAGAAGTTCTTGTATGACCAAAAGAAAAAAGAAAAAGCCATCAAATCTAAAACCCAAAAAGTAACGCTTAAGGAAATTAGATTTGGTCCGCAGACAGACGATCACGATTATGAATTCAAGAAAAAGCATGCGATGAATTTTCTTAAAGAAGGCAATAAATTAAAGGCTTATGTATTTTTTAAAGGTCGCTCCATCATATTCAAAGAACAAGGGCAAATACTCCTGCTGAGATTAGCTCAAGATTTGGAAGAATATGGAAAAGTGGAACAAATGCCTAAACTGGAAGGAAAAAAAATGATTATGATGTTGGCGCCCAAGTCACAAAAAAAGAAATAAGAAAAAAAATAAATATAAATAAAGAAGAAGGATCATGCCAAAACTTAAAACAAAAGCCAGTGCCAAAAAGAGATTTAAACTCACAGGCTCTGGAAAAATCAAAAGAAAACACGCTTATAAAAGTCATATTTTGACCAAAAAATCAAAAAAGCGTAAATTGAGATTGACACACTCCGGTTTGGTGAGTGATGCCGACAGAAGTAACGTATTACAATCATTGGGAATGAAATAAAACCCAATTTGATTGTGGTAGATTTATTAACCATGGAACAGTGCTAAAAAAGAAAAAAGACCTTTAAGCGGGCGCCTGTTACAAAAAAATCAAAATTATGCCAAGATCAGTAAATTCAGTAGCAAAAAGAAAAAGAAGAAAAAAAATCCTTAAACAAGCAAAAGGATACTTCGGAAGAAGAAAAAATGTTTATACCGTTGCTAAAAATGCGGTTGAAAAAGCAATGCTCTATGCTTATAGAGATCGAAAACAAAAGAAAAGAAACTTTAGAAGTTTGTGGATTTTGCGTATCAACGCTGCCGCAAGACTACACGGAATGACCTATTCTCAATTTATGGGAAAAATTCATGCAAACAATATTGACCTGAACCGAAAGGTTTTGGCAGATCTCGCCATGAACCATCCTGATGCTTTTAAAGCTCTGGTTGAGAAAATCAAATAAAACTTTTTTATATTTATATAACAAAAAACCGTCAATCTCTGATTGACGGTTTTTTTGTTCATGTTTACTGTATTTTATTTGATTAAAATTTTCTTATAAGCTTGTTTGTTCAAGCCTTTGGCATGAACTAAATAAATACCTGAGGGCAGATCTACATGGAGTTTATGCATGCCTCTCGACAACTTGCGATAGACTCTAACCTGCTGTCCTGTGATGCTATAAATGTTCACATCGATTTGATTAGACGCATACACCGATAAAATCCGGTTTCCTGCATCATAGACTTTAAATTCAGATGAGCTGAATTCTGCAATACTCGCACCGGGATCATATCTATAAGTGAATTGAATGGGAGAGCCTATCTGCCCGCCCAAATTATCCGTAGCATAAAATTTCAATATATAATCCTTTGGATAGGTTGGAAAATTGGCAGGATCGTCATTATGCATAAAATCTATATCATCACTACCTGTTGATGCACCGGGAGCCAAGCGTCCTCCTCCTTGATAAGTTGTGCCCACAGTCATTCCTTGATAACAATTTCCTCCACCGTTTATACCAAAACAGAATGCTATTCTACTGCCATCTGTATTAATGATATTCACCACTTCCAGAGAAACTCCAATATTGGTATTATGCGTGTTGGTCAGAATGACATGCGTTGTAAAACGGTCTATACTAACCGTTACAACATCTCCATTATTAATCGGCATCCCTGTCTGTTCATTCAACAATGTAAACTGCGCATTTGCTACAAAGCTTAAAAGCAAAAGTAAAAGTATTAAACTTTTTTTCATGATATTATTTTATTTAGTGATTATAATTTTTTTCAATATGGTTTTTGTTTCTTTTTGAAGTTTCACAAAATAAACTCCACTGGAGAACTTATCAAGATTAACAGATTGAGAAGAGACCAAATCATGTTTTTCATAAATACGCGCTCCCATCATGTCAAAAATTTCCAAATTCATTCCCGACACATTTTCAAAAATAAAATTTCCCGTACTCGGATTAGGATAAATCTTGACACCTGCAAAATAATTATCATTTATTCCCGCCGGAACAGTTGTGGTAAAGGGTTTTCTGTCTCGTTGTCCAAAAACACCACTCCCTTGAAAAACTACGTCTCCGGTTGCTGTTTCCATTTTGTAGCTGCCATTTCCATATGTTCCATTAATTCCATCTCCATAAGCATCAAGAATAAGAAATGTATAACACCCTGTGTCGTTTAGTGTCACATTATGTGTATGAGTTTGTGTGCCGTTGGCAGGCAAATTACCATAAGGCCCTCCTCCTGCTAATACATTCCCGTTATCATCCAAAATTCCCCATGTGGTTTCCGAACCATAGCGGTCTTGAACAATCGTAACTACATAGTCTGTTCCTTCTCCGGTATTTGTTGTTTCTGCAATATTAAAAGTCTTCAAATTGTCTGCCGGATTTTCATCTGCAGCACCATTCACCGTACTGACAGCAACATGAAAAACATTTGTTGATTGAACAGGAAAACTGAATTGAGGTAATTCAATAAACTTTTTCTGAAGTTTCAGAATAGAACCCGTCCAATTCAAGGTTTGTTGATTATTTCCATTCATGTCATAAGTAATGGTCATTGCTGTAATTTCAGATGATCCAAAATTTCTAACCTTTAATATGGGTTTAATTTGTCCGGCAGAACAAATCTCATCATATATGTAGAGTTCTTTTAACACGGCATTACTAGTATACGCAAAATTGGTATAGGTGATAGGTCCACTATTTGCGGTAACAACTTCTTGATGTCCTTCCGCTACAAAAGCAACCAATTCTAAATTTCCCATTTCTAACGGAATTCCTCTAATATCGGCAGGTAAGGTGTAGGTGTATTGACGCTGAATCAAGGTTCCCTGTGAAGTTGTTGTAATTTCATCTCCCCATTGTCCCGTAATCATATGTCTGAGCATATGCATATGATTATAGTTTTCATCGGTATAATCTTTAATAGGTAAAATTTGAGTAGGATTTCTTGAAGCACTAACCTGAATTCCTTCAACATTGTCCTGCAGCAAAGCCACATTCAAATAATTGGAGGCTTGAGAACTATTTCCCGTATAATATACTTCAACATTGATTGTCATTTCTCTTGTTTGTGTATCCACCGTTGCTTCTAAAGCCACATTGCAATAGGATGCTTCACCCATAACCTGATTAGCTGACGAAGACCAACTCGTCCGACTCATGGCAGTTGCATTTCCTGAAAAAACATGTCTATTAACAGAACCGGACGGATAAAAGTGCACTCCCGCACCACTTGCAAAAGCAGTTCCAAATGGAGTTCTGTAATCCGGTTCTCCTGACCCCGGCGTTGCATAACCTCCCACGTGAACGTTAGAGATGAATACATCATCCGGATGTGCAGCTTTCATTTGACTGGCTATTTTGTGTCCGGCAGGACACCATGTACAATGCATTCCTGTATATTCTTCCAATAGAACATTCCTATTTTCCTGTGTATGACTCACAGGCAACTGAGCAAAAAGCATATTCATGCTTAGAAAAGTAATAAATGATAACAGAGTAGTTTTTTTCATAAGTTTTTATTTTTATTGATTATCAAGCTTTTGAGCAACAAATATATTTAAAAATGAAATTTAAGAATATGTATTCTGCTTATTTAACAAAACCTTAAGAGTTAATTATGTTATTTTTAATTGGCAGTGACTTTGTCGTGTGTTGTTTTTGAATACAATTATTTTTTTGTTAAAATTTCCATATTATTACACTTTAAAAAAAATATTTATACAAAAAAAACCTACCATCGATTTTGATGGCAGGTTTTTGGTTATAAAACAATATTCCAAAATTTATTTCGAGATTAAAATCTTTCTTAAACTTGTTTTTTCTCCTTTGATAAGTTTCACAAAATATACACCGTTTGAAAGATGTGAAACATTGATGTTTCTCAAAGCCGGAAGCTCATTTTCAGCAAAAACTCTTGCGCCTAAAACATTATAAATTTCTACGTTCATTCCTTCTGCATTTCTGATTGCAATATTTCCGTTTGAAGGATTCGGGTAAACAGATACTTCACTGAATACAACATCTTCTATACCGGCAGTATTAACAGACTTTACAGACTGCATCATATCCTTATTTGATTCGTCCTGCAAATAAACTACAACTTCCAAATCTGTCCATTCTTCAACATGTGTTCCGGCAACAGCTGCAGTCAAAGTTTGTGAAACCGGTGTTCCGGCAGTCAGATTAAGCATTGTTCCATTCGCGTTAGGCACCATTTTCATCATCACATTTGTAAAAGAAGTTTCTCCGTTATTCCCTACATTGCCGGTGGTTGTTTTTTCCACAACAGCACAAAGCAATCTAAAATTACCTGACAAATATGGTGTTATATTTACATTTACCGTGATATTATGACTAGCATCCATTGTATAATCGGAAGTCAACATAAAGTATGCGGCTTTGGAACGGGCAGCATCCAATCTTTGTTGTAATCCTGTTGTGTTATAAATCGTCGATTTATGATTTCCATCAAGAAATAATGTAGGCACTCCTTTAACTCCATAATAGGTTTTTCTTACCCCTCCTTCAGCTGTGTAATATGAATCTCCGGGAGGTGGCCAATTCATTTGATATTTTACCAAATTAAAATTACCCGCATTTGCTGTTAGAAAAGTAGTGTTAAAATAATTTGTATTGAATGTGGCACAAGGCGGGCAGGTCGATGCTGTAAACTCTTCATACATCGGCGTGTTCTGAGTAGACTGTATTGCTACTCTCACCGACTTTGTCATACTGTCATCTGCAGGCACATCATCATCCCCTGTCAATGCATTCATATTTGAAACATATACCTTCAATGTATGTGAGCCTAAATTAGCATTCCAAGCAGTGGCATGTGTAACAGTTGTACTTTGTCCTGTTGCCAAATTTAATCCTGTTAACCTTTGTGTTACGACAGTTCCCCCATCGACTTGATAGTTGAAATCTACCGAGTCCAAAGTGCTTACTCCATGATTTTTAATAGTTGTCACAATATTAACATTTCCTTGCAAAACAATATCATCAATCGCAATATCCGTCACGCCACAGTCGTTAGCATTGTAGGCTCCTCCAATACCTAAATGTATATTCCAGTTCCTCATAATCCCATAGGAAGAAAGCAAACGCCAATTATTCCTGTACCACAAGTAATTCACATCATGAAATGGTGAGCCGCTATCTGCCCCAATCACAAATCCTCCCGGAGTTGCCACAGAAACCACTTTATAGCCTACATACAACTCTTGAGTTCCTGTGATTTGATAAGGAGTAGTTAACGTAATCGTGTTCCACGAGTTTGCTGTCAGCGTGTTTGCTGCAACAGATTGCGTGTAGACCGGTGCGGCATTCAGTTGTGTGTAAATTTGAAACTCAACATCCCCCGTCAAGCCTGATGTTTTTTTAAGATAAACCTTAATCTCTTCAATCTGTCTATTCGTATAAGGCGCTAAATCAAAAGTAGAAAATTTTGTAGCTGCAATCAACGTAAAAGCTCTATTATTAAGACCAATAGCAGAAGCGTTTGTTCCGTTATCGAGATGTAACCAATCCGTAACGGTTTTCGAGTCATAAGTGGGTGTACCACCATTAGATTTCACCATTTCGAGCTGCCCTTGCATCAAGAAATAGCCCAGAAAGAAAACGAAAAATAGGGTAATTTTTTTCATAAGAAAATGTTTTTAGATAATTATATTAAATTTACAAAACAAATGTATCACATAACACAATACCCACATATTCATTGTGATAACTTTAACAAAACCTTAAGTGTTAATTATGCTAAAATAAAAATAATAACATTTATTGTTTATTAACGTCTTTTTTTTTACTATTTAGCTTGTAAGTTTTCATTTTCAAGCGCATCTTTATAAGAGGAAAAGTTGGAACGCTCTTCTTCAGACAGTTCCGGAAAATCAACATTTAATTTTTTAAGTTCTTCAAAAAGTATTTTTGCTACAATCAGTCGCGCTGTCGGTTTATCATCCGCTGGAATCACATACCAAGGCGCGCAGTTTGTTGAAGTTTCATTCAATACACTCTCATAAGCATCTTGATATTGATTCCAATAACCGCGTTCTTTTAAATCAGCCGCATTGAATTTCCATTGTTTATCTTCTCTGCGGATACGACGTAAAAATCTATATTTTTGCTCTTCCTTGGAGAGATGGAGAAAAAATTTAAAAATTTTCATCCCGTTCTCTGCCTGATGTCTTTCAAAATCTTTGATTTGTCGAAATCTTTTTTTCCAAAATTTATCATCGATATCCTCCAAAGATTTTATACCGTATATGTTCTGATGAATTACCAGCTGTGGGTGTATTCTTGCAATCAACACATCTTCATAATGCGTGCGGTTGTGAATGCCAAACATGCCTCTTTCAGGCAATTTGAGTATATGCCTCCAAATATAATCATGATTATGTTCTAAATCAGTCGGTTTTTTAAAATCAAAAACTTCAATACCGCTGGGATTGATATCTTTAAACACCTCACGTATCAGACTATCTTTCCCTGCCGTGTCCATGCCTTGAATACCAATATAAACAGCCGGAGTCCCTGCAGCATAAATTTTTGTTTGAATTTCAGCCACTTTTCGTCTAACTTTTCTGATTTCGTCCTCAATTTCCTTCTTGTCGGCATGAAGATTTACTTTAGTTGGCAAATCCTTAATTTTATATTTTTTCCCTGATTTAATCTTGTAGTCTTTGATTTGAATTTTTTTCATAATGCTTTTAATTTTTCCTGCATAAAAATAGTAAAAAAATATTTACATGAGACTCTTGTGCATTTCATATGTAAGAAAACACCATTTTAACCATACTTCAAAAGATGTTTTTTACACGTTATTGTTAAATAAAAGCTAAATAAAAGTTAAACTTATAAGGTATTTTTTAAGCTGTAATTTTTTGTCTGTAACTTTGTTATCATAACACTAACCACATAAATTCTATTTTTATGAAAAAAACTTACTTCTTTTTTGTAACGTTGATGCTTATGACATCATTGGTTTACTCACAGACAACGATTCTCAGTGAGGATTTTGAAAACGCATCGGGAACTACTCCTCCTACAGGTTGGACAAGGACATCTAACGGTGTCGGATGGAAATTTGGAGCTAACCTAGGTAGCCAATATTGGCATATTCCGTCTCACACCAAATATGCTGCTGCAAATGACGATGCTGCCGGACAAAACAACGACGGAAGTGTTGACTACCTTATCTCACCCGCTATTGATTTATCAGGTTATACTACGGTTCTTCTTAAATTTGCCAAATTTTTCGATGGAAAATACGACCAACTTGCCAGTGTGGAAATCTCTACAGATGGAGGAAATAATTGGACATCAGTTTATACTGTTCCAAAAGATGACGAATGGGCAGAAAAAGTTATTTCTCTCAGCAACTATGCCGGACAATCAAATGTGATGATTGGTTTTCATTCCAATGATACAGGGCGATGGTCAAGTGGCTTTGCCGTTGATGATGTTCAAGTATATAAACCCGTGGCATATGACGTATCTTTAGTCTCAATCGACACACCTCCCTATGTAACGGCAGGAAATGTAAATATTCAAGGGACCCTGCAAAATTTGGGACAAACAAATCTAACCAGTATAGATTTAATGTGGTCTATTGATGGAGGCACAACCTACACAACCGACCATTTAACCGGCATTAACGTAGCTCCCGGAGATTTCTATAACTTCACGCAAACCACCCCAATAGATATGTCCGCGACACATGGTTATAACGTAACCATTAAATTGGAAAATCCGAACGGACAAAGTGACCAAATACCAAATGACAATACCTTGACAAAACAAATCTCTTCATTGAGCCAAATTCCGACAAAACGATTTGTTGGAGAAGAAGCCGGAGGAACTTGGTGTGGATGGTGTCCTAGAGGATTAGTGGCTTTAAAAGATATGGCACATTATCATCCGAATCATTGGATTGGAATTTCCGTTCATAATGGTGATCCAATGACAAATTCTGCTTATGATTCCGCCCTATCTACCCACAGAGGTGGAGCCGGTTTCCCCGGAGGGCTTTTTAATCGTGTAGGAGGAAATGTTGACCCCGGAAACTATAGTGCCATCTATCAAGAAAAACAAAATGAACTTACTCCCGTAGATATTGATATCACAAATATTTCATGGAATGCGGCAAATCGCACAATTTCATTTGATGTTGAAGCAACTTTTTATACAAATTTCACAGGAGATTTCAGAATAAATGCCGTTATTACAGAAGACCATGTTTCCGGAACATCTTCTTCATGGGGACAACATAATTATTATCACAACCGATACGACCTTATCGATTGGGAAGGAATTAATTGGAAAAATCTACCATCCACCGTGCCGGCATCACAAATGGTTTATGATGACGTTGCCAGAGCTATATTGGCCGGGTGGGATGGCACGCCGGGGAGTATTCCAAGCACAATTGTAGATGGTGTGACTCATTCTCAAAGCTATACCTACACCGTGCCGGCATCATCTGATGAAAACAACATCAATTTAATCGGTTTAGTCATAGACCAAAACACCGGAGCTATTACAAACGGTTTTAAGAAAAAATTTGATTTGGCTGCCGGTATAGCCGATAATACAGCTGAAAAAATATCACTCTATCCTAATCCGACAAATGGCATCATGCACATTACCAACGCAAAGGATGCATCTGTTGAAGTGTGGAACATTTTAGGACAAAGAGTGATTCAAAAACATATCATCAGAAATGATGAAATTAATATTTCAGGCTTAAAAAATGGAAATTATATCGTTAAAATAATTACAGAAAAAGGCACGAACATTCAGAAAATAACTCTGATAAAATAAACATTAAAAAAATCATAAACGTCTAAAAAAAGAGGCATTCTTGTTGAATGCCTCTTTTTTTATTTAAAACCGGAAAAATTATAGACAATTCCTAATTTCAACTTTTTAGACTACTTTTGTGTCAACAAAAATAGACAAAATGGCAGCTAACAGAATCATGGATCCCATTGGAAAACTAATGGGTCTTCGCTACAAATCTCATCCTTGGCACGGAATAAATATCGGAAAAAATGCCCCCAAAAGCCTCATGGCTTTCATTGAAATGGTTCCCACTGACACGGTTAAATATGAAGTAGACAAGGAAAGCGGCTATCTCAGAATTGATCGTCCCCAAAAATATTCCAACGTAGTCCCCTCTCTCTACGGCTTCGTCCCCCAAACTTATTGTGGCAGTGAAGTAGCAAAATATGCCAATAAGAAAACCGGCAGAAAAGATATTATTGGTGATGGTGACCCTTTGGATATTTGTGTGCTCACCGAAAAGGAAATTGTTCATGGCGATATCATCATTCAGTCTAAACCCATTGGCGGTTTCAGAATGATTGACGGCGACGAAGCTGATGATAAAATCATTGCCGTGCTTGAAGGCGATGCTGTTTTTGGGAAGTATAACGATGTTTCCGAACTTTCTCAAATTATCATAGATCGATTAAAACATTACTTTCTCACATATAAAGACCTTCCGGGAAACCCGAGTAATGTTGAAATCACAGACACCTATGGTGCAAAAGAAGCCCATGAAGTTATTGAATGTTCTATCAAGGACTATAGAAATAAGCTTAATAATCTTGGAAGCCTTCTGAAAGATGTCTGATTTCAGACAAAACCGCCTGTTTTCGAACATATCTTGTGTTAATTTTTTACTAAATTTCAAACTATAATGCTTTACGTGTAACAAAAGTCATTATCTTTCGTCTATAATAATAATCACTAAAAATTATAGCATGAAAAAAATATTTGTATTACTATTTGTAAGTATCCTATTCTCGTTCAACTCTAATGCGCAAACCGCAGATGAAATTGTAAACAACTATCTGGAAAATATTGGTGGAAAAGAAAAACTTGCCAAACTGGAAGGAATTCACATGCTCGCAAAAGCTCAGGCTCAAGGCATGGACATTCCTGTTGATATCTACATGTTCAAAGACGGAAAACAATTGGTGAAATTTGAACTCCAAGGAAAAAAAATGGTACAACTTGCTTTTGACGGAACAACCGCATGGGGCACCAACTTCATGAGTGGAAAAGCGGAAAAGAAAGACAGTGAAGATATCAAAAACCTGATTCGCACGGCAAAAAATTCATTTCCCAATCCTTTTTTGAACTATAAAGAAAAGGGACACAAAATTGAACTCATCGGAAAAGAAGAAGTTGAAGGAACAGAAACCTATAAAATAAAATTAACCGAACTTCCTGTTCTGGCTGACGGAAAAGAAGTCTCTAATGAAAGTTACTATTATTTCGACACAGAAAATTTCATCCCCGTTATGGTGGAACAAGAAATCAAATCCGGTCAAGCAAAAGGAGCTAAAACTCAAGAAGTATTCAGCGACTTTCAAGAAGTTGACGGCTTATATTTTCCTTTTAGCACAATAAACAAATTCAATGGACAAACCGGACAAGAAATCAAAATTGAAAAAATTGAGCTCAATCCGGAAGTAGATATGAACATGTTCAAATTTCCTGAAGAGCAAAAAGAAACTTCTCAAGAAAAAAAATAGATTACTTTTAAAAGCCTTTAATTTTTAAAGATTAAAGGCTTTTTATTTTACTTAATACCAACTAAAAATACTCAAAATCATGAAATACATCCTTTCTCTTCTGATTCTAGGCTTATCTCTTATGACATCCGCACAAAATAAACCCCTAACGGGAAAACAATTATTCGGATCACTACGAGCCAGACATCTCGGCCCGACGGTTACCAGCGGACGAGTTACCGATATCGAACCACACCCTACAAATAACAATATTCTATACGTTGGAACAGCAGGAGGCGGAGTATGGAAAACGATGAATGCCGGTGTCAACTTTAAACCTATTTTTGATAAACATAACTCATCCATCGGAACAATTGCTCTTGACCCGAAAGACCCTGACCATATCATTTGGGTGGGAACAGGCGAAACTTGGACCAGAAACAGCACATCTACCGGTGATGGATTATATCGCTCCACAGACGGCGGAAATAACTGGAAAAAAATGGGCTTTGAAAACTCAGAGCGCATCAGTAGCATCCAAATTGACCCTAAAAATACCAATATTGTTTACGTAGCCGTGCTTGGGCATCTTTGGGGAGATGATAATGAACGCGGTGTTTATAAAACGACAGACAACGGAAAAACTTGGAAAAAAATATTGGCAGGAAAAGCCGACACCGGAATTTCAGACCTGATAATGGATCCCAACAATCACAATGTATTATATGCTGCATTTTGGCAGTTCAGAAGAACACCTTGGTCTTTCAATTCCGGCGGAGAAAATTCAGCACTATATAAAACAACCGATGCCGGAAAAACATGGAAAAAAGTCAATTTTGGTGTCACCTCTAAACAACTCGGCAGAATTGCAATCACCGTGGCACCTTCAGACTCCAACAGACTCTATGCTGTTATCGAAGCAAAAAAAGATGCCGAAAAAGGCTTATATGTCTCTGATAATGCCGGAAAAACATGGAAAAAAGTAAACGGAGATTTTGCCATAACCGTTCGCCCTTTTTATTTTGCCAGACTGGTTGTTGATCCAAAAAACAAAGACATTGTTGCCAAAGCCGCCTTTTTTGCATCCATCAGTACTGACGGAGGTAAGACATTTAAAAATTTTGGAGACATGCATGCTGACATACATGATATCGTCTTTGACAAAGACAATTCGGATCGAATGTATTTTGCCACCGATGGAGGATTTTATTTTTCTTTGGACAAAGGCGTTTCCAACATCAAAAACAAAGACTTAAATGTTGGACAATACTACTTTATAAGTGTGGACAACGAAACCCCATATAACATTTATGGCGGATTGCAAGACAATGGCTCTTGGTGGGTGCCGTCAACAGCATCCGGCGGTGTAAAAGAAAAAGATTGGAATGCTGTTGGCGGAGGCGATGGCTTTAGGGTTTACAGGCATCCAACAAAAAAAATAATCTACTCGGAATATCAAGCCGGAGAATGGATTGGACGCTATGACATGGAAAAACAAACCATCAGAAATATCACGCCTTTTTCTGAAAAAGAAGGAGAAAAATTGCGTTTTAATTGGAATCCCGCACTGACATTAAGTCCGAACAAACCGGATAGAGTCTATGTCGGTAGTCAATATTTGCACAAATCCGATGACATGGGAAATAACTGGACAATTATTTCTCCCGATTTGACAACCAATGACAAAAGCAAGCAAAATCAAGACAAATCCGGAGGAATCACGGTTGATAATTCCGGCGCTGAAAACAATAATGATATTTTCACAATAGCAGAATCTCCGTTAGATGAAAATGTGATTTGGGTGGGAACAGACGACGGTTATGTTCAAATAACTACGGATGGTGGAAAAAATTGGACAAATGTAACCAAAAATATTCCCGGACTCCCCGCCAATTCTTGGGTCTATCACATTGAAGCCGGCAACTTTGATAAAAAAACCGCCTATGCCGTTTTCGACAGACACACGCTAAACGATAAAAAAACTTATGTATATAAAACCACTGATTGGGGAAGAACTTGGCAATCAATCGTCACAGATGAAATCAAAGGCTTTGCCAGAAACATACAAGAAGATTATGTGAAAAAAGGCTTGCTGTTTCTAGGAACGGAAGACGGTTTGTACATCACGATAAACGGTGGAAAAAACTGGATGAAATTTGAAAATAATATGCCAACGGTTCCTGTTCATTTTATTGCCCTGCAAAAGAAGACAAATGATTTGGTGCTGGGCACACACGGCCGCGGTGCAATTGTTATAGATGATATCAGTCCTTTAAGAGAAGTCACTGACGATGTGCTGAAAAAAGATGTCTATTTCTTTAAAACCAAGCCTTTCACCATGTATGAACGCGAAAATTTCGGTGGAGGATATGGCACCAACAATTATGTCGCTCCGGGAAGATCCGGTGGCGCCAAAATTATCTATTATCTCAAAAAAAGGCATACATTCGGAAAAATGAGCATGTCTGTCTTAGACGACAAAGGCAACGAGGTGGTTAAGCTAACACCGACAAAACAAAAAGGTGTTAATATTGTTAGGTGGTATTATCGCTCAAAAATTCCTAAATCCGCAACCGGAAAAACTTTGAGTATGGGAAGCTTTGCCGCCCCCAGAGTTCCTGCAGGAACTTATACTATCCGCATGAAAAAAGGCAAAAAAGTTTATGAAACAAAAATTCAAACCAAATACGATACCTTGCCCGGAATTCCTCTGAAAAATAGAAAAATTCAAGAAAAAACCATTGCAGAAATATATGACATGATTGAAGATTTGGCTTATTTGGTCTATCAAAATGATGAAATGATAAAATATGCAAAAGAACTGAAAAAACTGAACGGAAAACTGAAAAAGCCTGCAAATCAACTCATTGCTCAATTAAATACACTGAAAAAAAGCTTGGTTCAAACCACAGGTGACAATTATACACAAACGCCTAAACCCGAACTAAGAGAAAAAATTTCAAAACTATATAGCAATATTCTCGGAGAATATGATTTGCCGTCAAATTCTCAAATGAAAAATTTGAAAATATTGAAAAATGACTTAAAAAGTGCACATCAGAAATTTGAGAAAATCAAGAAAAAATATTTTAAAAAACTGGTGGCAAAAGCTACAAAATATAAACTCAAATCTTTTGATATCAAATCATTCAAAGATTTTACAAAAAAATAATTTTTATGAGCTTTAATGTTAAACAGAAGCTGCCGAATGGCAGCTTCTGTTTTTTTATATTTTAATTTCCTATATTTGGAAGTAAAAATAAAGCTATGAAACAATTTCTTTTAATTTTTATTTTATTTTCTTCCGCCGCTATCTTTGGGCAGAACGAAAAAGATATCAAGACCTATATTCCGGAACTTCTCACTACTTACAAACATTTACACCAAAATCCGGAATTATCTTATTTGGAAAAAAACACGGCAAAACTACTTGCAAAAAAAATGCGTTCTTACGGATTTAAAGTCACCGAAAATTTTGGAGGTACCGGAATTGTTGCTATTCTAAAAAATGGAAAAGGTCCTAAAATTTTAATCAGAACCGATATGGATGCATTGCCTATACTCGAAAAAACAGATGTGGCATACGCAAGCAAAGTCAAACAAAAAGATATTGAAGGAATTGAAAGACCCGTTATGCATGCCTGCGGACACGATATGCACATGAGCATTTGGTTGGGAACGGCAAAATATCTTGCAAATCACAAAAAAGAATGGAAAGGCAGCATTATGATGATCGGACAACCCGCCGAAGAACGCGGTGGCGGATCGGATGCCATGTTGAAAGCCGGTTTATATCAAAAATTTTTCATTCCTGACTATGCACTTGCCATTCATATCCGGTCCAATTTGCCTGCCGGAACCATTTCTTATTGTCCGGGATACGCCATGGCAAACGTAGATATGGCACAGATAAAATTTATCGGACGAGGCGGACATGGTGCCTACCCTCACGGAACCATAGACCCTATTGTGATGGCTGCACAATTTGTCACCGATATGCAAACCATTGTCTCCAGAGAAATATCACCTACAGATCCTGCCGTTGTCACCGTTGGTTCTTTTCATGGCGGAACAAAAGGAAATATTATTCCCTCCGAGGTGGACCTTGAACTAACCATCCGTTCTTACAAAGACGAGGTGAGAAATCACATCATCAAGGCACTTCAACGAAAAGCCAACGCCATTGCGGCATCATACAGAGTGCCGAAAGATAAATACCCGATAGTGAAACTCAAAGATGTATATACGCCTGCCCTCTATAACAATCCCGAGCTGGTTCAACAGATTATCCCGAATTTTAAAAAACTTTTCGGCAACAACAAAATTATCAAAGCTGAACCCGTTATGGGCGGAGAAGATTTCGGAAGATTTGGAAAAACCAAAGAAAAAGTACCTATTTTTATGTTTTTTGTTAGTGTGGTCAATCAAGCCAAATATGATTCCTATAAAAAAGCAGGAAAAATATTGCCATCACTACATAGTGATTTGATGATTCCCGATCCGGAACCCAGTTTGGAAACAGGAATAAAAGCCATGGTCTCAGCAGTTAAAAGCTTAAATAAATAACAGAAAAAACAAAGAAAAATGAAAAAAATCTCTTTGATACTTATCGTTCTCTTAACCTTGAGCTGTCAAGAAACGAAAAAGGAAGACACACACAACATAAACAATAACGAAAACATAACAATTGAGAAAAAAGATATCGCCCCCGTCAAATTAAACACAAAAAAAGCAGCATATCTTTATCACTTTGCCTATGAATGCATTGATCGGGAATATCCCAACAAACCGGGACAAGTTTTGGGCAACGGATCTTATCTTAAAGAGCCTCATGAGCTTCATCCTGCATTTTATGGTTGCTTTGATTGGCATTCCTCTGTTCACGGACATTGGACACTTGTTAATATTTTGAAAGAGTTTCCTGATTTCAGAGAAAGAAACGCTATCCTGAAAAAATTAAAAAACAATATTACCAAAGAAAATATCCAAAAAGAAATTGCCTATTTTGATGATAAACATAATAAAAATTATGAACGTACATATGGTTGGGCTTGGCTTCTAAAATTATCAAAGTCTTTGAAAGAGTGGAACGACCCCGAGGCAAAGCAACTATCAGAAAATCTTCAGCCTTTGGTCGAACTCATTGAAAATAAATTCTTTGAATTTCTCAATAAATTGAACCATCCTATTCGTGTTGGAGAACACTCCAATACTGCATTCGGAATGTCTTTTGCCTATGATTATGCAAAAAAATATAATGACAAATTGGCAAAGCTCATTGAAAAAAAAGCTAGGAATTTTTATTTAAACGACAAAGGGTGTCCCATTTCTTGGGAACCCGGAGGTTTTGATTTTTTATCTCCTTGTATTATTGAAGCCGATTTGATGATGAAGATATTGCCAAAAGACGAATATATCAAATGGCTGAATTCTTTTCTACCTAATTTCAGAAATAACCCGTCGAAATATCTAGAAATCGCTCAAGTAGCAGATCGATCCGATGGAAAAATGGCTCATCTCGACGGATTGAATTTTAGCAGAGCTTGGTGTCTGTATGAAATAGGAAAAAAACTAGACAACACAAAAATGACGAATTTAGCAAACAAGCATTTTAATGCCAGCTACAATAAAATGGATAGCGGAGAATATGCCGGAGCACACTGGCTTGCATCTTTTGCGCTGCATGCGCTGTTGGCAGGAAAATAAAAGAATAATTTGAAAAACTTATAAAACCCCATACAAAATGTGTTAAAATATATGATGACACAAATTTAAGTGATACATTTGTCGGTCAAGAAAGAAACACAAACAACCAACTATTCTATGAAAAATAAACATTCATTCCACATACCTGTCATGGGAGTCGCCTATACCATTGACACACCTTTAAAAGTTTCTCAATATGGCATTGACTCGGTAATTTCTCTTGTCGATAATGTCTTGTTGGAAATGCTTCGCAAAATGTATAGCAAAAAATTTGAGATTCCTTATCAGGAGATTAGTGAAAAAGCAGAAGATTTCAGAGCAAAAAGAATCACTTCATATCTCAATTTGATTCATGATCTCGCTGAAAAAAAATTCAGTGAATTCAAAACAAATACCGAAGAAAAAATTGCCGAAATTAAAGATTATTTCGATCTGCTACCCAACACATCAACACTCAAGGATGAATTCAAAGAGCTCATTACGAGTAATGTAGATTTCAATGAAGTAAAATCTTGGCTCAAAAAGCATTTGACTATGGGAAGCATTGATGTCAACATCATGACAAAGGTCGATAAAGAAAACTATCAAAACGGAGAAAAACTGTCTTCTGAATTTAATGATGCACATGCAGCACTCAGAGGCTATGCCAACAGCAAACTACAGTCGTCACTGATTCTTTCTGCCGGAATGAGTCCGAGACTGTACGGGTATATTGAAAATTTTAAAGATTTTTATCCTGATGAAAACGGAGGCATCAAAAAGAAAATCGTTCTCAAAGTCAGCGATTATAGATCGGCATTGATTCAAGGAAAATTTTTGGCAAAAAAAGGACTTTGGGTCTCAGAATATCGGGTTGAATCCGGATTGAATTGCGGCGGACACACTTTTGCAACCGATGGCTACTTGCTCGGACCTATTCTGGAAGAGTTCAGAATTCATCGACAAGAATTAAGTGAGACTGTTCACGAAATTTTTATCAAAGCATTAGAGAATAAAAGCAAACCCGTTCCAAAACAAATTCTTCCGCTGAAAGTCACCGCACAAGGCGGTGTAGGAACAGCAGAAGAACATGAATTTTTGCTGGACCACTATCAAGTGGATTCCATAGGTTGGGGCACCCCGTTTTTATTGGTTCCTGAAGCCACAACCGTTGACGATGACACCATCAATAAACTGGCTAAATCTCAAGAAAAAGATTTATATCTCAGTAATATTTCACCTTTAGGTGTTCCTTTCAATAGTTTACGGAACAGCTCCGGAACACTCAAAAAACTGGAACGTGCACAAAAAGGACGTGAAGGAAGTTCTTGCCCGAAAGAATATTTGGTTTCAAACACGGAATTTTCAGAGAAACCTATTTGCACGGCATCCAGACTATATCAACACCAAAAACTAAAAGAACTGAATGATTTGAATTTGCCGAATGATGATTATCAAACACAATATGATAAAATCATTGCGCCTGAATGTCTTTGTGTGGGACTTTCTGAACCCGCTGTAAAAACACACGATTTAGACTATAAAATCAAAGACTTTGGCACAACGGTTTGTCCCGGTCCGAATATGGCATACTTCTCAAAAATTATGAGTTTGAAAGAAATGGTAGGGCATATCTATGGCAAAGTGAATATCATCAACAAAGGCTATCGTCCGAATATGTTTGTCAAAGAATTGAATATGTATATCGATGTTCTAAACGATAAAATTAAAGAAACCAAAAATATTATTGATAAAAGACAAGAGAAATATTTATCTACTTTTGCTCGAAATTTAAACGACGGAATCAGCTATTATCAAAAGCTTTTTTCCGGAGTAAAAGATCGATTTACAGACAAGAAAAGTACCATCTGCAAAGATTTGGAAGCCAGTAAACAAAATTTAAAGCAACTTTTTCAGAAATTGGAAAAATTATCTATTGAAAAATAATATCATTTTTTGGCTGATTTATATATAATAATGATGCCATAAATTTTTAAAGCCTGCTTGAATTAAGCAGGCTTTTCTTGTTGATTATAAAATAATTAGCTCATCCAGGTATTTTCTATTTATATTAGCCCTACCTTTGCCGCACATTTTAAATAAATTTATGAATACATTTTTAGAAACCGGATTGCAGGAAGAGATTATTAAAGCAATCCAAGAATTGGGCTTTGAAAAACCTACTCCCATTCAAGCCCAAACCATTCCTCACTTATTAACATCTGACCAAGACTTAATGGGGTTGGCACAAACGGGAACAGGAAAAACAGCAGCTTTCGGCTTGCCATCTATTCAACTTACAGACACCAAAAATAAAAATACACAAACACTTGTTCTTGCCCCAACCAGAGAACTTTGCTTGCAAATCACAAAAGATTTGGAACAATATTCAAAGTATATCAATGGGCTTCATGTGGTTCCGGTTTATGGCGGTTCCAGCATTGAAAATCAAATCAAAGCGCTAAAAAGAGGCGCACAGATTGTTGTTGCCACACCCGGAAGAGCCAAAGATTTAATCAATCGGAAAAGATTAAAATTGAATCAAGTTGAACGCGTTGTTCTCGATGAGGCAGATGAAATGCTCACCATGGGATTCAAAGAAGAGCTCGATGCCATTTTAGAAGCTACACCTGAACACAAACAAACGTTATTGTTTTCCGCCACTATGTCAAAAGAAGTGGAACGCATCACCAAGAACTATATGAACAATCCGCTGAAAATTTCCGTAGCAGCTATGAATGTAGGCGTAGAAACTGTTGAACATATCTATCACATGGTCAGTGCAAAAGATCGATATGAAGTTTTGAAACGAATTGCCGATATGAATCCTGATATCTATGGTATTGTGTTTTGCCGCACACGTAGAGAAACCAAGGATGTTGCAAACAAATTAATGAATGACGGATATAATGCTGATGCACTGCACGGAGATTTGTCTCAAGCGCAGCGCGACGAAGTCATGAAACGCTTCAGAAACAAACAACTGCAGCTACTTGTTGCCACTGATGTTGCTGCCCGTGGAATTGATGTAAACAACTTGACACATGTCATCAATTATAATCTACCCGACAGCTCGGAATATTACACACACCGAAGCGGGAGAACCGGAAGAGCCGGAAAAACAGGAATATCAATTGCGATTATTCACTCCAGAGAAGGTAAGAAAATCAAAGAGATTGAAAAAATATCAGGTATCAAATTCACAAAAAAACCTGTTCCCGGCGGAGATGAAATTTGTTCTAAACAGCTTTTTGCTTTAATGGATAAAATTGTAAAAGTGAAAGTGAATGAAAAACAAATTGCTCCTTTTCTTAATGATATTTACGAGAAATTTGAACATCTGAGTCGCGAAGAACTCATTCAACATTTTGTCTCTGCAGAATTCAACAGATTTCTCGCCTATTATAAAAACGCCAGAGACATTAATATCTCCGCAGATCATAAAGAAAATAGAAGAGACAAAAAAAACAAACGCAATGATGCCAACTTAACCAGACTGTTTCTAAACGTTGGAAAAAAAGACAAGCTTACACCTTTGAGATTGATTGGAATTGTCAATAATGCTTTAGATTCCAGCAAAGCTGAAATTGGAAGAATTGATATTATGAATAATTTTTCTTTCTTCGATTTTGAACAAAAAACCGTTGCACAATTGCTGAATTCCATACATACACAAGAGTTTGAAGGGAAGAAATTATCTTTGGAAATTGCCCAAGAACAATCAGGAGGAGACAAATCTTTTTCCGGAAGAAAATCAAAAAAAGATTTTAAGAGAAAACGTAAAGACAAAAGAAGCGGAAACAAGCGCAACGGAAAAAAAGGCAGGAGAAGAAACTAATAACAGCAAATATTTGAAAAGGAGTAGCCTAGTTTTCCCAATATTGGGGCTTGGTTTCTTCTTTTTTTTGTTCCCAATATTCTTGCGTTACTCTACGTCCATCTTTGGTGAGCAACTTACGTTCAAAAATCCAAATCGTCGGATTGAAAATCATATCCGTCACACCCAAATCATATAAGGTCGGTTCTTCTTCGTCTTTCTTCTTTTTTTCGGCTGTCAGCACTTCATAGCCATTATGTTCTAGCAATTCCGTCAAAAATTTTACTCTGTTTTCATCTATACCTTTCTCTACAAAAGTTACTCTTGTATCATTTATTTCTCCAAATTGGTGTTTTCCCGCTAATGCCATAATTTGTACTATTTAAGCGTTTAATTAAAATATATTACTAATTCCTGAAATGTATTCAAATACGTTACTATATAATCCCAATACCAACAAGCCTACAATCACAATAATAAATGCTGCCTTACTATATACATCTGTTTTGAAATAAGGAATAGGATTTTCACTTCTACGCAAGAAAGCTGCTCTTATAGGCAATAAATAATAATATAGTGAGATTGTAACATTTAACACGGCAATAAAAATCAACAAATAATATCCTTTACTTGCTGCTGCCGCATACAAAAAGAATTTGGCAAAAAATCCTGCAACCGGAGGGATGCCTGCCAGTGAGAACAGAGCAATCATCAAGACCAAACTCAATCTCGGATTGGTTCTATACAAACCATTATAATCGTTGATATTTTCTTTTCCGGTTTGAAGTGAAATTACGTGAACCACGCCAAAAGCCGCAATATTCGAGAAAATATAAATCAACATAAAATATATAATTGCTTTTACGCCCAATTCATTATTTGCAAGCATTGCCAATAGAATAAAACCGGCTTGCGCGATGGATGAAAAAGCTAAAAATCGTTTCATGTTCTGTTGGCGAAGTGCGAAAATATTACCCACAAACATGGTCATAATAGA